>Ga0164295_10004586_pt1 | contig 10987 bp, 7 predicted proteins | sample GEODES006metaG_FD_111798 | JGI IMG/M metagenome (GOLD analysis project Ga0164295, IMG submission 111798) | Oligotrophic lake water microbial communities from Sparkling Lake, Wisconsin, USA - GEODES006 metaG | ecosystem: Environmental > Aquatic > Freshwater > Lake | place: USA: Sparkling Lake...
CGAGTCCATTGCTATAGCCTGCTTGAGATCAGAGCTGCTCGCCCTAGTAATGGGCTGTCCCAGTAGGGGGTTTATCTCTACAATAGCGCCATCTTGAGTACTTAGGCCAAAAAGAGAGCTATTGAGCCAGACCATACTAGCCAGATTGGACTGAGAAATAGTGAAAGAATCTTTAGTGGCAATTCTGGTGATAGAGCCAAGTTTATCCTCGATTGCATTAAGATTTTTTAGTAATGTAGAGAATCCGTACTTTATTTTGTCACTATTCGCCATACTATCTAGTTTTTGCTGATCAGCCTTGCTTATACCACCCAACAAATCTTTGGCTTTATTTATGTTCTCCTGGGCTGATGCTTGGTTGTTTTTTGCTAAAGAGCTTTGTGCAGTAGAGATGAGCACTTCAGCTTTTTGGAGCTGACTAAAGGCTTGAGGCTTGGCAGATAGAACACTCGAAGTCCACAGGATTGCTATAATGATTAATATTGTTGAAAATACAACTATAATTGCCTGCTTAGGGTTAGGATTAATATACTTTGACCAAAATGCAGTCCAGATATTTTTAGTTTTTGTTGTAATTTCAGGTGCCATCTTAGACTTATAATTACTTTTAATTTTTTTTGCACTAGCTTTTGCCTTAGTTCCACCTTCATTGATAGATTTTTTAATTCCTAGCATCAATGCTTTAAATTTGGCATCACTCATTTTGGTTTTTTCATTATTATCGGCATCTTCTGACTTTACTTGATGTACTTTTGTATCGCTGGCTGTAATTAAGAGTGAACTGTAGCTGGTTTCATTATCTTCGGGCAAGCTAAGATGTAATTGTTCCAAGAATTTGTCTGCTGATTGCCTAGAGGCCATATGGCCCAGATCGCTAATATTTATATTGTGCCTAATCTCCTGGCTGACAATAAGTATTTGGTCTTTTGATTTGATTGTTCCTTGGCCTATCTCTTTGAATGAGGAATGAATTTTTTTTGTTGAAAGGCTGGTTGGAATGCCCTTTCTGATGTGTAGTATTGTGGCCTGGCCAATATTTGAAAATAGCATCCTATCTCTGTCGATTGCCACTATCGCAATGCTGCAGCCCGCATTAGAGCCACCTAGCGCTGCATTAATTGATTTTAGGCATGACTTGAATCTATCGGCAACGGAAGTGTCCTGAGAGTTATCGTAGAATGATTCACCGCATATTTTGCTAATACTATCAAAATTAATTTTATCATTTGGTGAATTCTGCTCTATGAGCAGGTACAGGTTACCGGCCGTAGAGCTTTCTTTTTCATATGGTTCAAAGCCAATAGCTACAGACTCACCCGAATCACTTGTGGATTTTTTGGGTGTATAGTTTATTTGTATGTGGCTAGTATATATCTCGGTGTTGTTCATATTCCATCTAACAGTCTAATTATAACACTTGGAAACAATAGGGTATTATTATAATTATGAAAATAAAAGAAGACAGTTTTGATTTCACCAAACAGCAACTAGCCGTCATAGAACACGACAAGGGCCCGATGCTTGTTGTGGCTGGTGCTGGAACAGGTAAGACGGCCGTAATCACCCAGAGAGTAGCAAGGCTAATTATGGGCAGTAAGGCTAGGCCCGAGCAGGTACTAGCCCTGACCTTTACAGATAAAGCTGCTGCCGAAATGCAACAAAGAGTCGATGAATTACTGCCCTATGGCTACTTAGACACTCAAATAATGACATTCCATGCTCTAGCAGATAGGATAATGCGCGAATTTGCACTAGATGCTGGAATAAGCCCTGATTTTCAATTGCTTACTGATGTTCAACAGACAATAATCCTGCAAGAAGTGCTCTCTACGTCCGAATTTAATTACTTTAGTCCTCAATACGATCCATTTGCATTCATATCATCGATAAAAAGTACGATATCAAGACTCAAAGACGAGGGCATTAGTGCCATTGAATTCGCAGATAAAGTCAGTAAGTTAAAAAACACTAATGCAGGCGATGAAAATGAAGCAATGCCGGATTTAGTAAAAATTTATTCAAAATATAATTCAATTTGTGAGACTAAAAACAGCTTAGACTTCGGTGATTTGTTATTAAAATTACAACATTTATTGAAAAACAGAAAAGTAATAAAAAAAGAGCTTTCAAAGCGTTATAAATACATTCTAGTTGATGAATTCCAAGATACTAATAGCATTCAGATGGATATTATTACAGGATTATTAGACAAGGATAAAAATATCATGGTTGTAGGGGATGACGACCAGGCTATTTATAGCTTCAGGGGAGCATCGGTTCAGAATATACTTTCTTTCAGGAAAGCTTTTAAGACTAGCAAGATTATTGTCCTCAAAGACAACTACAGGAGTGGACAAAAAATATTAGACACAGGCTATTCTCTTATTCAGTTTAATAATCCTAACAGATTAGAGGTGGCGGAGAAGATTGATAAAAAGCTTATCTCTCATCAGTTTGATGATGCTAATGTTACGGTTGACGAATACGGCAATAAACCAGGTGAAGTGGAGGGAGTAGTCAATAAAATTTCAGACATTATATCTGGTGGAGGGCAGGCTAGCCAGGTAGCAATACTACTTAGAAAGAATAAACAGGTTAAGGCTTATATCCAAGAGCTACAAAAGAATAAAATACCTTACCATGTTCATCAAGATGTAGAATTATTTGAGCAAAAGAGTGTAAAAATGATGGTAGCTTTGGCTAAATCCATCACTGACCCTTCCGATTCATCCTCTCTTTACCAGCTTTTAGGCAGCGACCTATTTAATGATAAGAATATTCATCATATAATCGAATTTTCCTCTAAAGCTAAGCGCAAAAATTACTCTCTTTTTGAATTTTTAGCAACAGAAGTCAGCGATCAGCCATGGGTTGAATCTGCAATTAGCATGCTTATTTCTTGGAGAGAGATGGTTGGTGAATATTCAGCCGGAGAAGTTTTATTTGCGGCCGTTAAATCATCCGGTTTTTTAAAAAAAGCCCTAGATGAATCAAGTTCTTCGGTTGATATGGCTCTAGAGGTTCAGTATCTTACGGATTTCTTCAAGTTAGTAAAGCAATTTGAGCTTGCATCATCCAATCCAAGCTTAAATGAACTATGTGAATACCTCGATGAAATTCGAATCTCTTCAGCTGACATAATGAGTGAAATTTCACCTTTAGACATTTCAGGAGTACAAATTATGACTGTACACAAATCAAAAGGTCTCGAATTTGACTATGTATTTCTGCCGGAACTGACAGAGCAAATTTTCCCCACCTACAATAGGGGAGATAAAATAAGGGTTCCAGTAGAAATAATCAGCCCCACTGTAGGGGATCAGTTCCAGGAAGAGAGAAGGTTGTTCTATGTAGCCATAACAAGAGCCAGGCAGAAAGCTTATCTTAGCTACGCCAAGGACCATGGAGGTAAACGAGATAAAAAAGTGTCTCGCTTTGTAGTTGAGTCTATGGGCAAGAACTGGAATGACAAAGCTAATATTATACCTGCACAGACAAGCATGTCAGAAGTGCTGTCTAGTTTTGAGCCTATCCACAAAAAAGCAGAGAAAGAAAAGATATTAGCGAGGCTGTTTAAGGGTGATTGGCTCTACCTTACGACGAATCAGGTAGCAGACTATTTGAGGTCACCCAGAGAATTTTGGCTTTTCCACGTTTTGCATTTGCCCAAAGGGCCTTTTCATAGCCTAGTATACGGGTCTAGCATCCATGCAGCACTGGAGCAATATTATAAATTTAGACTTAAGGGTAAGAATATTTCTCTTGCTGATATTTTTAAGGTCTATGAGCTATCCTGGAAGAGTGAAGGCTTTATGTCTATAGAGCATGAAAAGAATTTGTTTGAAACAGGTAAAAAAGCCATAAGTTCTTATATTGAGAGCCACAAAGATGATGGGCTAAGTCCCATTGCAATCGAGCAGCCATTCGAATTACAGCTACCAAACATTAAAACAGTAATTTCCGGTAGGTACGATATAGTGCTTAATTCTAAAGAAGGCATAGAGATAAGGGATTTCAAAACTTCACGAGTCTCAAGCCAAACCAAGGCCAACTCAAAAGCTAAGCAAAGCGTCCAGCTGGGGATATATGCTCTTTCGTGGGAAAAATTACAACAAAGCCCGATAAGTTCTACTAGTTTGGAGTTTATTGAGGACAATTTGCTCGGCAAGAACACTAAAGTAGATAACGAAAAGTCCCTACAGCTCATTACTCAAGCGGTAGAAGGGATAAAAAATATGGATTTTGATGAAAAAGGTGAGCACTATGTTGATTTTGACAGGCTATTGGTTTGAAAAGTATCGATAATTTTAGAGATGAACAATGGTTAGCACAATTACTCGACTTTATCTGGAGTAATCACTTTGATGATGTCGAAAAGGTAAATGAGGTTAGAATAAAATACGGCAGAAAAGCCAAACGAAGATTAGGCTCAATAGGTCTAGACAGAAATAATCCAACTATTTCTGTTATAACTATAAACCCGATATATAGGGATGCTGATGTGCCCCAGCATGTCATCGTAGCGACTATAGTCCATGAAATGACGCACTATGCCCATGGGTTTAACTCGATGCATGAACAAAAACAGCGCCATCCCCACAGAGGCGGAGTGATTAGAAGGGAATTCGCTGAGCGCGGACTAGAGGATATGTATGTTAATCAGAAAAAATGGCTAGATGATAACTGGCTGGGTATCTTAGAGAAGCATTTTGGTGCAGAAAACATCTACAAACCTAGGAAACTAAAGGCAAAACCAAAATCGCCGTGGTGGTTTGCTAGATTTTGATTTAATTAGTAGAATATAAGCATGAGCAGTTCAAAAAAGACTACCAGAAAGGTAAGAAGACGAAGCCGGAGTCTTAATTTGACCAATGGCAAGACCAAGCGCTCGAAAGTGCCTTCAAGCCACAATGTTAAGGTGACCGCACAGAAGCTAAGCCGCACCAGAACTAGGCAATACTTATTATTTGCATTAGCATCATTTATCTTGATGCAAATTATTAGCTATATTTCTACAGACAGTCCCGTGGCAGACATAATACCATCCGGGGGATTAGTTTTTCTTTTGGTTATTTATGCACAATTCGGCTTGATGCTAGCGCTTGTTGGCTTCCTAATGGCCGCCTCTGTGACGTATTTGCGAAGGCTCAGCGACTAGGATAATGATGCAATAATGGTCATGCTAAAGCATCGAATATTACACTAATTATCCATTTTCAAATCTGTTGAAGCTATCTTTTAAAAACTACAGTAGCTCAAGGCTTAACAGATAAGTTTTTTATACAGGCCACTAAATAAAAGAAATAAGCATATTCGTATTGTGTTCGTAAATGAATAAGCATATACTTAATATATATGGAGGATAAATGAATTTGCTTTTAATATTTATGTTTGGCGCAGTTTTAGTACTTATGGGCTTAATAGTCTATTTGCTAATTAACAAGAAAAATGACAATAGTGCAGAGATGGCATCATTATTGAAGCAAGACTTACAGGGATTACAGCACATAATAAGCCAATCCCAGTCCAGTATGAACGAAAGGATAGATAAAAACAGCATTGCAATGCAGGAGACTGTCCAGAGGCAAATGAGTGAGTCTTCAAGGCTAATAACAGATGTAACGGAAAGATTAGCTAAGCTGGATGAGACAAATAAAAGGGTTGTAGATGTAGCAGATGAGCTCAAAACTCTGCAGAACGTTCTTCAAAACCCCAAACAGCGAGGCGTATTAGGGGAATATTATTTGCAAACAGTGCTCGATAACGTTTTACCTGCCGAAAGATATAAAATGCAGTATAAATTCAAAGATGGCGAAACTGTCGATGCTGTAATATTCCTTGAGAAAGACAAGATGCTGCCAATAGATTCTAAATTTAGCCTAGAAAACTACAACCGGCTGATAGAGGAGAAAGATAAGCTAAGAAAGCTCGCCTTAACCAAGAAGTTCAAGCAGGATTTAAAGCAACGTATAGATGAGACGAGTAAATACATAAGGCCATCCGAGAATACGATGGATTTTGCCTTTATGTTTATTCCATCTGAGGCTATCTATAACGATTTATTAATAAATAAAATAGGAGCAGCCGATACCTCGTCGAGAGATCTTATAGAGTATGCATTTCAGGATAAGAAAGTGATCATAGTTAGCCCCACCACATTCATGGCCTACTTGCAGACCGTTCTTCAGGGCTTGAGAAGCCTACAGATAGAGGATCAGGCAAAGGAAATACAAAAAAGAGTAGGTATGCTAGGCAGGCATATTAAAAATTATGAAGAATTCATGCATAAACTTGGTAACTCACTTGGCACCACTGTTAATCACTATAACAATGCACACAAGGAACTAAAGAAGGTCGATAAAGATGTTGTTAAGATTGCAGGCAACGATGAATCGATAGAGCCATTACACCTTGAAAAGCCAAGTGTAGAAGAGTAGTAAGTATTCTAGTATAATAAAACTATGAAAACTATTCTATCTGGACTCAAACCTACAGGCGAAATGACAATCGGCAACTATATTGGAGCTATGAAGCACTGGCCTCTGACTCAGGGTAAGGGCAATAAAACAATATTTTTTGTACCTAACGCCCATGCACTGACTGCTAGGCAAGATCCCAAGGAGATACGCAAAAGAACCCTAGATCTGGCAGCCTGGCTGCTTACTGTCGGCATCGATCCTGAGGAGTCAACAATACTAATTCAGTCGATGGTCTCCGCACATAGCGAATTATTTTGGATATTAGACAATTATGTCACGATGGGCGAGCTAAATAGAATGACACAGTTTAAGGATAAATCAAAAAAAATAGGGCCTGAAGGCCAATTGGTTGGACTTTATAGCTACCCAGTACTTATGGCAGCCGATATATTACTCTACGATTCCAATGAAGTGCCAGTCGGAGAGGATCAAATACAGCACGTCGAGCTAACTAGGGACATCGCGAACAGATTTAATAAGCTATATGGCGATACTTTTGTACTACCCAAGGCGACAGTTCCAAAATACGGGGCAAGAATTATGAGTTTGGACGATCCAAGTGTCAAAATGAGCAAAAGCGACCACCCAGATAGCTACATCGCGCTTGGTGAGGACAAAGATTCAGTAATAAAGAAATTCAAAAGAGCAGTTACTGATTCGGATTCAGTAGTAAGCTACGATAAGGCAGCCAAACCGGCCATATCTAATCTAATAGAGATATATATAGGCTTTACCGATAAGAGCATAGAAGAAGTAGAGGTACTGTATGAAGGCAAGAGGTATGGTGAATTCAAGCAGGATTTAGGTATTATAGTTTCAGATAAATTAGCCGAACTTCAGCATAAATTCGAAGATTATAGGGCGGACGAAGCATCCCTTATTGAAATACTTGAGCAGGGAAGTGCTAAAGCAAGGCAAATTGCTGATAAAAAAATCGTAGAAGTAAAAGCAAAAATTGGTCTGTTGTAAAAATAAAACACATTTTAACAGAGTAGAGTTAACTTTCGTCTATAAATAGTATTGACATAAGCATAAGCTTAATGATATACTATATTCATACTAAAGTTCATTAAAAAATAAAAACAAAAAAACCATGCCACATCTAAAACCACCATAAGTGGATATCTGATCTAGCAGAGATATCCTTAATAAAGTTGACGGTAAGGGATTTCTGGATACAAAAAGCAACCCCCTTGTTTTTTGTACCAGAACTTCCTTACTGTCGTAGGGTTAGTCTGAGTGCAGTCATTATGCTCCAGGGGGAGTCAGACTCATGACCCGATGGAATTTGGCCAGGACCTTGCTCTTAATAAATAAGAGTAGCGTCCTGGTCAGATCCCGAACCGATGGTTGGGAAGCGACAATCGCGCTGCGTGTTCCATAACATAATTAAAAGCGATTGCACCTTCTAGACCTTAGCACCCAGCTAAGATTCAAGTTCACATTTCCGGGCCGATACATGCCAATTGTTTCTAAACATTTAGGGCATTTGAATCGGCCCGTAACCATTTGTAAATTTTATTGCCACCCGTTCGTACAGGGTGGTTTTTTATTATAAGTATATTCTGATTGTCATTTTTAAATAACAGGGGCTTATTGTTGCTGTCATGCGGCCTAAGCTATTTCTTCTATGATCTGGCTAAAAGGTTAGTAGGTATACATGTTTAAATAGGTATCTAATAATTAAGGTACTTCAATATATAAATATGTAAAGTTTTTATACTTAGTTGTTACATACACAACAAAAGCATTATGCAGAGGTTATCCACAGTGTAAATTAGATAATTATCGTAATTTCAAAATTATGATAGTTATTAAATAAGTTGTTCATAAAGTTGGTACTAAATTTGTGTTCATATGATAAGCATATTTAGCACAATAATTTATTTATACAGCCTTAAACTATAATTGTTCAATATTTATTCGTAGGAGGGGCTATGTACTAACTATTATTGCTATGAGATAATATGTTTACAAAATGAAAGTAAAGAATTCTTTAATAATAACTCTTGTAGTAATCGTGGCTTTGATCTCTGTATCTATTTTGGCAGTATCGATAGCTACAACAAACCCAACCAAACTTGGACCTGGTGGGGTTACTTTTTGGTTTATTAATTTGCTTGTATTATTGGCATCCTTGCTTTCTTTGCTTATTTACTCATTGCAATATAAAAAGAGCGATCAGAAGCGTAAGTTGCTGTTTTCTAGCATACGCACGGGCTGTCTTATGGGCTTCGCATTCACTTTGCTGCTTGCACTTTCAAGCTTAAGAAGTCTGAGCTGGAGGGATATTATCCTTCTCGTATTACTCGTTATTCTTGTAGAGGTATTATTTAGGACCAGAAGGAAGACCTAGATGGACGATATTCTAAAGCAATTTAATATTGAAATAACTAAAGCCTCTAGTACTGAGCAGATTGATGCAATAAGGGTTAAGTATTTGGGCAAAAAAAGTTATATTGCAATGCAATTAAGCTCTCTGGCGGAGCTATCGGGTAGCGATAGGGCGCAGCTAGGCATGGCCGTCAATAAAGCAAAGGCTGAAATATCAAACCTAATTAATGACAGAAAGGACAGCATTAGTTCTAGTCAAATGTTTGATATGATTGATATTTCGAAGCCAGGAACGGCTCTATATCAGCGTCCATTATTAGGTCATATGCATCCATCTAATATAGTACTGAAAGAAACCTATCAAATCTTTACAGAGCTCGGATTTGCGATAGTGGATAGCCCGGAGATTGAAGATGATTGGCATAATTTTGAGTCATTGAATATGCCCGAAGTTCACCCAGCTAGAGAGACTCATGATACTTTCTATATCAAAGACACAGATAAAAAATTACTTCCGCGAACACATACTTCGCCTATGCAGGTTAGGTTCATGAATAGTAATAAGCCCCCATTTAAAGTTTTGATTTCGGGTAAGGCTTTTAGAAATGAGAACGAGGATGCAACACATTCATGGTCATTTGGGCAGATAGAGGGGATAGTGGTAGCAAAGGGCATTAGCGTAACAGACCTAAAAGGAACCTTGGCTCAGATAATAAGTAAGCAATTGGGCGAGAATACCCAAATAAGATACCGGCCGAGCTTTTTCCCATACACCGAACCTTCCATGGAAGTAGATGCCAAATTCAATGGCAAATGGCTTGAGCTAGGAGGTGCAGGCATGATACATCCGAAAGTATTGCAAAATGGCGGAATAGACCCGGAGGAGTATTCGGGCTTTGCGTTCGGATGGGGAGTGGAGCGTATTGCAGTTATAAAATACGGAATTAACGTTCTGCGCCAACTATGGAGACCAAAATTAAGTTATTTGGAGCAATTTTAGATGAAAATTAGCGTAGAATTAATCAATTCATATCTGTTGAACCATCTTTCAACCGAAAATCTAGCTGAAGTAATAGAGCATACAGAAGTAGAAGTCGAAGAAATATTGTATGCAGATAAGCTAGATTCTAAAATAATCACAGCTAAAGTTGTATCTGTGACTAAGCACCCAAATGCGGATAAGCTTAATAAGGTAATTGTAGATAACGGAACAGTTAATATTGATATTGTCTGTGGAGCTACTAATGTAGCTAAAGGTATTATGGTCGCACTAGCCCAGGTTGGTGCAATATTGCCAGATGGCAGCGAAATAGGTGAAGCTGAAATAAGAGGCGAAGTATCTAAGGGGATGATTTGTTCCGAAAAGGAGCTAGGCTGGGGAAGCGACCATGATGGGATAGTGGTCCTCGACCCTAGCCTACTGGTTGGTCAGTCATTGTGCGACATAGCTAAAATGACAGACATCATAGACATTAAGACCCCTTCGAACCGCTGGGATTATCTTTCTTACCTTGGCCTAAGTAGGGAAATCGCCGCTTCAGACGAAGGTAACAAATTTATCGAGCCAGAACCAGAAATAATTACATATAAAAACAGAGAATTGGTAGATGTCAATAATAATGAATGTAAACTTTATTATTCTGTGAAAGCACGCGTGAAAGCGGACAGTACGAGTCCTAGATGGCTTGTGGATAACTTACAGGCTTCGGGAATTCGAACCATAAACCCAGTTGTAGATATTACTAATTTTGTAATGCTTGAGTATGGACAGCCCTCCCATGCCTATGATGCTAAAAAAATAGACGGCCCTATCAAAGTCCGGCTGGCTACTAAAGATGAAAATATAACCACCCTAGATGATAAGAATATTAAGCTTACTAAATCAGATCTAGTAGTTGTGGATAACTCAGGGCCTATAGCTTTGGCTGGAGTAATCGGTGGATCTAGAACGCAGACCAGTGGCGATTCCACTGAAATTCTTATAGAGATTGCTAATTTCGATAAGACTATCACTCGTCGCAGCGCACTAAGGCATGGCTTAAGAACCGAAGCTTCTGCTAGATTTGAAAAAGGCCTTCCTCTTAAACTCCCCTCCCTAGCTGCTAATAGAATAATTGAACTATTGAAGGATATTTGTGGAGCCTATGATATTGAAGCGAATGAACAATCATACG
>Ga0164295_10004587_pt1 | contig 10986 bp, 12 predicted proteins | sample GEODES006metaG_FD_111798 | JGI IMG/M metagenome (GOLD analysis project Ga0164295, IMG submission 111798) | Oligotrophic lake water microbial communities from Sparkling Lake, Wisconsin, USA - GEODES006 metaG | ecosystem: Environmental > Aquatic > Freshwater > Lake | place: USA: Sparkling Lake...
AAGATTATTTCTTCTATATCCTTATAAAAATTGATAAGTAATACTATTTAGCCAACTAAATTAATTTTATATCAATTTAACTTAGATGTCACTTAACTTGTACAATATGGTAATTCAATATTAAGACTTTATTTTGATTCCCTGATACCAATCTGGATAGGCCTATATAATACTAATTACAAATTTGCAATTTAAGTCTAACCCACAAATACACTTTAGTAGCGTATTTATACCTGATATTTTAAATATAATTCAACTTTTTATTTAAATTTTTATTTCTATAGCTGTTTATCTAGTCTGTTTTATGTATTTGCATATCAGAGTGTTCAATTATTACTAAAAATGATGTTTACTATAGCATTCTGATATAGTTTAGTTTTCATGGGACTAGAGAGTGGTGTATCAAATTAATGAAAAGAATTCTGAGACGGCTCAAATTAGTTTTTGATAATCCAAAAAGAACACTAAAACATTTTGTTTTTAAATCGTATATTATGTTTGATAGAACTTATAAAAATACTTGGAAACTAGTCGACCAAACTCCAGGATGGCTATCTAAATATGAAGGATACCTCTTATTTTATTTGGCGCGTAAATGTTCACCTCTCAGAACTATTGTTGAAATAGGCAGCTATGAAGGGAGGTCAACTATTGCCCTCGCGAGCGGCGCGCATGAAGGTTTAATTATTCATGCTATCGATCCCCATACAGGTGATAAAACTCAAGTTGAAGCTGGTCTGAAGATTAATACCTATGAATCTTTTTTAAAAAATACGAAAAATTTTAATAATATTCATGCAATTCGTAAATTGTCAGTCGATGCAACTCAAGATGTTTCGGTTAAAGCAATTCAACTTCTTTTTATAGATGGCTGGCATAGTGAAAAAGCAGTTAATGATGATATTCAAACTTTTTTACCATTGTTATTCAGTAGTTGCACAATTGTATTTGATGACTGGACTAATGGGGAAGTTAGTGCTGGAATCATAAGAAATCTAATTTTATTGCCCCCTGTAGTTGGAGTGATTGGAAAAGATCTCATTTTTTCAAATGATACTTCCGTTACTAAGAGCTTTCTTGCCAAGGTAATCAAAAGAACTACTCCTAGCTCGGTGCTTAATACTTATAGCTCTGATCTAATTAAATAAATCTAATGCGCCCGCAGGGATTCGAACCACGAACCTTCTGATCCGTAGCTTGAGAATAAATCTGAGCTATAACAGGGGTAATATCGTATTTAATCTATAAACTTTCAGAATGTGCTTACGCCCAATCAGAAAGTCAAACACTTTATCTGCTGTCCTTCGGAGATAAGTATGACGCTTAGAAGCACTTTTATTTTTACTTTGGAGACGTTTTTTATGCTTATCTTTATAGAGATTGCGCACTTTCAGGCCAAAAGTAAAAAATCGCTTTCCCGTTGTTCTGACAGTCTTCAACTAATGTACAACGCGTGTATAAGTTGGAGCAATTAAAGTTCCGTTAGTACACATTTGAAGAGATATCTAGTCAGTTAGGTATCCCTGTTAAAAGTATTTACTTCTATCACGAACGTGGTGATGGCCCTCGTGTGCTGTGTATAATTACTTTTATACTACGATTCAAATTACTTTAAACATCAAAACTTGAAAGATGAGGTCGAAAATTGTGCTAAACCTTGCTGCCTCATTTGATGAACAGTTATCCCCAGTTACTCCTTTTTTATTCTATGTAGTAATTGCTGGCATTATCTTTATTGAAACTGGTTTGTTAATTGGCTTCTTCTTGCCTGGTGACTCATTGTTGTTTAGCGCAGGACTTGTCGCTGCAGCTAGAGATGACATCAACATAGTCTTTTTAGTTATAGCGATATTTTTAGCTGCTTTTATTGGTGATCAGGTTGGTTATGTAATTGGGCGAAAAGTAGGCCGGCCCTACCTTGAAAAACATAAGTCTAAGCGGATGATGAAAATGCTTGAAAGATCTGAGCGTTTTTATGAAAGATACGGCTGGTGGTCAGTAGTTATTGCCCGGTACATCCCATGGGTTAGAACATTTGTGCCACCAATAGCAGGTACTGTGAAGATGAATTACTACAAATTTTTATCTGCAAATGCGTTAGGCGCCCTGCTCTGGGGAGCTGGAATTACATTGGCAGGATTTTATTCTGGATCTATTCCTTGGGTTAAAGATATTTCATACGCACTTGCTGCCTTTTTTATTACCGCTTCTTTAATTTCTGCATTAATGAACTACTTACGTGAAAAACGAGATTGACCATTCGCTATAACACCTAAATAGGTGAGAAATATCCCAGTAATTAAATATGGTGAAATATGTGTTCCCTCAGTTGGCACAAATACATCAAGTAGTAATGAACCAATTAGTATTCCACCAACACTAAGTAATGTGAACTCTAAGACGCCAACATATTGCACGGCAACTGCTGAGAAAGCAATATAGAAAACACCAATAGAGCCACCTAAGAACATCCAGCAAGGCCCTGAAGTTAGATTCATAATTGAGTGATCAGTAAAGAGTGAGCGAAGTATTAGTAAAAATGTTAGAAAGCTAAATCCGGTAATAAAGTTAAGCTGTGAGGTAGCAAAGCTCTTCTTTGAAAAAGAGTTAATCTGCCCATTTAAAGCCCTCTGCACACCAACCCAGCTGCCAGCAAAAACAGCTAATGTAATTGCAAGAATTGAAAAATTACTCATTACAAATCTATCCCAAGCAGATATCACTACTGCGCCTACCGTAATTATGGCTGCAATTACCCGCCGCTTAGAGATAACAGATTTAATGCCGCCAGCTAAGCCAACATGATCAACCCAAAGTGAGATTACAGTCTGACCAGCAAGGGATGCCACTGTAAATAATGCAACACCCGCAATTGGAACAATATGAGTTTGCATCGCAACAAAAGAGGCGCCTAACATTCCTGCGCTTAATCGCCACATTGAAAGTTGTTTTGACGCAACCGCTTTAAAAATATCAGCAAAGCCTGCTCTAACATCTTTTCTAAATAGTGAAATTAGTGAGACGAAGATTAACCCAGTACCAAATGAAACAACGGCTGCTCCAAGTGAGTCACCCATTTGATTTGATAACTCACCATTTATCCGAGATTGAAATGAAATCAGTAGCCCAGAAAGTGCTGAAATAACTTTTAACCAAAAGAATTTGTTTAGCTGCACCATTTTAAGTTTATTGAAAAGCACGAAAACTATCTATATCTGGAAAGTTAATAGATTTAAACGAGTCATTTAAGTTAATTAGTGTATTCATATTCAAATCTATTCATCAAAAACTTTTTCTTCTAAAGCCCAATCGATTGTCCTTTTGAGACCCCCAACGATTTGCTGCTTCGATATTTTCTCAAACTCAGACTCATACTTTGATACATCTAAGGAAACACTTTGAGAAGCGGATAAATATGCGATGTCAGAATCAGGGATTAAAAGTTCAGTTGATAACAAATCAGAAATAATTTTTGCCATTTCCTTAATTGTAGTTTTTCCACTTACCCCTGCGCCAATGTTATAAGATTTACTCTCTCCATCTAGTAAAATTCGCAGGAGCGCCCTGACGCCATCTGCGACATACAAGTACTCCCTTACTGCATGCCCACTATCCTTTAAATGAACCACTCCCTTTGTAATGGCTTGTCTTAAGAAATCACTAACGGCTCTTGAGTCATCTTTTTTTATTCCAGGACCATATGTCATAGAAAGTCTTGCGACCCTAACATTTTTATTTGATTTATAACAAATTATTTCACCCAATAATTTAGAAAAGATATAAGCAGCTCTATGGTGTTCAACATCGATTATTTTTGTGGAGTTCTTTTCTATTTCAATCAAGTTATTAATCGAATAGATTTCGCTACTTGATATAAATAAAAAAGTTCCATTATTAGATAGTCTATCTAGCAATCTATTTACCGTAAAAGTATTTAGAATTATAGTTGATGAATTATCGCCAACGAATTTTGTAGGTTGAGCATAGCCAGCTAAATGAATTATATAATCAAAATTACTAAAATTATTAATGAAATTTGAATCAGTTAAGTCACCAATTTTGTGTTCAAAAACCTCTTTATATTCATCAAAGGAGTTATCTAAATGACTTTGCGAGGTGGAAGTTAAACTCATCTGTAATCTAAATAATTCATTACTCACTAAAAATAGCTTCAAAAAATAATGCCCAAGATGCCCTGTAGCGCCAGTTACAAGAATCCTTTTTTTTCTAAGCTTAGTTAAACTAGCCTTAAAATCATGAACAATTAAGAGGATGTCTTCTTCAATCATATAACTCATACTTAAGTAATAACTATTAACATCTTCATAGAACTTATTAAAGCATATACAACCAGTAGCCCGTGCTGTGATACCCTATATTGTGAATAAAGTTCAATATTCTGTCGATGAATTGATTGCGTTTGAGGATGAAGTTGCTCAGAGATTTAATGAAGGAAAGATTAGGGCCCCTATACACCTTTCTAACGGGGGTGAAAATGAGTTAATAGAGATTTTTAAAAATATACAGGCAGATGACTTTGTTTTTACGACATGGCGAAGTCATTATCACGCCCTACTTAAAGGAGTCCCCAAAGAATTAATAATGGAGGAAATCATGGCTGGCAACTCAATTAGCTTAAATTTTCCTAAATATAATTTTTATTCTTCAGCAATTGCATGCACGCATGTACCTGTTGCTGTTGGTGTTGCTCAGGGTATTAAAACCAAAGGTTTTGTTAATAGTGTTTGGTGTTTCGTTGGAGATATGACAGCAGAGTCGGGCATAGCCAATTCGTCATTTAAGTATTCATATAATCAAAATCTTCCAATTACTTTTGTGATTGAAGATAACAATCTTTCTGTATGCTCAAACACTAGAGAGGTATGGAATAGTCAAAAACTATCTTTTGAGCATGATCTGTTTGGTAACGTGAAAACATATAAATATTCAAGCAAATATCCACATGCTGGGGCTGGCGTTAGGGTTCAATTTTAATGAGTGATAAAACTTATAAAGACTTAATTACGGAATCAATGGAAATGATTGCAAGTCTTGATAATTCAATTTTCTGCGGGCAGGCAGTAAGTGTTGAGGGAACTGCCATGCGGAGTACTTTAATAAATGTACCAACAGATAAATTAATTGAATTTCCTGTAGATGAAGATTTTCAAATGGGTTTTTGCACAGGTATGGCTATCTCAGGATTCTTGCCAGTTTGTATTTTTCCTAGGTGGAACTTTCTACTTGTAGCAACAAATCAAATAGTAAACTACCTAGATAAACTAAGTGAATTAACAAGATTAAACCCGCCACCAAAAGTTATAATTCGAACAGCAGTTGGGTCAATACTACCTCTTAACCCGGGGATTCAACATACCGGAGACTATACGGATGCTTTCAAGATTTTAGTAAACAATATTAATATAGTTAGGCTAGACGATAAGTCTCAAATTAAATCTGAGTATGTTAAAGCCGTAACGAGAAATGATGGAGTTTCAACAATCTTAGTTGAGCACTCAGATTTGTATAATTCATAAACACAGGCAACAATATTGAGACTTTAGCTAAAGGCCCTCCAATTCAAACGTTGTGATAAGCCGATCACTTTCTCTAAATATTCATCTAATTCTGGAATTATCTGATCGTTAACTAATTTATAAGTTTTAATTATTTCTTTAAGGTGAGAGCTGGATCTAACCCCAAACACATACTTAGAGTTTGGCTGAAAGTATACTAAAAATTCAATAAACCTTAATAAATCAGTATTGATGAATTTTGGTTCACCGAAAATTTGTCGGTACCTACTTGGGTAGCTATTAGGATATAAATTTGTATTATGGGTTATTAACTTACGAAGTTTAGACTTTAATGTCATTAGTAAAGTTTTATTGAATACGGCATTAGCAAGGGGACGTTTAATATATACTTTTTCCATTTTCAAACTTCTGATTAATTTATAATCTGAAACGTCTAGAGCATTAAAAGTTGCCATAAAACAATCAAACTTATTTAGATTAATTGCGAATTGTAGATTTTCGTTATCTCCGGAATATCCCAAATTTGTTATAAGTTCTTTAATCTTAAAATTTTCTGCAATTGAAAAAACCTCCTCTCTTAAAAGCTTCGAGGGAATTGAATGAAAAAATAGTGTATCAATTTTATCGATATTGAGCTTATTTAGGCTCTGTTGAAACTGCACTTCAATTTCCGAAGAATGCCAACTATCAATATGTGCTCTTGGCAATCCAACCTTAGTGGTGATTCTCAATTGAGGATTTATTTTTTGATAGTTACCTATCATCTCTTCTGAATCACCATACAATGGTGATGTATCAATCTGATAAACTCCTGAAGAAATAGCATAATCTAAGAATTGATTAAGTTTTTTCTGACTCAATGTATCAAACTTGCTTCCACCAATTATAATATTCTCCACAGCCATATCTTATAGTTGGAATAACTTTAAATGCTCCTTTTGTCCTGATGTTGGTATGCTAAGTTACTATGGATAAATTTGATAGTGTTTTTGACAACATAATTGTAGGGGATGGGCCAATTAGTAGAACTTTGTTGCATTACTTAAATTCTTCTTCATCACAGAATGTTTTGATTGTAGATGCTGGCAATAGAGCAAATGAGTTAATTGGCAAAATTGAAATTGAATCAAATTTTAACTATGACACACCCTTTAGAGCTCCTAGTTTTCATGTTAACAAGGATTCTCATGTTTGGTACGGGGGATGCCAAGGATGGCCGAATAATGACACTCTAAATAAGAATATAGACTCGTTACCTGTTTCGATGGATGACCGTAGTTTCATAAAAAATTGCAATAATTTACTTAGAGAACTTGGAATTTTAAATTATAATTTTTTTACAAGCAAACTTAATTTTTCATTACAAAAAAAATATAAGTTAGCAAAAAAAATAAATGATTTAGAATATATTTATTGTAAAATCTTAAAAGATCCATACCTACGCAAGTTAGCAAAAAAAAATACTAAAAATATAAAAAACACATTTATTTCTAAAATAATTATAACAAAGATTAACCCAGAAAATAAGTACGTTGAATTAGTGGGTATTGATCAATTTGGTAAAAAAGTAAAATTTACAGGAAAACGAATACACCTAGCTTTAGGAACAATTGAAAATACGAGGTTAATCCTTAATTCGAAAAAAGAACTAAACTTATTAAATAATGAATACTTAGGGAGATTTCTTTCAGATCACTTGTCAATTTCTATTAGTGAGATTAGTTCAAATGATATTACTAAAGTGATTCGAGATTTTAGCCGCACAACTACATTGGATGGATCATTGCTCTGGCCAAGAATGAGTATAGAAAAAATTGATAAAAATGGGAAAAACATAAGAAGTTTCACACATGGAAGTCACTTTGCTTTTAACGGTTCAACACCAATTTTCTATATGTTTTTGAGAAAAATTAAAAAAGAAAATTATTTTTTTAATAAGAAAAAAACAGGAAGTTTCCAACTTAATTTTTTCTTTGAAAAATTAAATAGTATCGAGAATTCAATCGAATTACAATCAAATACTGAATATGAAATTGCTCCAATTAAAATAAAATTTAATATTGATCAAGATGAGGGTGACTTACAATTAGAAATAGCTAAAAATTATTTTAAGTCATTGAAGGAAATTTACAGTCTTACTCAAAATATTAACGATTTCTTATCAAAGTTTGATAAGATAAGAAAATCTGATTTGCGATCTTCAGTACATCCAAGTGGCACATATAGAATGTCGATAAATTCTGAACTTGGGGTGGTGAATACAAAGTCTGAACTTTGGAATGATTCGAGAATTAGAGTATTAGGTTCAGGTGTTTTACCTAGAGCTTCATCAACTCATCCGACTTTAATAAGTATGATGTTGGCAAGATTAATGGATTAATAAAATTTATACTTTTATGTTATAGACTTAGATTCATAATCAGAAATTAGAATTAGCGGAAAGGAGAGCATAATTTGAAATAATGCTACAAAAAATTTTTTGAATTTATGGGTAATTATTTGAAACATCACCTGAAGGAGAAATGAGTAAGTTTACAAGTCGAGTGGTATGTTCACATGGGGTCGGAAATCAATTTTTTCAATTAACGTTCGCACATTTCTTGAAAAGAAGCTCCAAAAATAAAGTTGTTTTTGAGAATAATCCTTTGTTCTCAAAGGGATTAAACTACATGTTAGAAGACATGAATGGAATTTGTGGCCACATCAATTATCGAAAAAATATAAGAATCTCACACGAGAGTTTTTTTGGAAAAAGTATAATGAAACTTAGAAAAGTTGAAATATTGTCAGCTTTAATTATGCAGAATTTTTTTATTAAAAAGATTTATTCCTACGGTGAAGATTATCTATTTAACTTCATCAATTTGAATTCAACCCGACAACCGGAAGATGAACAGTATTTTGGATTTTTTTTGAACTGGCAGTATGTTTATTCTGAAAGAGACACAGCAGTAATTGATATCATCAAGTTGATTGAAGATAAAACTAAAGAATTCAATTTGATAAAAACTAAGAAAAGATTGGTTATTCATGTAAGAAGAGGGGACTACTTGACCCGAGGCAATGAGGAGATTTTAGGTATTATCCATCCAGATTCATACAAGTTCTTAATTGATTCAATTGTAAAACAGGAACCAGAATTAGAAATTTATACAATTACAGACGATGATAATTTAGCAAACAATAAGGATTACGGAAGTGAATTTGGTAAAATATTAACTAGATATGAAACTAATGAATGGCAAGCTTTGAGGTTAATGATAGATGCCGACTATGTAATAGCTGCTAATAGTACTTTCTCTTGGTGGGGTGCTACCTTGGCATATTTTAAGAGCAACAGTACGTGTTTTATTCCGGAAAAATTTTATAAAAATCTTGATGATAGAGAATCTTTTAAGCTACCCGGCTTAAAAACTTATAAAAATATTCATTTGTAATCTTTGAAAAAAAGAATTTAGTAGAACAGATCATACATAATTCCCAAAATAAAATGCTCTAAGAATTCATGTGAACAGATAATCTTGCCAATCAGATAAATTTTTGTATACACTTATAGGAAATGAATCATCAACTTCTACTTTACTAAACTGCTTCCCAAAGTAAATATCTCTACCGCTTAAATAATTACGAATAGCTTTTTCATCTGCCTGGTCTGTATTCAGCTCCGTATGGGCACTTGCCCGTATTTTATTCAATATCTCGTCTTTCGAGAACAAATTATTAAAATGCCAACCAGAATCTTTTATTATTTCTATATTTGGTGGCAAAAAAAATTTAGGTAGTTTCCATAAATAGAAATTCCTAGTTGTCCAATAATATGGAATTCTAGTTACATATTTCTTAATACCTGATCTACCTTTCAAGTTGTATAAGAAAATATCTTGCCTCATTTTTTCAATTGAGTAATAATTTTTGCCAGAAACGACGCGTGCCCGCGCCCAGACCCCTAATTCCATATTCAAGTAATTGGTAAAATTACGCATTTCCAACAAAATATCGCAATCTGGCCTACCTTTTAAACTTTTTATAGTAGAACTTTTAGGAATTTCATCACAATCGGAATAAATAATTAGGTCGGAATTACTTATTTTTAATGATTTAATATAATTTGAAATAACTTTTCGCTGATGGATTTCTCGGATAAAAGGAATCTTCGTTAAATGTTTTTTCTTCTCAACCACAATTTTTATTTTGTCACTGTACTTACTGAATTTATGTAAGTTTTCGGAAAGATGCAATGCTTTAGGAATACCACTAAATGTGTAATGACTTTCACAAACTATAAACAAATCAACTGTTTCGTACAGCTCATCTAATCGAATTTTTAAGGCTTCAAAGTCTTTGTTAAATAACATAGTGTCTAAGATCAAAATTTATCCTCTATTTTTCAAGTGAACTACTATTATATCTATTTAGTGTCGCTTCAAATACATTTCTGAGCTAAAAGTATATTTATAAATTATGATATTAACTGTTAAATCATATCTTAAATGATTTTGGACTTATGAGTAACAAATTATTATCACCTAATTGAAGATTAGGTCTATAGAGATTTATAAATGTGGCATTCAAGTTCAAACTCTTTACAAAGTGTATATACTTCAACATTTCATTTTGGGATACATCTTCAATAATATAAATTCCTGCTTTAGAGATATATTTCTTACTTGCCAAAAATAATGTTTTACTTGCTTCAAACGTATGAAGACCGTCATCAATCATTATGTCAAACTCATTACAGTCCATCGAATTAAAAAACTCTCAATTGATTCTTCATTAGCTTGATCTAAATACCCAGTTTTTATGCGTTCTGTGTTAAATAAAATGTCCTTATCGATGTCTCCACCAAAAATATTTGCATTAGGAAAAAAATCTCTCCAGATATATAGTGATGCACCTGGTTTGCCTTCGTTGCCCATTGTAGATTGTAGATACGGATTATTTGTACCGATTCCACACTCAAAAATATTCATCACTCTTTCTCTTCCAAATTTAAAAATCTGTGAATAAAAATCTGTGTATGTATGAGGAGCTAGTACTTTACTTCCTAAGTTTATTGATTTGTTTCCGCCTTTATTTGAACCATATTTAATACAAAGTTGCGAGAGTAAATCTTGATCATCTTGATCATAATAAACAAAATATTTATGAGAAAAATGTTTTCTTAAGCTCGATCTATTTCGTTTTAGTTTATAGCGAGAATAAAAATAGTATTTAAAAAGTATCCCATCTATTTTTATAATTTTCCTCAAAAATTTCATAGTGCTTACCATATACGAAAAATCATTTAATATCGGTTTAAGTTTGACTTTTGTACTTGAGTTTTAGTGCGCCCGCAGGGATTCGAACCCCGAACCTTCTGATCCGTAGTCAGATGCTCTATCCGTTGAGCTACGGGCGCAATCTTATGCGTTGGGAAGTCTAGCGATTTATTAGGACCTACCCAAAC
>Ga0164295_10004588_pt1 | contig 10985 bp, 7 predicted proteins | sample GEODES006metaG_FD_111798 | JGI IMG/M metagenome (GOLD analysis project Ga0164295, IMG submission 111798) | Oligotrophic lake water microbial communities from Sparkling Lake, Wisconsin, USA - GEODES006 metaG | ecosystem: Environmental > Aquatic > Freshwater > Lake | place: USA: Sparkling Lake...
AGTTAATCATAATGTCGACCATCCTTTGAGTCTGTATGCCGCCAGCAAGAAAGCCAACGAGCTCATGGCACATACTTACAGTCACCTCTACGGCCTACCCACCACGGGACTTCGCTTCTTCACTGTCTATGGACCTTGGGGCCGACCCGACATGGCGCTGTTCAAGTTCACCAGAGCTATTCTTGCGGGGGATCCAATTCAAGTCTTCAACCACGGTAAGCACCGGCGAGACTTTACCTATGTAGATGATATTGTCGAAGGCATCATCCGCACGCTAGATCGCCCCGCACCCGGGAACCCACAGTGGGATGGTGAGCACCCTGACCCAAGCAGCAGCCTAGCCCCTTGGCGGGTTTACAACATCGGCAACAACCAACCGGTTGAGCTGATGGACTTTATCGGCGCCATAGAACGTGCACTGGGGAAAACAGCTGTAAAAGAACTACTTCCCTTACAGCCTGGGGACGTGCCAGATACCTACGCCAACGTTGACGACCTGGTCGAGCAATTTCACTACCAACCTACCACAATGGTCAAAGAGGGTATCCAGCTGTTTGTCGACTGGTATCGCGACTACTATAAGATCTAGATAGTTTGTTATGAATATTTCTATTTTTGGTATCGACTACGTAGGCTCAGTTAGGCGCGCCTGCTTGACCGAGGTGGGTTACCACGTGGTGTGTATGCGCAGAAAAGTCATTGTAGATGAGTGAAACTCATATCAGCCATCTGTGTTTCGGTTGGAAGGGTGGACCTGCTTTTCAGTGGAGCGCCCGCCTTAAATTTGGAGCGATTACGAATCATATGAGTTACGTGCTTGTACAGCATATTAGGCACGGGTTTGAGCAGGTAAAAATAATAGGAATGGAGTAGATATGAACATTAATACACTTTCAGTGTTACCTAAACAATGTTATGTCATCGCTGAAGCTGGTTTGAATCATAACGGCTCCATAGAGATTGCCAAAAAACTTATTGATGTGGCTGTAATTGCTGGCGTTGATGCGGTCAAATTCCAAAAGCGTACAGTCGAGAAATTAGCAATTAAGTCTACACTTGACGCAAAAGATGATCGTTTTCCAGAATTCGGTAAAACCTACCGTGAGATCCGTAAGCATCTTGAATTCACGCTTGACCAATATCGTGAATTGAAGTTATATGCCGAGTTTAAGGGATTAGAATTTATGGTAACTGCCTTTGATACCGATGCGGTCGACTTCCTGGAAGAATTGGGCATAAGTAGATATAAGCTTGCTAGCCACAGCCTAACGAATTTCGACTTGTTGGATTATTTGGCGCGCCTGAAAAAGCCCGTTGTCCTTTCCACGGGCATGGCGGAATTGGAAGAAATTGATCGAGCGGTTGAAATATTTACGCGCCACAATGCCCCGCTTTCACTAATGCATTGCGTCTCCGCTTACCCGACACCATTAGCTGAGTGCAATTTAGCCATGATGAGCGTTTTGAAGGAGCGTTATGGTTTGGAGGTAGGCTACTCGGGCCATGAGTTGGGCTACTTGCCAACAATGATTGCAGTATCCATGGGCGCGCAACTAGTAGAGCGCCACTATACGCTCGATAAGATGATGACTGGTTTTGACCACAAGATGTCGTTAGAGCCAGATGAATTAATTGCCATGGTACGCGATATCCGTAATGTACCCAGAATTCAGGGTGCGGGCAGAAAAGAAATCAGCGACACTGAGTGGATAACTCGTCGTAAGTATCATGTTTCTATGGCATCAGTGGCAGCTATTCCAGAGGGAGCTATTTTGAATCAGGAGATGGTGACATGGCGTAATCCAGGTACAGGTATTCCGACAAAAATGGCCCACACGGTTCTTGGGAAGCGTGCGAAACGTGACATACCTGCCGATGAGTTGCTCTCTAATGATATGTTTGAGTAAAAATTCAGATGCCTGAAATTTCCATTATCGTCCGAACGAAGAATGAGGAACGCTGGATCGCCCACTGCCTCGCGATGCTATATCAGCAAGATTACTCTGATTTTGAGGTGATTCTAGTTGACAATGCTAGCACCGACCACACTGTTAAGGTAGCTAGGCGCTTTCCGCTTGCTGCGGTAATCAATATCGATAAATTCTTGCCTGGCCTGGCATTAAATGAGGGTATTCGTGCCTCCAGCGGTCGCTTCATTGTGTGTTTATCTGCCCACTGCATACCAAAAAACAAAAACTGGCTTTCCTGTTTACGTGACAACTTCGATAAAGACAAAAAGCTAGCTGGAGTTTATGGAAGACAGTTGCCACTCAGCTTCACTGATCCATTGGATAAGCGCGATTTGTTAACTGTTTTTGGCCAAGATCGTCGACTTCAGGTTAAGGACTATTTTTTTCACAATGCCAATAGTATGTTGCGCAGAGATGTGTGGGATAAACACCCTTTTGACGAGAATGTAACTAATATTGAGGATCGCGTCTGGGGTAAGGCGGTTACCAGCGCAGGCTTCCATCTTGCCTACGATCCTGAGGCTTCTGTTTACCATTACCACGGCTTGCATCAAGGAAACTCACCCCAGCGTGCTAAGGGTGTAGTTTCGATCATTGAGCAGATCGATCAAGATACATTGAACGATTTACCGGACTCTTTGCGGCCTGAGCAGGCCAACATTATTGCGGTGATTCCGGTTCAAAGAGGTCTCAATCCAAATTCAACCGCATATAACCTTCTTGAAGGTGCTGTCGCTAGCCTAAAGTGCGCCGAATATGTTAAGAATATTTATTTGGTTACCTCAGATGCATCGCTTGCTGAAAAGTTGGGTATACTCCAGATCGATCGGGGAAGCATATCTAATGTCGATTTGCTGGGTATAGATGAGCTATTACAAAAAAGTCTTGAGATCATCGAGTCTCTTGGAGATTTCCCTGAAGCTCTTTTGTATGTGAATTATGACTATTTGCATCGGCCGGAGGGGCTTTTTGATGAATTGATCAGGGATGCCCAGTACAAGGGTTATGACACCGTCTTTCCCGGTTTTGTTGATTACGGATATTATTGGCTCAAAGATGAGGATGGTGAGTACACGCAGACCGATGCCTCAATGAAAGGGCGATCGGAAAGGCAGGCAGTATTTCGGGCTTTGTATGGTCTCGGTTGCATTACTTCCGCTGCGTTAGTTCGAGCTGGAAAATTGGTCGGGGGAAAGGTGGGCATCCTCCCAATTAATGATTTCATATGCACCCTGCGCTTACGGGATTCGATTATGGAGAACAGTGTCAAAACTTTGATCACAGATGCGATAAATTTCAGCCAGGACAAAAATGGCGCAGCCTAATATCCTAGCCTTAACATTAGCGAGAGGTGGTTCTAAGTCTATTCCAAGAAAAAATATTCGCCCAATTCTTGGAGTTCCGCTGATTGCCTACACTATTGCGGAGGCACTTCGAAGTCAACTCATTAATAGATACATTGTTTCAACAGATGATGAGGAAATTCGCCAGGTTGCTATGCAGTTTGGCGCGGATGCTCCTTTTTTGCGCCCCCCGGAATACTCAACCGACACAGCAAGTTCAGTCGCTGCCATGCAGCATGCGGTTCACTGGGTGGAGCAACAGGAGGGCATTAAGTATGACTATGTAATCGAGCTGATGTGTACTAATCCAATGAAGACTGTGGTTGATATTGATGCTGTCATTCAGAAGTTGTTGACTACAGATGCTGATTCAGTCATTGCGGTGCATAAGCTTGAGGATCATCATCCGATCCGTATTAAGAAAATCATTAATGACAAGATTGTTGACTTTTGCTTCCCTGAGGTGCCGGAAATGCGACGTCAGGACTTGAAGCCAGACGCTTATATTCGCAGTGGCTCTATCTATGGCTTGCGTCGCGACCATCTCATGATGGAGGGTCTGCGCTATGGATCGGCGAATAGTCGGCCATATATCTTGCCCCCCGAGAGAGCGGTGAATGTCGATACTGAAATTGATTTCCTAATTGCCGAGCGGTTAATGAGCCATGCTCCACGTACCTATATCAAGCTAATAGACTGATTAAATGCAGTCCAATCAATCGAAAATATTGGTGATTACGCCAGTAAGACATATCACAGGTGTGCCAGAAATCCTTGAGGCGGCTGGTCAGGTAACTTACATGGATGATCCGACATTGTCGGAGGTCCTTGACGTCATCGCTGGATATGATGCTCTCTATACTAATCCAAACAAGTCAAAAGTTTTTATTGGGCGTGAGGTGATCGATGCGGCGAAGAAGCTCAGAGTTATCTGCACTGCCTCAACCGGCACCAATCACATCGACAAGGCCTATGCAGCGAAGAAGGGCCTGCCGATCCTTGCTTTGACCGAAGAGCGTGAGGTGATTGACCGAATAAGCTCTACTGCAGAACTTGCTTTCGCCCTGACCATGGCAGGTTTGCGTCACGTGGTGCGCAGCCATAATGCGGTGCTGACTGGCGAGTGGGACTATACACGTTACATAGGTCGGCAGATGAATTGCTTGACGATCGGGGTGATTGGTTATGGCAGGTTAGGCGCTATGTACTCACGCTATTGTCAAGCCTTTGGCTCACGCGTCTTAGTCTATGATCCCTATAAAATCGTAGATTCCGATGGTCTGCAGCAGGTAAATGACCTCTCGGTAATCTTGCGCGAATCAGACGTGGTCGCAATTCATGTGCACGTGACTGACGAGACCTTGGGGATGATGAACGCAGCTTATTTTGCGCAAATGAAAAAAGATGTGTTGTTGGTCAATACCTCGCGTGGTGACATTGTCAACGAGCTCGATCTTGTGACATTTCTACGTGCCAACTCTCAGGCACGGGTAGCAACCGATGTCCTTGCCGATGAAATTCGCCACCGTCTTGCGAGTCCGTTGCTGCAATATGCCCATGAGAGTCAGCAGGTTATTATCACTCCGCACATCGGCGGTATGTCACGTGAGGCACAGGAAATTGCTTATAGGCATGCGGCACTTAGGCTGAAAAATTTCTTGAGTCAGACAGTCTGACAGAGGGGAAATTATAGGGCGCTTACATGGGGGCTCATTACGATCGTTAAATCCTAGAGACTGATGCCTCAGATATTGCGGATATTTAGCAAAGAATAAAAGATTCACGTAACAGAAATCCTGTTGCAGATCCGGTAGGGATGTGCTTAATGAATCCGCTTATGTCACTGCTTTGCCCGCGTAACTTGCGCCGGCTGTGATTATTTCTGGACCTCGCTTAACTACGGAAATGCTACAGTCCGATGTACCTATGAAACCAGCGCTTACTGGACAGAGGCGAATTTCTTCATCGAAGAAATATCGCTATCGACTCAACAACCTGGCGCTATTAATGATCAAGAATGCAGTACTTTAAATGTAGGTGATCTGTAGCCAGATATTGAGGTAGGCTACCGGTTGATGTGGTTATAGAATAGAGTCGAGCTATCAGATGGTTTGACAAGAGTCAAATATTACATTAACTTCTTTTGTTGTGCTGGGTTTAGTGTTAATCTAGTGCTTACGAAAATTAAATTAGAGATAATAATAGAATGTCTAAAGTTCCGAGTGAAAGATAACTACATCCTTTGTTTAAGTGTTTCGCATAATTCATCTGCAGCTTTAATGAAAAATGGTGGGATAGTTGTGGCCGTTCAAGAAGAAAGATTTGAGCGGGTTAAAAATTACTATGGTTATCCCAAAAAATCGATTGATTACTGTTTGAAAAAAGCGAATATTACAGGTAGCGATCTATCTGCATGTGCATATACGACAACAGGAACCCCTGGTTTAGAAGTCAAGTCAAAGCGAACTGTAAATTTTAATGTAGAAGACTGGCATGACTATTATGGAGATAAATATTTTTCACAAAAATTTAATGGTGATTTAAATAAAGTGCTGGAGTACAAAAAATATCTTCGAGATCATATAAAATTTAACGAGGCAGTGGAGTATTTCGATTTTGATTATCTTAAGGATGACAAGTATCTAATAAATCAAGAGCTAGATGTTGAGCATTTTAGGGTTGAGCAGGCAAGGCTGCTATCTCAGCATCTCAATATAAATCCTCTAAATGTTGGCTTCCTTGATCACCATACATGCCACGCTTACTATGCATATTTTGGTTCGCCGTTTCGGGGTGAGCCATGTGTAATCTTAACTGTGGATGGCTGGGGGGATGGTAGAAATCAAACGGTATGGAAAGTAACTAATGACACTCCAGAACTTATAGCGGAATCTGCCAGCAATGACTTAGGAAGAATTTATAAAATGGCAACTTTGCTTCTGGCAATGAAGCCTGGCGAGCATGAGTTCAAAGTTATGGGTTTGGCTCCTTATGCTAAGGATGAGCATGTTGAGCGAGCAATGTCATTAATAAAGGAAATTTGCACTGTTGAGGGTATGAGAATAGTATCTAAAAATAGACCCAGCAATCTTTACGATTACTTAGTTAAGGGTTGGCGATCATCTCGATTTGATAACATTGCAGGTGCAGTACAACTCTACACAGAGCAAATACTGCAACAACTCGTTCGCAATATTGTCAAGGAAACTGGAATCAGTAAAATTGTAATTAGTGGCGGTATCTCAATGAACATAAAGGTGAACAAAATCCTATCAGAATTAAAGGAGGTTGAGTCGTTATATGTTTGCGCCTCTGGCGGTGATGAGTCTTTAAGTATTGGTGGCTGCTACTACTTGCAAGAGAAAAATTGTAACGAGAAAAATAAGCCCCTTTCTACAATGTATTTAGGGTTTGATGTTGAAGATGAAATCAGCAAGTTAAGTGTTGACAAATACCGAGGTGATTTTGATGTCACACAGGGGGTCTCTAATCTCGATGTTTCTAGGTTGCTTGAGCGTGGAGATATTATTGGAGTGGTGAGGGGTAAAGCTGAATTCGGGGCTCGTGCACTGGGAAATCGTTCAATTATTGCAAATCCAAGTTCTCCCTCTACAGTGCGCAGGATTAATAAAGCTATCAAGAATAGAGATTTTTGGATGCCCTTTGCACTAAGTATCTTGGAGGAAGCCAGTAATGAATTTATCTTAAACCCTAAAAAAATATCATCCCCTTTTATGACCATCGGATTTGATACTGTGGAATCTAATTACTCAAGTATAGAAGCTGGTACTCATCCGTATGATCAATCTGTTAGGCCACAATTTGTGAATAAGAAAGCTTCACCTGAGTGGCACTCATTATTAACCGAATTTTATAAGCTTACCGGCATTCCAGCTTTATTAAATACCAGCCTAAATTTACATGGCGAGCCAATAGTCAATAGTATTGAAGATGCTATCAGGACTTTTTCATTATCTGGCCTTGATCATTTGCTAATTCAAGATGTGATTTTATTATCAAAGAAAGCCCAAGCTATAAACGGAAAAATTCGGTTAGATTAGCCTATTTTTGCATGATTTTAATCGACTTAAGTGGCTGTTTTTACGTGCGACTTTCCTAATGTAATTCTTTTGACCCGAAATACTCTCCTTGAGGGCTTTGGCATGACTCCTCTAATTGAGAGGTGTGCCGAGGCTGGCTCAGCTATTAGTGGGCAAAAATTAACTTAAATGACCGCCAAGGAAATCTATGACGCGCTCAATAATTAACGCAACAAGGATGCGGGGGTCGTCTTGGGTGACATAAGTTTTTTATCCGCTAGGTAGAGAGTTAGCCTTAACTAATGCGTTCATCTTTCAGGTCTGCCTGCTTTGCAGGCATTGAAAAGTAATTTTTGTAGCTCAGTACACGCCGTTCAATGAGCGCATAACTGAAATGCGCCATGATCAGTGTAGTGCCAATAAGAAATATATCAACCATCATCCAAAGAGGGAAGTTTTCACCTTGCTTCACCCCCATTTGCGTACCAATCCGCTTTGCTGAGCTATTTTTGGAATGAGCCAAGTAATGTAATTGGGTGCCGAAACAGGCCATTAAAAATAGGGGGCATTTTTTATGTCTCCGAAACTCCAAAGGTTAATTCTCTGAATGAGAAACAAGTTGATAATTGATGGTCGTTATTTCAATCTATAAACTATCTGTTGCACCTAATTTCGCGTACTCAAATTCAATTTATCAGTATTTCTGTGTATATGATTTGCCTTTGAAAATCAGGGGGCTGATTTTATACTCATGTCGGTTAAATGGTTGAAAAAGAGTTCGTTATTTTAACTAAATAATCCTGCCCATAATTTTATGAAAGTATTAGGGGTCCTACCCTTGGGGGAATTTAAGGTTGCTGTTGTTTGTGATCAGACTCGATTTCTTTATAATAAATGAAAGCGTGTCGTTAGGTTATGGTTAAATAAGTGATCCATATATCAAAAAAAGTTATAAATTGACTGCTATCCGTTTTCATGTCTCGACTATTTTACAGCTTCTTGGTAATTTAAATCTGTCCAATAAGTTGGTTTTAAGTGCCCTCTTACCTTACTACCTCTTTGCCATCCTAAATGCTGTTCTTGAGGGCGTCAGCATGGTGTTTTTGGTTAGCATATTTACGGGCGGGCTTATTGATGGCGATAAGGGGGGGGTGCCGACTTATATTCCTGAAATCATCAATGTGGTTGGTGGCAAAGTCGAATTATCAGGAGTTGTTCTGCTTCTCATCGTTCTCTTCAGTATTAATCTTATTATTCGATTTGGTTTGCTAGTATTTGATGGAGTCATCAGCGCTTTATTGCGCCGAAGGATTCAAGAGGCAATATTCAGCCATTATTTGTTGGGTGATTGGTCTCACATGCGCAACTTTCGCGTGGGTAATGCAGTCGGTACTAATACCCAGGAGGCCTTGGTTGTTTCTAAATACCTTACCTCCGTCGTTTCGGCCATCTATTTTATTTTGGGTGCCCTTGTATTATCAGGGCTGGCAATTATGACGAGCTTTAAAATGTCGTTGCTATTAGGGCTGATTGCTCTACCATTGGGGTGGTTAATGCAGAAGACCATTAGCATTCAGTCTCAACTTTCGAAACGCTCTGCTGCACTACGCAATGATTTTTCCAGTGACATCACGGATCGTTTTAACGGTTTGCTTCAGGTTCATATTGAGCATAATTATGATTTTCATCTGCGCCAAGGTCTGCAAGCCCAAGATCGATTGACGACTGTAGATATGCTGATCGGGGTCTGTCAGGCAGTGATTGGTTCGTTCAATTTATTGCTGCCACTTACTGCGCTTATTGGCTTTTCAGCTTGGTTGTTTATTATGGGCAGTGATACCGTGCCCAATCTTGCGCTAATTGCCAGCGTGGGTGTTCTCGGTATGCGGGTTGCTGGTCAATTAAACGGTGCGGTAGTATCGGTCGGCAATCTATCACGATTGTCTGGTGCTCTCTACCCTGTTTTAGATGCTTTGGGCGTGCCGCCTGTTTCAGTTAGGCAGTTAATTGATGAGCCGGTAGTGCGCATTGAGATGGATCGGGTTAGCTATGCCTATGGTGGTCACACGGTCATTGATGAGGTGACTCTTGTTGCCGAAAAAGGTTTACCGTTGGTGCTTAGTGGGCGTTCCGGTAAGGGTAAGACAACCTTAGCAAATTTGATTGCCGGACTCTATTCCCCATGTTCCGGGAGGCTGATTTATTTTGCAGCGTCTGGAGCAGCATTTTCAAGTAGAGATTATCGTGCTAAGGTAGGTTTTGTGACGCAGGATATTTATCTCTTTCGGGGTAGCCTGCGATGTAATCTCGCCGCTGGTCGGGACTGCACCGATGAGCAAATCTGGGCGGCACTTGAGAAGGTGGATGCAGCTGAATTTGTGAGGACCATGGGGGGGCTTGATACAGAAAGTGCTGAGGCTGGCCGCTCTTTATCGGGCGGACAGCGGCGTCGACTGGGAATCGCTCGAATTCTACTCTCAGGTAGCGATATACTGATTTTCGATGAGGCAACGGCTGGTCTCGATCAAGCGAATAAGTCTGCCGTTTTGAGGGTAATTGAGCAATTGAGTGAAAATTATATTGTGGTAATTATCTCTCATGAAGAACTTTTTCTTTCCCAGCAAAAATCGTACTCAGTCTGACAAAACCGATTAGCTTCTATTTTACTAATGTTGAATCAACAAACTTTATTTATCGCAGACACGGCTTTTATAGATTCATTAACGATAAAACAACGCAATCTTCTCTCAGTATTTCCGGAAGAAGAGGGGGATGGCGCTTATCGCGCTGACCTTGACGGCCTTCTGAAGCGCTCAAAATTACAATCTGATTATTATGAGGTACTGTTACCAAAGTTACTTCCGATTTTCAAGAAATACATGCCTGCAGCAGGAAGTGAGACTAAGTATTTTCTTAGACCTGTTTTGGTCACAATAACTTCCCTTGTTATTGATCGATGCATTCGTGTTATTCATCGAATTAGACAGCAACAAGATCAGAATATTGCCATAGTTGAGGTTGAGCCAATAGGGAGTATTCAATGGCTTAGCGAAATTAATCAAAGTTGGCGTGTAAATCAAGAAATCATCCAAAGCATCATGCTCGCTCTTGGTTTCGAAAAAGTGCATGTATTTAATCGAGAAAACTATCCAGAATATCCTGATGAGCATAAGCAGCGTAACCTGTTATTTAGTCCACAGCGGCCAGGAATGTCAGGAATCAGAGTCAAGTTTTTGAGCTGCTATTACCGCTTTCTTCGGAGCATTCCTAGCAGTAAGGCAAAATTTCAAAGTCTCGGCTTTGGAGCGGATCAATATTATTTATCTAAGCGCGGATTTTTAGGCCCATCTGGCATCCTTCAAAAATCATTAGATATCAAACTTGATCCAGCCATAAGGAATGCAAAGCTAAGAGATGATCTGCTTGCGGATGTAGAGGAAATTGTGAGGCCACAGTTTGAATTGCTCTTATCAAAACTTGACTCGAGTATTCGAGAGTCTGAGCTACTAAATCTTAGTAAAGCCTATGTGGATATTTTAATTAATTGGTTCCCGATTGCATTCTTGGAGGGACTATCGCAGAATTTTGAAAAAACCACTGCAAGTTTAAATATGGCAAATGTCGTCGGTGTA
>Ga0164295_10004589_pt1 | contig 10985 bp, 10 predicted proteins | sample GEODES006metaG_FD_111798 | JGI IMG/M metagenome (GOLD analysis project Ga0164295, IMG submission 111798) | Oligotrophic lake water microbial communities from Sparkling Lake, Wisconsin, USA - GEODES006 metaG | ecosystem: Environmental > Aquatic > Freshwater > Lake | place: USA: Sparkling Lake...
CTTCTCCACTTCCTGTCGCGTCGCCATTGAGGTGTCGCCGGGAGTGGTGGAAGCGAGAGCCCCGTGGGCCGCGCCATACTCCACGGCCTTCTGGGCATCGTTGAATTCAAGAAATCCAAACACCAGCCCGCTGGCGAAGCTATCGCCCCCGCCAACGCGGTCGAGAATCTCAAGCTCGGGATATTTCCGGCTGTCGTGAAACAGGCCATCGTGCCAGAGGATGGCGCTCCAGTCGTTCTTCGTCGCCGATATCACCCGTCGCAGCGTGGTGGCAGCCACCTTGAAATTGGGATACGCCGCCACGGCGGAATGGATCATTGCCTTGAAGGCATCGGTTTCGATGGCCGAGAGCTTGTGGTCAACTCCCTTCACCTCAAACCCGAGCGAGGCAGTGAAATCTTCCTCATTGCCGATCATCACATCGACATACCGGGCGATCTCCCGATTCACTTCGCGTGCCTTCTCCAGGCCACCAATGCTCTTCCACAGGCTCGGCCGGTAGTTGAGGTCGTAGGAAACGACCGTGCCATGCTTCTTGGCCGCCTGCACCGCCTCAATTGTCAGGGCCGCTGTGGTGGGCGAGAGGGCGGCAAAGATGCCGCCGGTGTGCAGCCAACGCACCCCGAGCGCCCCAAACAGCTTCTCCCAATCGATGTCCCCCGGCTTCATCTGGCTGGCTGCCGTGGTGCCCCGATCGGGCACACCCACCGCTCCGCGGATGCCAAAGCCGCGCTCGGTGAAATTGAGCCCGTTGCGGACGCTGCGACCGATGCCGTCGTCGGCCCGCCAGAGGAGGAAATCGGTGTTCACTCCCCCCTGCATGATGAAGTCTTCGATGAGGTGGCCAACTTCATTGTCGACAAGCGCGCTGACCAGCGCTGTTTTTAGCCCGAAGCATTTGCGCAGGCCTCGCGCCACGTTGTATTCGCCCCCCCCTTCCCAGGCCTGGAAATTCCGAGCGGTGCGGATGCGTCCCTCGCCCGGATCGAGACGCAGCATCACTTCGCCGAGAGAGACCAGATCGAACGCGCATTTCTCGCGGGGCTTGATCGCCAGGGACATGGAATAATCCTTTCGTCAGACGGTTGGCAGAGCGGCACAATCGATCGGCTGCTGGCCCGCCTCGCGGGCAAACTCATTGAGGGCCTCGACCTCGGCCTGTGAGAAGAGCAGGCCGCCGGCCCGGGTTGTGCGGGTGGCGAATTCAGCCTCCAATTGCCCCGGCAGCATACAGCCTTCGTTGCCATGGCCCAGAATATCGCTGATCACCGCTTCCACGTTGTCAGACTGGCTCGAGCCGCGAGCGAAGGCCTGCCCGCTGATCGCCTCGGGGTGGATCACCTGGAAGAAAAACGCGCAGCTCTGCTTCTCTCCCGCCACTGGCGCCCGGCTGCGCAGCGTGGGCAGTGAGCCGCCGATAAAGGCGGCAGTCAGTTCGTTGACCAGCGACAGCGCATAGCCCTTGTGCTCACCGAACGGCAGCAGCGAGACCGCCTTGTCGGGATCGGTGGTCGGCTTGCCTTCCCTGTCGACCGCAGCGTTGGCGGGTAGCGGCTTCCCCTCGCGTTTGAGTTGTTGCACCCGGCCCATGGCGATGACGGAGGTTGCCCAGTCGATGACGATCGGAAATCCGACGGCCTGCGTGGTCGGAAAGCCCCAGGAATGGGGGTTGGTGCCAAGCGTGGGGAAAACTCCCTTGAACGGCACCACTTCGGCCAGCGAAGCGGTGCAGTTGGTGTAGGCGATGTAGCCGCGTTTGGCCGCCTCCATCACATACCCACCGCCCCACAGATAGTGGAATGCATTATCGATCGAGACCGTGCCGGTGCCGTAGGTGTCGGCCAACCGCATGCAGGTTTCCACCGCCTCCCAAGCCACCGCCTGGCCGAGCTTTTTACGGGCATCCCACACCTCCGTGGCGGCGAACCGGGAGGGGAGTTTTTTGATCGTTGCCCTTGGCACGCAGCCGCCCGCTTTTGAACCGAAGAGTTCGTCGAGGTGGAGCGCCTTGATGGCGTTGTGGGTGCGGATGCCGTGGCGGGTGGCAGCTGTGGCCAGCGTGGCAGCGTGATGAGCCTCTGCCTCATCGAAGCCTCTGGCGAGGTAGGCCCCGCGCACGATCGACTCATGTGTTTCGACGGGAACGACGTGAAATGTTTCCGGCATGAATGACGGGCTTTCTGTTGGCAGGCAAGGGACGTTATCGCAGCATCGCCGGATGCGATGCCTGTCGGCTGTGGAAACCCTTGGCGTTTCCACCGGCCGACCCCCAGCGGAACAAGGCCCTGGAGGGCTTGTTCCGCGTACAGTGATTCGCAAGTCGAAAAATTGCAGCATCGCCGGATGCGATGCCTGTCGGCTGTGGAAACCCTTGGCGTTTCCACCGGCCGACCCCCAGCGGAACAAGGCCCTGGAGGGCTTGTTCCGCGTATATACAGTCAGACGCACTTCCGGACGGGAACTTCCTTGTTGATCTGCGCCAAAGGGGCCTCGCCGTGCATGGCGCGGATCAGGTTTGTGACTGCCGCCACCGCCTGCCGCTGGACGCTCTCAAACGTCCGGGAGCCGATGTGGGGGGTGACGATGCAGTTGGGGAGATGCGTGAGCGGGTGGTCGGCGGGAGGGGGTTCCTCGTCGAGCACGTCGGTGCCGTAGCCCCCCACCTGCCCTGAGGTGAGCGCGGCGACCATATCGGGCGTGCACACGATCTCGCCGCGGGCGCAGTTGAGAATCAAAACTCCGGGCTTCATCCGGGCAATCGTCTCTGCCCGGATCAGGTTGCGGGTTTCGGGGGTGAGGTTTGTGTGCAGGGAGATGCAGTCGGCCCGGGCGAATACCTCGTCAAGCGTCGTGGCCCGGGCCACGCCGTGGGCAGCGGCGAAGGCGTCGTCCCAGTAGAGGTCATATCCCACCACGTTCATTCCGAAGGCTTTGGCTCGGATCGCCACCTCCCTGCCGATGCGGCCCATGCCGATGATGCCGATCGTCTTGTCAAGCAGCTCGTGGCCGGTGGTGCGTTTCCAGCCGCCGGAGCGGACCGAATCGGTGTGGAAGAGAAACTGCTTTTCCAGCGCCAACAGCAGCAGGAACGTATGCTCGGCGACGGTTGTGTGGTTGACGCCGGGAGTGAACAACAGCGGAATCCCCAGTTCCGTACAGCGTGCAACGTCGATTTTGTCGACGCCGATGCCATATTTGCTGAGCACCTTCAGCCGCGGTGCTGCCTTGTCGAGCACCTTCCGGGTGATGGCATCATCGCCGCAGATGTAGCCGTCGAAGTCTCCCACGAGTGCCAGCGTGTCCTGCTCGCTCAACGGACCGCGTGCGGTCACGATCTCCCAGCCGGTCCCAGCCAGCAGGGCGTGGTGACTTCCCGGCGTGTCTTGGAAGGATGTGGTGGTCAGCAAAATACGGGTTGGCATCGGTGGCTCCGGGGGACGGGTGCAAAAAAACGTATACCTGACCACACTCGAAACCGCAAACGCAACCGGTGTGGCCGGCAGGGGGGCGATTGGCCAACCGCTTTTCGCCTCCTAACGCCCAACGGTCCGCACCCGTTCCACGATTCCCACCGCGAGTTGTGCAGCCTGCCTGCCATCCCACTTCCACAGATCGCACTGCCGGGATTCCAGTTCCGGCTCCCCGGCCAGACCGTAGCGGTGCAGCCAGTAGCATTCGCCGGGAAGGAGGGGGAAATCGCGAAACTCACCCCAGCGGGCCTGAGGGACCGGTGCCTTGATCCAGCTCCAGGGATTGACGTGCAGCGAATAAGCCGCGTCCGGCCGGCGGATGCACCAGAGCCGGTATTCCACCTCGCGAACGCAGGCCATCGAGCGTGCCAGCGGATCGTCGCAGCCGGCCAGCACCTCCTCCGCCGCCGCCACTCCGGGAGCACAGCCAGCCAACACGACGGCGGGGGGGCCCGCCGCGCGGCGCTCGAGTTCCAGCCGCAGCCGGGGAAAGTCGGCGGCGAGCCACCGCCGCAGATGGGCTCCCAGCAGAATCTGCCGGGCAGCGAAGTCTGCCGAGGCCATCGGTGCTGCCCGCGGGGGCCGGGCAGCCCGATGTTTCTCAGCAAAAGACTTCAGGCCTTCCAGCCAGTCAAGCGACTCGGGTGTCATGGAATACCACGCGACGGGGTCGCCCTTCTGTGGGCCTTCGAGAGTGCAGCCTCTGGCTTATTTGTTGTTCGTGAACGTCTGACGCAGCCACTCGTTCTTCCGGCGTTCCAGTTCCACCAGCTTGGCCACCGGCCCCTTGCGCTGGGCACCAACCGAAGACCGTGTGGCACGAACCTGATCAGCAGATGATGTCGAGGCAACAATCAACGTAGACACCAGCGCGAGCAACAGAAACAAATGACGCATAACGGGACTCCTACTTTTTTCCTGGGGGATCATCCTTGTGCTCCGGGGATTCCCGGAACTTTCGTTAGGGGTGGATCGGCGCCGACTGCAAGCGGGCATCAACCGATTGTGGAAGCGTGGCGCACGACACATAAACGCCACCAGCCGTGCGCAAGGAATCCTGACTACGCCCGGTATAACCGGTGCCTGAGGGTGGCGAACGCGCCGACGGTTACAGCCCCGTCGAGGGGGGCTGATTCAGGTCGTATCGCGCTTGCGGGCTGGGCCCGGCACGGGGCTTGTCAAGGGATCATCGGGCCATGAGTGGCGCGGGTAGCGACGCCTGAGTTCCTTGCGCACCTCGGGGTAGGTGCGTTCCCAGAAGCCAGCCAGATCGGCGGTCACCTGCTGTGGCCGGTGATTCGGGCCGAGCAGATGGAGGAGCACCGGCAGGCGCCCACCGGCGACGCGGGGAGTTTCTCTGACGCCGAAGAGCTCCTGAATCCGCACCGCAAGCACCGGGGGACCGCCCGGTTCATACTGCAGTTGGTGGCGTTTGCCCGTGGGGAGCGTGAGTTCCGCCGGGGCCATCTGCTCAAGCTCAGGGAGCCGCTGATAGCCCACGGCAGCATGCAAGCGGCTGAGCCAGTCGGCTGCGGCCACGTCATCCAGCGACCTGTTCCCCAGGCAGATCTCCGGGAGCATCTCGGCCAGCGCTGTATCGTCAAGGGGGGGAAGGTTGAGATCGGGCAGGGCTGCCGCCAGCCAGCGCATCCGCTGGAGAAATCGATCGGCCGGAGAATCGGCCTTGGGAAGCACCCGATCGAGTTGCAGCCGGGCTGCCTGAGCCAGAATCTTGGCTGCGGCGGGCAGATCCCGGATCGGCACCGGCGTCTCGTCGAGCATCAGGTCGACCCATTCAGTGCGGAGCCGGGCATCGACCTGGCGCCGGGAGGGATTGAAGAAGAGCTCCTCAGACCGGCGGAGATTGGCCGGCATCGCCTCCAGCCAGGCACGGTCGACGGCGCTGGCCAGGCGGACGCGGGCTTCGCCTGAGTCGTCGTTGAGATCGATCGCCAGAAACAGAGGCTCCTGACGCACACGGCTGCCGCCATCGAGTCGCACACCCCGCCCGCCGACCATCGTGGCCCGGTCAGTGGCCCCCGGCCGCAGGCGGGCCAGCCGGTCGGGGAAGGCGGTCAGCAGCGCCTGCATCAGGGCGGTGTCGGGATCGGTGGCTGCGGGCCCCCGCAGGTCTCCCAGCAGCTTGGAAAACTGCTCCGCGGCGCGGAGCACGGCCTGCGCCCCGGCGGGATGCAGGTGCAGGTCGGCATTGCCGGAGTGGCTCGTGGCCAGTGGTCTGCCCGCCTGAAAAGCCTGCAGGGCCGCCACGCGGTCGATGACGTCGGAGCGGGTTCGCACCAGCATCCGATCGCGGGGACCGCCGCCGGGGGAGGCCGAGCGGAACGGATCTCGTTCGGAAAGCAGCGCCGCAGCCAGGGCAGCCTCCCGCAGCACGCCCCGCTCAACGCCCGCCAGCAGCAGCCGGCCGAGGCGGGGATGGGCCGGCAGGCGGACGAGTTCCCGGCCGAGGGGCTCGACCCGGTCTGCGGCGTCGATCGCCCCCAGCATGAAAAGGAGCCGCCTGGCGTGCTGCAGGGCCTCTGCCGGTGGGGCATCGAGCCAGGGGAAATCGGCCGTCTCTCCCAGAGCCAGCAGCTGCAACAGGGCCCCGGACAGATCCCCCCGCAAAACCTCAGGAATGTCGGCTGCGGGGCGATGCTGGTGGGAGGCTTCGTCCCACAGCCGCCAGCAGTGGCCCGGGCCGGTGCGACCGGCGCGGCCGGCCCGTTGATCGGCGGACGCCCGGGAGATGGGGCCCAGTTCCAATCGCGGCAGCCCGGTGGCCGGTGCCATCCGCATGCTGCGGGCCAGCCCGGAATCGATCACGGCTGTCACTCCCGGGATCGTCAGGGAGGTTTCGGCGACATTCGTCGAGAGGATGATTTTGCGGCGACTCAAGTCGCCCAGCACCCGATCCTGCGCCTCGGCGGGCAGATCGCCATAGAGCGTCAGCAGGGCGTGCCCCTGCCGATCGGCCAGAGAGCTCAGGGCCTGCTGGCACTGCAAAATCTCCCCCACTCCCGGCAGAAAGACCAGCACATGCCCGTCGGTGGCGGAGAGCGCTTCCGGCACCGTGGCAGCCGCAATCTCCACCGCATCGCGTTGGTCGCCCCGCTTCTGATGATGCACCGTCACAGGAAACAGCCGCCCCTGTGTCGACACCACCGGGCAGCCCCCCGGCCGCCCCTCAGCCAGCAGCTGCGCCACCGGTTCGGCCTGCAGCGTGGCACTCATCACAATGATTCGCAGATCGGGCCGGATCGTCTGACGCACCCGCACGAGCAGGCCGAGCACCAGATCCATCTCGAGCGTGCGCTCGTGAAACTCATCCAATACAACCGCGCCGATCCCCTCGAGGCCGATGCTCTCGGAGAGCCTCCGCAGCATGATGCCGGTCGTCTCCACGATCAGCCGCGTGTCGCGCCCCACGCGGGTGTCGAACCGCACCTGATACCCCGCCCATCCCCCCACTTCTCCGCCCCGCAGCCGGGCGATTTGCTGGGCAACCGCGCGGGCGGCCAGGCGCCTGGGTTGCATGAGGATCAGCCGCTGCCCTGCCGGCAGTTCGTCGCAGATCGCCGCTGGCACGAGCATTGTTTTGCCCGATCCCGGCGGCGCCGTGACGACCACTGCGCCGCTGCGGGAGGCGGCCACCACCGCATCGAGAACGGCGGCAACGGGCAGTTCGTGGAGGAAGTCGTGTGATCGGCTCACGGCGTGGTCGACCAGTAGTCCACCACGCAGACCTTCTCAATCTGGGGGCCGACCAAGGCGCCAAACTCCTTGTGGGCAGGATGTGGCAGATAGGCATCGCGGTCGGCCTCGCTGGCAAAAGTCAGCAGGAAGCAGTGGGTCAGCCCGTCCGCTTTTCCCTCCGGGGAAACGTCGGTGCCCCACTCGAAGCCCTCGATTCCGCTGATCTTCGCCGGCAAGCCCGCGAAAGCGGCCACCACCTTCTCGATATCTGCCGGGGAGGAGGAGTCTTTGAACTTCAGCAGCACGACATGCCGCAGCACCTTGCCCGTGCTTGCTGGTTGCGGGCTTGAGGCGGTGGCTGGAGTGGGGGGCAGGCTGGCCACCTTTCCTGCGCCGACCGGTTGCCGCGCCCCGAGGGCTTCGAGCATCCTGTCGGCGACAAAGCGGTTGCCGACGGCGTTCAAGTGACAGCTGTCGTTGGTGAGCACCCCCTTGTCGTCGGTGAACGTGCCTTTGGTGAGGGCATGGTGATCGGTGAGATGCACTCCAAAGGCCTTGCGGAGATCGAGCAGGCCGGTTTTCATATCGGCGGCCACCGTGCGGGTGATATCGGAATAGCTCTCCAGCATTTCATCGAGCGGATTGGAGCCGAGCGGCCGCTCGCCGATCACCGTCGGCGTGCAGAGGATTGTGCGCACACCGGCGGCGCGAAGGCGCGTCACGAGGTTACGCAGCCCCTGAGCAAAAACCTCCTTCGGCGTGCCCTGGTTCTGCAGGGAGTGCCACACGTCATTAATGCCAATGTAAATCACCACGGTGTTCGGCTTGCGGGAGAGAACATCGCGGTTGAGCCGGGCTTCAAGATCGGGCACCTTGTTGCCCCCCACCCCCGCACCAATCACCTGAATATTGAGATCGGGATACTGATCGCTCAGATCGCTGCGCACCAGAGAAACGTAGCCTCCGGCGGAATCGCCAGCGGCGGTGATCGAGTCGCCCAGAAACAGAATCTTTTCTCCCTTCTGGGGCGGCCGTATTTTTGCATCGTCTGCCACGCCGGTGCTCACCAGCGCACAGCCGAGTGCCATGGTCATCAGGCTGAGGGAGAGGAAGCCGGCGAGTGTTGGAGGCAGCATGGGAGCGTTCCTGCGGGAGAACTTCGTGCCAAGGGCGAATGCCTCGGCGACAGGGAGCAGTTTAGCAGGCCGTGCTTCGCACGAGCCACTCTGGCCGAGCCGCCGTTCCCAGTCACAACACCGGAGGGGGCACTTTTTTCACCCCCCGGAAATTGGCCGGAACCGGGTCTTCAAGGCCCTGAGTGGAAAGAGGCTGCGGGGGCGGGAATAATCAAAGGGTCTCACCCAGTCTGCTGGCCGTTCCACCCGCCACGAAAATGACCGTCGCCCTTTCACCCGCCGCACTCCCCTCCTCCGCCCGCCTGCCGCTCCTCGACATGCTGCGGGCGTTCGCTTCGCAACTGCTCGTCTGGCATCACCTGGCCTTCTATGGGCCGCTGGCCGATCTGGCCTATCCCTTGGCGCCGGTGCTGCTCGATTGGCTCGTCGATCCGGCCAGGTTGGTTGTGCAGGTGTTTTTGGTGATGGGGGGCTTTGGCACCGCCCAGCATCTGGCCCGCTTGCGCACGGTGGATGGGGCAGGCTTCTGGCATGAGATTATCCAGCGCTACCGCCGGATCGGCCTTCCCTACTGTCTCGTTCTTCCCCTGGCGGTCTGTGCCAATCTGCTGGCCGGCCAGTGGATGGATCACCATTCCATTTCGGCGGCCCCCACACTGCCACAACTGCTCGCGCATGCCCTGTTTGCCCAAGATGTTTTGCGGTATGAATCGCTCTCGGCGGGGATCTGGTATCTCGCGATCGATTTTCAGCTGTTCGTGCTCTGCCTCGGGGTCGCGCTTCTGTCGCTATGGCTGACTCGCCACAGCGGCCGCGATCAGCCGACCGCCGCCCTGCGGCTGATGCAGGGGCTACTGACGGGAGCGGCCGGGCTGTCGCTCTTCTGGTTCAATCGCCACCCCGCGTATGACTGCTGGGGGTTCTACTTTGTAGGCAGCTATTTTCTAGGGATGATGGTGCAGTGGGTGCTCTCGGGCAGCCTCCCGGTCGGATTCTTCGCGGGGTATCTCGGCGTGGTGGCTGCGGCGCTGGTGGTCGATTGGCGGCCGCGACTGCTGGTGGCGGTCGGCACTGCTCTGCTGATTCTCGTGGCAGGGCGGAGCCAACGGTGGCGACGCTGGCCCGACAGCCGGGTGATTGGGTATCTGGCGAGAATCTCGTTCAGCCTGTTTCTGATTCACTTTCCCGCCTGCCTTGTGGTGAGCGCCTGGCTCTCGCGCTGGTCGCTCACGCCGGGGCAGGCGCTGGCGGGGATGTTCGCCGCCTGGGGGGTGAGTGTCTTGATGGCGATCCTGGTGCACCATCTCGTGGAAGTGCCGGTGCTGCGCAGAACAGCCCATTCCAAGTCTCCTGCCGCCAACAGTGCCTAACGCTCAGCGGAGGCGGGTGTTGGTTTCTGCCCGGCCGAAGTTGCTGATCTCGGCCCGCATCTGCCGCATCTCGCTGGCGGCGGCTGGGCTGAAATCGCTCAAACCGTCGTCTTCGGGATTGCGGTCTTCGAGATCGTCACTGATGTTCTTGAAGACCTGCACCACGCGCTGCTGCGCCCCAGCCACTGAATCATGCGCCTTTTGCCACGCATCTTCTGCCTTCATGGAGATCGTTTCAGCGCCCGAGGAGATACTGCTGAGCATGGCGGGAGGCTTGCCCGCGGGTGAAACGGTGCCACAGCCGGAAGTTGCCAGCAGTGCCACCAGCAGGAGGAGGGTGAGGAAAAAACGCATCGAATGACTGTGGCTGGAAGGTGGTGTCCCTGCCCTGCTGACGACCGTTCGCCTGCTCAGGCTGATATTGCGGGCCTGGAGACAGGGGTCTGTACCAGCCCTCCGCGGCAGCGTCGATCCCAAAAAAAGTGCTGTTGGCCGGGCGGCGGGTGGGCGGCTGCTACGATTGGGGCAACACTCCGTCGATCTGGTGTGAGCAGGGGTTTTTCCGCGATGGCAGCAGATTGGTATTACGCCCGCAACAACGAGCGCTACGGCCCTCTTGAGGTGGCCAAACTGCGGAGCTTGGCTCAGGAGGGCTGGCTGGGCCCAGACGACCTCGTCTGGCATGCCGGGATGGTGGAGTGGATCCCGGCCCGCCGTGCGACCGACCTCTTTGGGGCCGATTGGGCGGGCCAACTTCAGGAACTTGTGGGGGCTGCGCCCCCGCCCGCTCCTGGGGCTCGGAAGAAGTCGGGTCGCCGCCGCCGGAAGCGGGGGAGCGATACGCTCCCGGCAGTTGATTGGGGGCATCTGCTGCCGCGTCATCTGCTCGCCGGCGGTGGGGCTTTTCTGGCAGCACTGGGGATCGCGTTTGCCGTCATCGTCCCGTCGCGATTGGCGCTGGCCTGCCTGCTTGGGGGGCTCTTTCTGATGCTGTCGGGCATGTATGCGGAGGTGGCGGGCGCCACTGAGCGGGGGCTGGTGCAGGCAGGGCGCGCCTGGTTCAGAGCGACGCAATTGCGGCAGGAATCGCAGCGACTGAAGTTGGAGCGCCAGCGGTTGCGGTTGGAGGTGGAGCGGACACACCGCCGGGATGCGGAGGCCTGAGCATCGTGCTCCCGGGGGAACGGTTGGTGCGAGCCTGCGTCACCGGCCGCGGGGTACCGGAGGCGGCGGTGGGGGTTTTATTTTCCTCCACGCGTCGACCGGCCGCTTCGGGCGTCCGGAAGGTGGGGCGAAGAGGGTTGAGAGAGCCA
>Ga0164295_10004590_pt1 | contig 10984 bp, 8 predicted proteins | sample GEODES006metaG_FD_111798 | JGI IMG/M metagenome (GOLD analysis project Ga0164295, IMG submission 111798) | Oligotrophic lake water microbial communities from Sparkling Lake, Wisconsin, USA - GEODES006 metaG | ecosystem: Environmental > Aquatic > Freshwater > Lake | place: USA: Sparkling Lake...
AAATTATTTAGTTGGCAAAACAACCCGTTTAATAGGTCCTAATTGTCCGGGAGTTATTACCGCTGGCGAATGTAAGGTTGGTATTATGCCTGGTTTTATTTTTGTAAAAGGAAAAATTGGAATTGTTTCTAAAAGTGGAACTTTAACTTACGAGGCTGCAGACCAAGTAGCAAAAGCAGGTTTGGGTATCTCTACTGCAATCGGTATTGGAGGTGACCCTATAATTGGTACGACTACTAAAGAAGCAATTGAATTATTTATGAACGATCCTGAAACGGATGCAATTGTAATGATTGGCGAAATTGGTGGCGGCATGGAAGCTGAGGCAGCCAATTACATAAAATCAACTGGTAATAAAAAACCTGTAGTTGGTTTTATTGCTGGCCAAACTGCACCTCCAGGACGTAGAATGGGACATGCTGGAGCAATTGTTGGAGGTGAAGATGATACAGCTGCAGCTAAAATGAAAATTATGACAGCTTGTGGAATACATGTTGTTGCAAGTCCAGCAGATATTGGTAAAACAATGGCTGAGGCTCTAAAAAAATAATTTTAAATAATATTGTATTTACAACCCTCGGTTTCTGCCGGGGGTTCTTTGATTTAATGAAAATCAATCATGCAATTTATCAAAAAAAATAATTTTAAATAAGGCTTAAAAAATAATCATTCGTAAAGCAGAAACCGGTCAATTGATTTCAACAAATGGTATCTTGTAAGTAAATGGCACCTAATATGTTTTTAAAAAAAATATGCTTAATCTTATTAATAGCAACTTCAATCACTCAATCAGTTAAAGCAGGTCCAATTATTACCTATTCTGATTTTTGGAAAAAACAAAGTACAATCAAAAAAAAACTTACCCAGAAAGCTAGCAATAAAAATAAACTTACTCAAAAACCTCTTCTAGTTCAGATCCAAATACCTAATTTTTTGCGGGAAGGCGATCGAATAGAATTAAGTGCAAAAGTTACTAATTTCAGCGACCATGAATTAACTGGAACAACCCAATTGACCTTATTAAATGCAGCTACCAATCAATCGGTAGACGGATGGTTTAAAAATATATTCCCAACACAATACTTCACAGTTGCAGCAGGACAAAGTTTTGACATCAAATTTCCTATAGAGATTCCTTACAATTATAATTCTGCGCTAAAATACCAAGTTACTGCAACTACCAATCCACCTAAATTAATTAAAGAGCCGATAAACAAAAACGATTCTCTTGATTCTTTAATTAATCCCAAATCAAAAGAAAATATAGAAAGTATTTTTTCCGATTTTAAAGAATTCACTATTCAAATTTTAACCAATCGGATTTTAATTACAGAGAATGTTCCATTGAACATAAATAATATCGGAGAAAAGAATTTTATAATTAAAAAATTACTTCAAAGTGAAGAAAACACTTCTATCAAAAACCAAGGATTAACCGTTGAATTAGCTTCCAACCCGAACTGGTATGTTATTCAAGCATTACCGTATTTAATGGAGTCGGTATTTGAATCTTCCGAACAAATTTTTAATCAATATTATGCCAATGTACTGGCGATGCATATCAATCGAAGTAATCCCTCATTAAAAGAAATATTTTCAAAATGGCTATCTGCTGGTGTAAACCATCCTAAAGATAAAAACCCAACGAAAAGCGAACTGCTTTCAAATCTCCAAAACAATAAAGAACTAAAACTAGCAATACTTCAAGAAACCCCTTGGGTAATGGATGCAATAGATGAAACCACCCAAGCCAAAAATATTGCTTCCCTTTTTGATAGTACAAAATTATCCAACGATATAGAAAATACGATTCAACAACTTTTAGAATTACAAAGACCCAGTGGTGCCTTTAGCTGGTGGAAGGGAGGTCCTGAGGACAGGCAATTGACTCAATACATCATCGCTGGAATAGGACAGCTTTTCAAATTAAATGCTATAGAAAATAAAGACTACCAATATATTAAAATAATATTAGACAAAGCTATTTCATACCTCGATAAAAAAGTTTTTGAAGAGTATAAGCAGTTTTCGAAAAATAAAACATTGCTTTCAAAAAATAATTTGAATTATACTACTATTCATTACTTGTACCTACGTAGTTTTTACCCAGACTATCCATTGGTTGAATCATTTAAAAAAGCGCATGATTATTTTCTTTATCAAGAAAAAAAATATTGGCCAAGCCTTGAAAAAAATAGTCAAGCGATGATTGCATTGGCTTTAAACAAATCCAATGAAAAGGCTACTGCTAAAGCAATCATCAAATCACTAAAGCAAAATGCTATTAATAATAAAGACTTGGGTATGTATTGGAAACAGTGGAATACTACCGGCTACTCGCTACACTGGTCACCCGTTGAAAGTCAGTCCATAATGATAGAAGCATTTTCCAATGTGGATCAAAATATTGAAACGATTAATGAATTAAAAGTTTGGTTACTTCATCAAAAACAAATCCATCACTGGAATACAAGCAAGGCAACTGCAGCTGCTTGTTATGCGATGCTTTTAGTAAATCAAGAAAATGGAAAACTTAATGCCTTATTACCATCTCAAAATAACGTAGCAGTCATTTCAATAGGTGAAAAAAAAATAGGAGGGTTCAACTTTAATTCTCAAGAGATTGTCTATTCAACTGATACTTACAAAATGGAATCAGATAAAGAATCTGGATATTTTAAATACAGCATTGAAGCAGAAAAAGTTATTCCTTCGATGGCTAATATTTCGATCTCCGTTAAAGCAGTAGATGCAAAATTTAGTCCTCATACATTTTGGGGAGCAGTTTATTGGCAATATTTCGAAGACTTGGATAAATTAAAGAGGAATGAAAGTCCAATAAAATTAACCAAACAAATATTTGTCGAAAAAAATACAGAGAAAGGCATTCTTTTATTACCCATTAAAGAAGTTGCTAACCTTCAAGTAGGTGATAAAATAAAAGTAAGATTACAAATTCAAGCCAACCGAGATATAGAATACTTACAACTCAAAGACCAAAGAGCAGCTTGTTTGGTGCCGCTAGAAACAAAGAATAGATATCAATCAAAAGGCAGTTGGGGTTATTATCAAAGCAATGGAGAAGTCAGTACCCATTTTTTTATTGATAGGCTATCAAAGGGTAGTTATTTTATTGAATTTGAACAATTGGTTATAAGTTCTGGAAACTTCAGCAATGGCTTATCTAGCATTGAGAGTATGTATTCTCCTGGTTTTGCAAGCTACAGCGATGAAATCAGAATAGAAGTAGAGAATCTGAAATAGATAAGTATATATATATCCCAACATATTAAAGAATTTTAAATTAATAGGATCAGGTTCTCATTTAAAAGCGATATATATTAAAAAATATTTTACTATAAAAATAGATCCAATATCAATTGTCGAATTATCCACAAAAGCCTTACCTTTGCAGCCCCGTAAACAAATGTGTACGAGGATTAACTAAATTTTTAAACTAAAATCAGGGAAATGAACAATTACGAATTGATGGTGATTTTTACCCCTGTGCTGTCTGAGGAGGAATTTAAAGCCGCCCAGAACAAGTTCGCAGCAATCGTTAAAGATAACGGAGGCGAATTAGTGCACACCAATCCCTGGGGACTAAAATCACTGGCCTATCCAATTGCCAAAAAGACTACTGGTCTTTACTGGGTAATGGAGTATAAAGCGCCAACCAGCTTCAATGAAAAGTTGAAAACTCAACTTTTACGTGACGAATCAGTGATGCGTCACATGTATACTGTACTCGATAAATACGCCGTCGATTACAACAACAAAAAGAGAAGTGGCGGAAAATTTTCTCCTAACGAAAAAGCGGGGGCATAAATCATGGCAAAACCTAACGAGATAAAATATCTCACAGCAATCAAAGCTGAAAAGCGTCCAAAAAAATATTGCCGCTTTAAAAAAATGGGTATTCATTATATTGATTATAAAGATGCCGATTTCTTAAAAAAATTCTTAAACGAACAAGGTAAATTACTACCTCGCCGTCTTTCTGGAAACTCATTGAAGTTTCAACGTAAAGTAAGCGAAGCAGTAAAGAAAGCTCGTCAAATGGCGATTTTACCTTACGTTACAGATCTTTTGAAATAATTTTTTCACCACCCTAATTCCTTAATAGGATGAAAGTCTCGCCCCAAAAATGGGTATCGAGGATTGGGTAAAAATGCAATCAAAATGCAGGTAATATTAATACAAGACGTAAACAACCTCGGCGGTGCCAACGAACTGGTAACAGTTAAAAATGGTTATGGTCGTAACTTTTTGATTCCTTCTAAACTAGCTATTGAAGCTAGTCCGAGCAATCTTAAGCAAAGAGAAGAAAAAGTAAAGCAACAAGTTAAGAAAGAAGCTAAATTATTAGCTGAGATTAACAGTGTAATAGCTACTTTAACAGATGGTCCTCTCAAAGTTGGAGCCAAAACAGGCACAACTGGCAAAATTTTCGGAAGTGTAACTTCAGTTCAAATTGCTCGTGCAATTAAAGAACAAAAGGGCTACGAAATTGATCGCCGTAGAATTACTATCATTGATGAAGTAAAAGAATTAGGTACTTTCAAGGCAAAAATCGACTTTGGCAACGGTAACGAGTGCGAAGTTGAGTTTGAAGTAACAGCAGAATAATTCCATTTAGTATGAAATATGATCCGTCCCAGTTAAAAGGGACGGATTTTTTATGCGCTTAGGGTTTGGGGAAACGGTTTCCCCTCAAATAACATCTCACTTTCATCACCCAAATGGCCTATTTACGATTTTTTTTGAATTTTATTGTTATTTTAAATAAATAGTTACATTTGTAATGCTTTAATGGTTTTAGTATTTCGTCGTTAGCTGATTGAACTCTTATTAGATGTCCGTTTTCAGTTCATTGTACCCACTAAGTCATTAGGTTTTTTTTTTAATTTTAAAAAGTTTTTACAATGAACATTTATGTAGGAAATCTAAGTTGGACAATGACCGACGAAGACTTAAGTAATCTCTTCACTCAATTTGGTACTGTTTCAAGTGCTAAAATTTTGAAAGACAAAATGAACGGCCGCAGCAAAGGATTTGGCTTTGTTGAAATGGAAGACGACGAAGCAGCAAAGGCTGCTATCGCAGGTTTGAATGAAACTGAAGTTCAGGGTCGTAAGTTAATCGTAAACGAATCTCAACCACGTCAGGAAGGAGATTTCAAAAAACGTAGCTTTGGAACTGGCGGCGGTGGCGGCGGTTACAAAAAGCCCGGCGGTAGCGGTGGTTACGGCGGTAGCGGCGGCGGAAGAAGCAGTGGTGGCGGCTACGGTGGTGGCGGTAACAGAAGCGGCGGAAGCGGCGGTTACAACAGAGATTATTAATTAAGATATCTTCTGATAATACAAATCCCTCATTGTAAAATGAGGGATTTGTAATTTAAGGTACCTTCTTATCACATATTTAGAAGAAAATATTACTCAAAATAATTCAACACATTAAAGCCTTCCTTTTTCAAAAGCTGATCTTTTTGAAAAAGTCGTAAGTCAGATAATGCCATTTCTTCAATTAACATATCAAGTGTGTATTTTGGTTTCCATCCAAGTTTGGTTTTAGACTTAGTAGGATCTCCAATCAATAACTCTACTTCTGTGGGCCGGTAGTAACGTGGGTCAATTTGCATCACTACTGTTCCAGATGAAAGATGCTTATCAAAAGGAATTCTCAATTCCTCAAGGCGGGTTTTATTAACAGATGCTATGGTAGCAATTTCCTCCTCATGTGAACCTGAAAATGCTAGTTCAAGTCCTAAATAAGCAAAAGTCTTACGGATAAACTCCCTTACACGGGTAGTTACGCCTGTTGCAATTACAAAATCCTCAGATTTTTCCTGCTGAAGGATTAAATACATCGCTTCTACATAATCCTTCGCATGCCCCCAGTCTCTTTGAGCATCGATATTTCCCATATACAAAGTTTCCTGCAACCCCAATACAATTTTTGCAGCAGCACGTGTTATTTTTCTAGTTACAAATGTTTCACCTCTCAAAGGAGATTCGTGGTTGAATAAAATCCCATTAGAAGCAAACATACCATAAGCCTCCCGGTAGTTTACCGTAATCCAATAAGCATATAATTTCGCTACTGCATATGGAGATCTAGGATAAAAAGGCGTTGTTTCTGATTGGGGCACTTCTTGCACCAGACCATATAATTCAGAGGTAGAAGCCTGGTATATCTTTGTTTTTTTAGTTAAGCCCAATAGTCTAACAGCCTCCAAAATTCGAAGGGTTCCTGTCCCATCTGCATTAGCAGTATATTCAGGCATTTCAAAACTTACTTGTACATGACTCATTGCAGCAAGATTATAAATCTCATCGGGTTGAGTTTCCTGAATGATACGAATTAGATTAGTACTATCAGTCATATCACCATAGTGTAAACGCATATTGGCATGTTCAATATGTGGATCCTCATATAAATGATCAATCCTATCTGTATTAATTAGAGAAGATCGGCGCTTGATACCATGTACCTTATAACCTTTTTCTAGCAAGAGTTCTGCAAGATAAGCTCCATCTTGGCCGGTAATACCAGTAATTAATGCTACTTTTTTTTGATCCATTTATATTAGTTTTATAATTTTTAGGATTCGGTATTTGAAATTTCGTTTAAGAAATCACTGATGAATCTGAAGAAACTGTTTTTAAAAAATCTGCATACGCTATCTTGATTCCTTCTTGCAATGAAGTACTTGCCTCCCAGCCTAGTGAACGCAACTTGGATACATCCAACAATTTTTGAGGAGTGCCATCTGGTTTACTGCTATCCCAACTAATCTGACCCTCATATCCTATTATTGATGAAATTTCATTTGCTAATTCACCAATACTCAAGTCCACACCAGTCCCCACGTTCACTAATTCTTTTTCATTGTAGGTATTCATCAAAAACAAACATGCATCTGCTAGATCATCAGCAAATAAAAATTCTCGCTTAGGTTTTCCAGTTCCCCATACTTCTACAAAAGGTTGGTTAGTAAGTTTTGCTTCGTGAAATTTTCTAATCAAAGCAGGTAAAACATGCGAACTTTTTAAATCGTAATTGTCACCATAACCATATAAATTAGTAGGCATAACACTGATAAAGTTACAGCCATACTGATCCCGATAGCCTTCGCACAATTTTATACCTGCAATTTTTGCAATAGCATAGGGTTCATTCGATGGCTCTAATTCTCCTGTTAATAAATAGGATTCTTTCAAAGGTTGAGGAGCTAATTTTGGATAAATACAAGAGCTACCTAAAAACATCAACTTGCTAACACTATTTACCCAGGCCGAATGAATAATATTACTTTCAATCATCAAATTATTATAAATAAAATCTGCACGATAAGTACTATTGGCTAGGATACCACCCACACTGGCAGCTGCTAAAAAAACATACTCAGGTTTTTCCCTTGCAAAAAAGTAGGCAACCGCCTGCTGGTTTCTGAGATCAAGTTCGCTAGAGGTTCGAAATATAATATTTTGAAAACCCTTGGCTTTTAGTACTCTAAAAATAGCAGATCCCACCATACCTCGGTGGCCAGCAATATAAATTTTACTATCTAAATTCATCAAGGTTTATTATTACTCATTTGCCAAAATAAAGTCCAGAAGAAGATCGATTGGAAGGTATTTCAACTTGAAAATATACAGAAATTAAATCTGTCTCAATCTTTCTAAGTATGGTCATTTCAATATACAAATTAAGTTAATTTTATTCAATTTGTCTTACCTAATACCTATTAAATCGATAAAAAATATAGTCGACTAAATTTTAGCCTATATAGAATAAAAACTCCGATGTTGAATTATTGTAAATGTAGAAAATTAGTGTTCCTTTTTGGGGTTTGCTTATATGCTTAGTTCCAATGAAATCATTAAAATCTAACCTGCAAATTTTAATAACTCTATTGGAAGGAGATTAAAAGGAAAATTGGTTAAGTCTTCAAACTTATATAACTTGGAAAATAAGTACTTCAAATAAAGAGTTGGCTTTCGATTAAATTGAGTTGGCCGATTTATAAATATTTCATCAAAAAAAATATTTCAAAATTACTAGCAAATTAATTTGTAGAACGAGCATTTATAAATGATACACCCCCAAAGCAAATAAAATGAAAATCATTTCAAAAAAAATTAATTATCGCCTATTTTCTATAATTACTGTAGGTCTGTTTTTTCCACTTCTAGGATTTTCTCAGTGGACTGAATTACATCCTACCTCTATTGAAATAATTGAAAAATCTTCCGATCAGTTGAAAAAAGCGGCGCAAGTATTTCAAGAAGAAATTTTCAAGAGGAGCTCAATAAATTTACCAATTCATCAAGCCATTTCAAGTTCTAAAGAATCACAGAAAGTAATTATTTTGACTGAAGCAAATATTCAATCACTTGCCATTTCAGAAAGAAATGAATTATCCAAACTTGAAAAAACTAGAAAAGATGGTTATAAAATAAAACTTATAGGAAATCTATTAATCATACTAGGCCATGATGACAGAGGTTGTTTATATGGAGTAGGTAAAGTAATGAGGGAAATGAAAATTATCCCTAATCAATTATTCATTCAATCAAATTTTCAACTTTCCTCCTCTCCTACTTATCCGATTCGTGGTCATCAATTGGGTTATAGACCTAAAACCAATGCTTACGATGCATGGACGGTTGCTCAATACGATCAATACATTCGTGACTTAGCAATTTTTGGAGCCAATAGCATCGAGATAATGCCTCCTCGCACCGATGATGATTCTACTAGCGTTCATATGAAATTGCCGGCAAGTGAAATGATTAAAGAACAATCTCGCATCTGTGCTTCTTATGGTCTTGATGTGTGGATCTGGTATCCCAACATGGCAAAAACATATTCAACTACTGAATCTATCAAGGTTGAGTTAGAAGAAAGAGAAGCTGTTTTTAGTTCGCTTCCTAAATTAGATGCAGTATTTGTACCCGGTGGAGATCCGGGAGATTTAGAACCGGATGAATTATTTGATTGGTTAGCAAAAGAAGCAAAAATACTTATCAAATATCACCCCAATGCAAAAATTTGGGTTTCACCACAAGCATTTAAACCAACAAAAAAATGGTATGCACAGTTTTATAACCATGTCAATAAACAATATCCTTGGTTTGGAGGGGTGGTATATGGTCCTTGGATTAAAGAAACATTGGAGCAAGTTAAGAAGAAGATTAATCCTAAGATTCCAATAAGATTATATCCGGATATCACTCACAATTTTTCTTCACAATATCCTATACCAAATTTAGATATTTCACTGGCAATGACTCTTGGTAGAGAAAGTATCAATCCTAGACCAACCGATGAAAAATTTATTCACAATCGTTATGCTAAATTAGCTCAAGGAAGTATAAGTTATTCTGAAGGCACCAATGATGACGTCAATAAATTCATTTGGAGCGACCAAGATTGGAATCCAAAAATTAGTACTTTAGAAACACTTCGTGATTATGCAAAATATTTTATAGGATATCAATATCAAGATGACATAGCACAATCAATATTAGCATTAGAAAAAAATTTAAGAGGCCCGTTGGTAAATAATTCGTCGGTTCAGCAAACGCTTCAACAGTGGCAGGTATTAGAAAAAAATGCCTCTGTTCAGGTTCTATCTAATCCACGATTTCAAAGTGGCCTTATTCGAGCTTATTTTGATGGTTACATTCAACGACGCCTACTCTATGAAATGAGTTTAGAAAGATTAGCCAAGAACAAATTAGAATCTCGAAAAAAAGGTCAAACGATTGAAGCAATCAATGAGGCAAAAAATATTTTAAATAAGGCTATCAAAGAAACAGTCTCGCCAGAATTAAGAGAAAGATGCATTGCCTTAGCCGACTCGCTATATAGAAGTTTTGGTGCACAGCTTACCATAGAAAAGCACCATGCTGCTAGTGGAAGGGGAAACTTTATTGACAATATTGACATTCCATTAAATGATTCACCTTGGTTAAACGAACAGTTGGACAATATTCTAAAATTAACTAATGAATCAGAACGTGACCAAGCTGTAGAAAATATTTTGCACCGTGCAGATCCCGGTCCTGGTGGCTTTTATGACAATTTGGGCTCTCCAGAATCATGGAAAAGAATCGTTGCTAAGAAAACATGGAAGGAAGATCCTAGTAGCCTTGAGTCTCCCCGTGTTAGTTTTGGAGTTGGCTTAACTGGAGTAGATTGGGTTCATGAAATTGTAGCAAAAGGTTTTGAGGGAAAAACTACCCCACTTGCCTGGATGAATCAGATAAATACTTTGTATGAAACTCCATTAGAAATGGAATATGATTCATTAGATCCTGAAGGGAGTTATCTGATTAGAATATCTTATACAGGAAGATTTCGATCCAGTGTTCAATTAATGGCAGATGGAGTTCAAATACATCCGTTTATAAGGATGGGTAAAAAACCAATGGTAGAGTATCCTCTTCCTACAAAAATTACCAAAGATGGAAAGATACTATTAACATTTACCTGCGGACTAAAAGTGGATGGAGAAGGAGAAAGAGGAACGCAGGTTGCTGAGATTTGGATTATCAAGAATAAAACGAAATGACAATTTTAAGGACAAAAAATTATTTCGTTAAGTATTTAAAGTTGATATTATAAAGGAAGTTTTAGAAACTATAGGTTATAAATTAAACCAAAAAAAGCAAACAACTGTTCAACAATTGTTTGCTTTTTTATTTGCGGAGACTGAGGGATTCGAACCCTCGAAACAGTTACCCGTTTACACGCTTTCCAAGCGTGCTCCTTCAGCCACTCGGACAAATCTCCTGTTAAAAATTTATTTCGGAATCACTGCAAATAGTAATAAAATGCAATATGAAATTACAAGTATCAAAACCTACAGCTTTTAGGGATCGCAAAAATACAGTTTCGAACCTTATAAGCCGAATATTTTTTCAGCATTTTCAGTAGTGACCTTTGCAACAGTTTCTACAGAGCAGTTTTTTAT
>Ga0164295_10004592_pt1 | contig 10977 bp, 11 predicted proteins | sample GEODES006metaG_FD_111798 | JGI IMG/M metagenome (GOLD analysis project Ga0164295, IMG submission 111798) | Oligotrophic lake water microbial communities from Sparkling Lake, Wisconsin, USA - GEODES006 metaG | ecosystem: Environmental > Aquatic > Freshwater > Lake | place: USA: Sparkling Lake...
CGAAGTGTTTTTCGATTTCTTCTAGGGCAAGTTGTTGACTTTTACCAGTTGGCTTAGGCTTGACAAATATTCTTCCCAATGCAGCTTCAATCGTGCAACTGGTAATTTCATCTCCGTCAGTGTCAGTGCCAAGTACGTGGCGTTTAAGATCAAATAAACAAACTTTCCCATCTTGCCCGTCCTTGGCCTTAGCAACAGACCATTGCCGCTGTTCACCTTTCCGCTCAACTTCAATAGCACCATCTAAGGCTGCAAAAAATGAGCTGTGGCCTCTGGCGCCCTTAGAAGTATCTTTGCCCGTGTGATGTATCAAAATAATTAAACCGTTAATAAGTCCTTGTAGGTTCTTGCAGGCTTGAAGTATTTCGCCCATTTCCTTGCTGGAGTTCTCGTCGCTCGTTGGTGCGGTACGGTTAAGCGTATCAACAATAACAACTGCTCCGTGGGGTAAGACTGCTACCAGTTCTTCAACATCAAACATGTTGGTGATCTGAAACGGCTGAAAAACCATGAACATATCGAGCGGTAAAAGACGCCTATTTTCAAGTTCCCAAGCTGCAACTCGGTTTTTAAACCCAGACTCGCCTTCAAGTGCAACATAGACAACGGTACTTTTTGTCGTCCTACAGCCAAACCAATCATTACCTTCTGCTATTGCAACGGCTATATCAAATGCTAAGAACGATTTCCCCGAAGTACTTGGACCATATATAGAAGCCAACCCTTCATATGGCAGTATGCCTTTAAGCCTCCATTGAACAGGTGGCAGACTTCGTATGTCAAATCCAGTTAACAACTTGTATTTACTTGACGTACCTTGCGCTTGCTGAATTGATTGGCTTTGCCAGCCTAACTGCATTGCATATTTATATAGTGAACCGATACCGACTGGATTAGGATGATTTGGCTTGTAGCCATTCCATGCGTCTTCAAAGCCTTGATCGGTATAGCGCGCTAGGCATAGTTGAGACCAGTTTTTAGCGATGTCTTTACCTGCAACCCAGTTCAGACTGGCGATTGCCCAAACACCGGCTAACCAAATAGCTGTTACAGGTTGTCCACTCGCATCAAAGAACGAGCCATGACCTCTGTCGGTATCAGGCGATAAAAATACAAGTGCCCTCTGAAGTTTGGTAATTTCGAATGGAGACTCTTGTGGACTACCCGTCAAGCTCTGTGTGAAGTGGTTAGGTACTGTAGGTGGCGCAGCAGGTGAGAGGGGCTGATATCCTCTTTTTGACTCTAGATCGGCAATGGTCTTTTTGATGAGTTCTAGCCCGTCGTTTTTCATAAGACTACCGCCATGCGATATGGGCGTCCCTCTGACTCAGGACCCTTGCGTGCGATTGTTCCGACTACCTTGGTAATGCGGGAAGCATTAAAAACACCAGTGTCAATCTTGACAATGGAATTGTCAAATAATGCAGCAAGGTTTTTCAGCAGACTTTCCACATACATTGCTGAATCTTCATCGTTTTGAATTTCAGGTAACACGTAATACAAGTGATGGCCGTTACCAGACATGACTCTGATTGGTTCAGGCCATTCGTTTGCCGCAAGATAGTTCATAACAACCTCAGAAAGTTGCTTGGCCGCATCAACCTCAGCATCGGTAGCCGGTTCCTTTTTCTTGTCAACACGGTCGATGTCAATTAGCAGTAAATCGCGGTAGCTTATGTCTCCGTCCGTAACTGCGCTACCAGAGAAGTCAGGCTTGATTGGATTCATCACAATATAGATGTTGTAGCCCAGAGCATTCAATCGCAGCGCCTCTAGCTCAAAAGCAGACTTGCAAGCATCAATACCGCCGAAATCAATAGCTCTGAAGTGTTTAGTTAACGGAAACTTACTTGGCAGGATGGCTAGAGGCCAAAGTGCCCTAAGCTCAAGAACGCTCTTTTCGTTTGTGCCAATAATGCGCCATAGTTTTTTAATTGCATTCATGTTATTCATGGTTGCCCTCACTAAATGCAATTTCAAGCAACAATCGACCTGCAACACCACCATAAATTTCATTCGTTAATTTACGTGCAGTCTTATCGTCGATTCCACCTTGTCTAAACATGGCATAACCCAACTCCTTTGAAGCCTCTTGCAAATTTCGCCATTCTTGTGGCGTATTTGGTCTGAAACCTGAAGCCGGTTTAGCTGCCTCTACTTTATTGATTGCTTTTTTAATATAGTCAGTCATTTTTAGCTCCTTTATTTTTGAAGCCATTTGGGTCTTTGCGCCATTGCCTGATATCGCCCGCCTTGAATAGACACATCTGCTGAGAGATTTTTATTGGCTTTGGGTATTCTTTGTTATGAATCTTTCTGATGCGAGTTGAGTTCGAGAACGGATGGCAACCCGTTACCTTTAGCTCATGTAGATTCAGTAACTCATCTCCACTACCGTTTGCTATTACCTCAAGTAATGCTCTGACTTTTTCTGGGGTAAAAAACGCAACTCTGGGTTGAGTTAGGGTGGTTTTCGTTGGCATTCAATGCTCCTTTAAAAAATGGAGTCTGGAATGTCGACGACACTTTCACGAAGTAGGTAAATCGTGAATAAACTATTTCCTACTTTTCTTTGGGGGCTTTAGCTTAGTCATGATGTTATGAACTGTTTTAAGGCTTCGTGACTTATCAACATATTGTTTGCCAATACCATTCGGCACCCTAATGACTAAATTCTTGTCATCAATTTCAATAATGCCGTATGCGCTAGGGTTAGCCTGCATCTCGGTGATCACCTCATTGCCGGTTGCGTCTGGGTTGGCTTTTCTGATTACCTGTACTATTTTTTCTAGCTCTGTAGGTTGTGATCCTTTCCGTTTTGATTGGTAAGCTTTTTCGGTAATCTGATCTATGAGTTCGTCTATGGATTGCTTTTCTATAACTTCATCGCCGTTGGTGGTTAATTTCAAAGCTTGTTTTAATTCATTGCTTAATAATTTTTTAAATTCTTTTTTAGAAATCCATTGCAGTGTTGCGATATCGCATTCAAGAGCTTTGCCTTGATGCCAGTTACGTCTAATTTTGTTTCGACTTCGAACGGCAGCTAAGTATTGCTCTATCAATTCTTTTGTTGCTGACTTCGATCCTTCGAGTTGTATGTTTTGTGATAAATATTTGTCAAGTAATTTCCTCAACTTGCGTTCAACTGAGTTGCGCTTATTCAGTTCATTGATTTCTATTTGAAGCATATTTACAACTGTCATTTGCTTCTCCTTATTGGGGTAACTTTTCCAGATTTAAGTGTTGTAGCCTTGTCGCAGTAATTGCCCCACTCCAACATTAGTTGACGGCGCTTTTCTAGTAAGTCGGTGCGTTGATAAGCTTCCTTGACAGCATCACCCACGGTATGCCCCGAAGCTGCTTTGCGAATCTCATCAGGGTAGGCTGTTTGCTCGGCAGCCCAATCTCTAAAGGTACTTCTAAATCCATGTGGAACAGCATCAACTGTCAACTCACCTCTGCCCCGCATGCCTCGCATAAGTTGACTCAGTGCCATGTCAGAAAGTTCTTTACCAGTTGGACTTAGGAAAACAATGTTTGAACCTGCCATCTTATGTAGTGACTTCAGGAGCTTTATTGCCTGAGGTTGTAGGGGGACTCTGTGTTCTTGTTTAGCTTTTGTGTGCTCAGCAGGTATTACCCACAGCTTCTTGTTGTAATCAATCTCCGACCACTCGGCCTGCCTAACTGAACCAGAGCGTACTGCTGTCAGTATCAAGAACTCAACTGCCTTTGCGCTGATACTTTCATTAGCACGTAGTTTCGACATGAAGTCCCCAATCATTTGGTAGGGGACTGCTGGGTGATGTTCTACCTTTTGAAGTTTCTTGGGTGAGGGTAGTTGGGTTGATAGGAAGCCAGTCCACTGTGCTGGGTTTGTACCTGTGCGGTACTCGTTGACGGTTGCATAGTCCAGTACCGTTTTGATTCTGCCGAGCAAGCGTTTAGCTGTTTCGGTTTTGACATACCAGAGCTTACCTTTTTCAGTTTCAGTGACCTTGGTCTCTTGGTTCATCACTGACAGAACATCGCGCATTGTTATATCTGCCACCATCATGTTTCCAATGATTGGGTAGGCGTAGGCAGTTAAGGTGCTCGGCCATTGCTTGCGGTGCTTATCGCTGCTGTAGTCACTGCTGTGTGCTTCCATGTATGCCTCAGCACATTCTTTGAATGTCTTGTTCTTGGATGCTGCTGATAACAATGCACTGCGATCTGCCCGTTTCTTTGCTTTGAGATTGACGCCTTGTTTGGCATCTATTACCATTTTCTTGGCCTGTTCGCGTGCTTCGGCGAGGGACACCTGTGGATATGAACCAAGACCTATAGGCTGGCGGTCGTCGCCTACTTTGACCCTGAGAATCCAAGACCTTGGTATCTGTGCGCCTTCCTTTGATGGTTTACGCACTTGCAGCAAGAGACCAGCAACGCCGCCGACAGCATGCCACCCAACACGGATGATGCGTCTGACTTGAATATCTGTGAGGGGTTTAGCTATTATTGGCATTCCATCCTACATACCATTAAATTTGAATTTGAATGATATCAGTTGGATGAGGTTGGTGCAAATATCCCTCTGTAACCCGCATGAATACTAGGATAATGACTATTGATGGTAAATGTTGATTTTGGTCTATGGCAGCCTTCGTTTCCGCCAAATACTGAAAAATCGTATTTTCTTCAATAAAATCAACGACTTACGGAAATACGAAATATCACTTTCACCACATGTTTTCACCAAACATCAGGTGCTAAAAACCGCACATTTAAGTATGATGCCGTTTTTTCATTTTCTAAGCACTATTTCACTAATTTTCTGAACTGGACTTTTGCTTGACTCCTCCTCCAGGACAGTTACCTTCCTCCTATCAAACTACCAGGAGTAAAAGACATGAAACGAGTCGCAATTTACGCAAGAGTCTCAACTGACAAACAAACTTGTGAAAATCAACTAATTGAACTTCGTGCAGTAGCAGAGAGATGCGATTACACAAACTTAACAGAGTTCGTTGATACTGGCTTTTCGGGTGCAAAAGGTCGTGCAGATAGACCTGCACTCAATGAGATGATGAAAGCAGCAACTCAAAGACGGTTCGATATGGTTCTGGTTTGGTCTATTGACCGGTTTGGCAGAAGTCTCCAGAATCTTGTAGAACTGCTAAATGAACTGCAATCTATGCGAATTGACTTGATATTTCTTAAGCAGGGCAGAGTCACCCTCACGCAGTTTGTTTCCATCAAGCGTCAGAACAACTTGCCCGTAGGAAGAATCGCCTCGACGCGCCTTCTGGCCGTCGAAGGTCAGAAATACGGTGCCGTAGGACGAGTCGCCTTCTCTGCACTTGAAACCCATCTGAACCTCCGATGAACTGCTATCGTCTTAACTCTAACTAAATATGCCCGGAAACGGGTAATATTCGATCAAACTGTGCACAAGTTGTGCGAGATCGCTTTAAACATTCCGAAGGTGTAAGTGAAGCATCAGAACCAAGAATCATTCCAAAGTATTTTGATCGATCTTTTCCATCGTCTTAATCATGAATGTTTTCTCCCAAAGTATGACCTAAGCAGGAATTCAGTGAGTCATTTCATACATTCTTTGCGGCGTTATCAAACAGGGGCGACCTTCGGAGCAAGCCGCTGGACTTCGCCCCCTAAGAAGTCAACCGCACTCCGGATATTTTAATTATGGTGGACAAATTCACCCACGAGACGGTGTCTGCCTGCATGAGTCGACACAACCTGCGTCGTGTGCAGAACCTGCACCGACAGGCGCTCAGCATTGCCCGCGAAGACCGTGAGCGCATGAATGGCCACAAGAGCCGCGTTATCTGGTTTACCGGACTATCGGGCGCGGGCAAATCTACCCTCGCAAACGTGCTCGAAAAGGAACTGCACGCCCAGGGCAAGCGCACCTACATCCTGGACGGTGACAACGTCCGCTTGGGACTAAACAAAGACCTGGGCTTCACCAATGCCGATAGGGTTGAGAATATTCGTCGCGTAGCCGAAGTGGCCAAATTGATGATGGATGCGGGCTTAGTCGTTATGACGGCCTTCATCAGCCCCTTTCGGGCCGAACGCGAAATGGCGCGGCAACTTATCGGCGCTGAACACTTCATCGAGGTGTTTGTGGATACGCCGCTAGAGGTGTGCGAGCAGCGCGACCCTAAGGGGCTTTACAAGTTGGCCCGGAAGGGTCAACTGAGCAACATGACAGGAATCAACAGCCCGTATGAAGCACCAATTGCACCTCACCTAGTATTCACGCAAATCGCTCACACCAACTTGATTGAAGCAGCTAAATCAATCGCTGAGTTGCTGTAGGATATTTGGATTTGCCGGCTCCTTGTTAAAGCGCTCCAGATAAGCGCATTAAGGAATTGAGAATATTTAAATATTAACACTCTGATTAACAGAGTGCGGCATTCAAAACGCGTCGAGAAATATTTTTCAAATGAGTAAATGCATACTTCACATCGGAATTGAAAAAACTGGCAGCACTGCGCTGCAGCATTTTTTTAACGCAAACAGAGAAAATATGCGTAATTACTATTATTCAAAGGCCCTGGGTGAATGTAATAACTATTTGCTTCCCTTGGCTTTTTGCGATAACTATATATTAAACAGGGATGTATTTGAACTTGAACATATCGACCTGGTAGAGAATTATGAAACAAAAAAGCTTGAAATCATAAATTTATTTGAAATGGAGCGGAAGAATCAAGCGGATAGTGACTGGATTATTTCTTCGGAGCATTTGTCGTCGAGATTACTTAAAAGGTCCTCTATCCAAAAAATCAAAAAGCTCCTAAATGAACTTGGTTTTTCGGAAATAACAGTTTCGATTTACTTCAGAAACATATATGAATATATTTACTCGCAGTATTACACATACCTTGAGAGCGGTGGAAACGCTGAATTCATTGAGTTCATCTGCTCATCTTATAACATAAGAAACTCCAATTATTATAGTATATATAAAATGTGGGGCGATGTTTTTGAAAATGTTGATGTTACTGTCTACAAGAAAAACATGAATATTATATCGCATTTCATCGATAAATATGAAATTGATTTTAAAGCTGTACCCAATATTAATCTCTCAAGAAATAGAACTAAAATCAATGAGATAAAAGATCTGAATAATATTCTTATTGAAAAGCCCGCAAACTTCAATTCACTGGAATATTTAAATCATAAGAACTTTATGAGTCCGGATGTAAAAGATCTAATATATTCTTTATTCTATCCTTCGGTGCAATTGTTGGGCAAGAATTGCTTTGGCGATGAAGATATTCTTATATCTTGATCCTCCAAGTATCAGGGTAGGAAGATGTTTGTAGTTGCGAGCGGGCCGGGGGAGCCCACGAAAGCTAGCCACTAACAATCCCAAGCGTCAGTTGACTGGGAATCAACGAAGTGTTGCCCATAGGTGCCGCATAGTAAAGATCAATAACTCACGCTTCAAAATCGAAATTTCCCTTTGATCCGGAAACCTTGTAATGGATCACTGACCCCGCAATCGTGAACCGAACGGCTTTTGTCGGCTTGGAAAGACAATGGTATGAATTCGGCTGATTGGCAAACGACAGTATTCCATTGCGGGTGCTTCCATAAGAGAGGAGCCGAAGATGCGAGTAGTCAGCAGTTCTTTCGAGCTCTTCAATGTTATCCACCCAAATAAGCTCTGTCGTTTCTATAGATTCATCGTGATCATCGCCCAAATAAATTACAAATTGGTATGACGCTCGATCATCATCGCGATGTGAATTGATTGTGCTTCCAGTGTGATTTCGCGTCAAATGAAGAAAGCCGATCTCAGGTTGATCTAACTTTTTTACAGATGTATAGTCGTATGAAAGCTCGTTGTATTTGGCTACTACTTCTTCATTAAAAATAACATCTAATTTAGGGATCAAGAAAGACTCTATGAAGTCGTGCCTGAACGCTCTCAATGCGGGTATAGAGTGTGCAGTAATATTAGAAACTGGGCAGCCTCCTGGTGCAGTGCTGAATGTCTCTGTCACAAAACTGTCCCTCAATATGCTTCTATGCTGGCTAGACAAGAAGTTGTCCGAAAAGATATGAGGGTAAGGCTGCCTCATTTTGAGGACATCGATCAGGTTATTTTCCACATGCCTTATATGCCCTTCGCCGGAATCCTTTGGATTTTTTTGTGCCATGACCTACCTGCTTTGTGTGCCAACATTTAGAGAACTTCGATACGCCTGCATTTACTACTCCTGTTTTTTGGTTGCACGGCTTGTTTAAATTATAGGTCGCGCTGACGACTACCCTTTGCGTAGGGTCTAGTCAGGCTATCCGCCAAAGCTTTGACTCTTTCGACCTCCGGCCAAGATATATTTGCGTTACTCCCACGGTAAACCGTGTGAAACTGCCCGCCAATTACTTTCTGATTGGCTTTTGCGTAAGGAAACCAGCATTGTGGGAGTGTATTCCGGAAAATCGCGATCAAGGGGCAATCGATCGCAGCGGCAATATGCATAGGGCCGCAGTCGTTTGCGATGACCATTTCGTGCTGTTGTAATCTGACAGCCAATTCCTGCAAATTCAAATTAATTTCAATAGCTGGTTCAATTAGTTTTTCGGAAATGTCTTTGGCATAGGTACTTTCAGTCTCGCCAAGATAAAAATGAATCTTATTGCCTTCGTCCTCTAATATTGTTGCAAGCTCTATGAATCTGCTGATTGGCCAGTGCTTGGACATGAGTGATCCGCAGGGTATGAATCCGTAACTTCGTGAGCTTTTGGTCTGGCTAGCGAGTTGCGGCCATTTGTACGGAAATCCCTTGAAATGCGTTTGAATCAAGAGCTGCGGGAACAGCTTTAAAGTCATTTCATGATACAGGGTCCAAGCAGGTTTGGGTGAATAGCCGACAGCATTGAAATACCTGCTGTCCACTTTGACGCCGTTCACCTTGATACACGACGCTCCTTTTTTGATTTTTTTATCCCTGAATAAAGTGTGACCTACTGTATGGTGAAAACTGTATTGAGGCAAATTTTCGAACGCGGGTTCGTTCAGTCCGTTGAAGTCGAGTAGAGCATCAAATCTTGTTTGTTTAAAAGAACCGCCGGTAAACTCGTCTCTTGTCAAGAATGTCGCTCTTATTGCGAATATGTTCAGGAATAGCTCATTGACCTGCTTATCGGCGATCACCAATGTCTGCGTGTTCTCCAGTCGCTCAAACAACTGCAACACAGGCAACGTCTGTATGGCGTCGCCTAGTCCGTTTGGCAGCAAGACAAGGTTTATTTTTTGGCCCATGTTTTCAGGTATCTGTAGATCACGCGATTCCCTGAGTAAATTTCGCATCAGTGAGTCCGCGCTTGCGGTCGCTTCCGACTTTCGAAAGCGGTGATAGCGCTGAGCACATCGTCGACGCTCGGCCAAGAGTTTTCGGTTTTCTTCAGCGCCACCCCGGTGCCCTGGTACGTGAACCACACTTTTTCGTTGGTCGGCCCAAAGAGGGCAATCAGCCTGCAGCCCATCGTACCTGCGACGTGCATCGGCCCACAGTCATTGCATATCACTAAGGTGTTCTGATCAAAGCTCTGGATGATGCAGCTCCACGATTGGTTGATGTGTACCTCCGCCTTCTCGTCGAAAAGCTTCTGGTAACTACTCTCTGAGGGGCCGAGAAATATCTTTGCTCCGAAGCCTCGCTTTTTTAAGTCATCAATCAACGCCTGCCAGTTTTCTACAGGCCATTTTTTGGCATCCGTGGTCCCACACGGAAAAATCAGGATATGGCCATTGGCGAAGCGGGTTCCAGCTGTGGCATCTTTCGGAATGTTTCTGATGTTGCTTACTGCCAGCTTTTGCAGTTCCTGCTCGCGGTTTTTATGGACGATACCTATATAAGTTGTTATTAATTCGGCGTCCATTTTCCATGCAGAAATCTCAGTCCCTATCTCATGCGCATGATCTTTTATTTTTACAGTCTCAAAGTATTGGACCTCTCCTTCAGCATTTAGATTGACGATCTTCCTTTCACCAGAAAAGTCAAAATAGAATTTCTGGTCTGCCGCCACTTCTTTAAGCAAGGATTCTGAGGATTCGTCTGACCTGAAATCTATTATTGTGGACGCTGAAAGTTTATCGGTAGAGGAGGAGTTTTCTGCCTCAGAATATTTTTTGAACACCCAACCCGGGAACAAGTGCTGAAATAACGGGAGGTATGCGTCGCTCACGACACCCAAGACACTCGATTCGGACAGAAACCGCCAATAGACGTTAATCGCTTGAACGCTCATCATTGAGTCTCCGAGGGCTGGCGGGAATAGCAATATCAGATCAAAAGGGAAACTTTGAGGATGAGATCTCTTCATACTTATCGCGGATTAATGTTTCCAAGTAAGAAGACGTCCATTTGACATTCGTGAGTTCGGCGACTTCATACGACAAAAGCTTGAGTGAATAAAGTTCTTTTTCACGCCACCCTAATTGGTTATTGTTTAACTCTTTGAGTCTATGAGGATACTCGTCGATCACGGCGTACTCGAAGTCGAGCCTTTGCCCATTCAAAAAAACGTTGTGTGAACTCAGCGAATGGTCGTGCCCTTTGTTTTTATGCAGTACTCCGACTGACTCACTTAGATGAGTGATCAGGCCCTGCAGCCAGCGGTCGACACCGCCCAATTCGTCAAAAAGACGCTCACGGTGAGAGCTGCTTAAAAAAGGTAGGTCTGCCAGGCGCCAGCGGCAGTTGGATCGGTATATGTACATTGAAGGATACGCCTTGGACCCGTCCAGATCCAAGATTGATTCCGATTCGATTTGCTCTGAGTGCTTTGTGCCGTAAGCTGGTACCCCTCTGTGAATGCGGATGGAAACGGGCTTAACGACACTGAGTCCGATTTTCGCGAGTTGGAGCGCGATGTCTCGCTCTCGCTCTGCGGCCCAGAGCGGCAGGATTCCGGTACTTCCAAAAGAGGGAGTCCAACCATCAG
>Ga0164295_10004593_pt1 | contig 10975 bp, 6 predicted proteins | sample GEODES006metaG_FD_111798 | JGI IMG/M metagenome (GOLD analysis project Ga0164295, IMG submission 111798) | Oligotrophic lake water microbial communities from Sparkling Lake, Wisconsin, USA - GEODES006 metaG | ecosystem: Environmental > Aquatic > Freshwater > Lake | place: USA: Sparkling Lake...
AGTTATACTAGATAGATATTATGGATCTCAATCACCACAAGGAATTGCAACATCTGTAAAACTATCCAAATTAGCTGGAAAACATGGCATTGGACCCGCATTTTATGATGCATTTCTTACAAGAGATATAAATGGATATATTCAGATTATCAAAGTGTTTGAATATATTGATGGAACCAATTGGAAGAAAATAAAATGGAACTCATCCGAAAAGAAACTTGATGCACTGCAGCAACTTGAGATATTAATTCAGAAAATGAATAAGATTGGAATTATTCACAACGATTTACATTCTGGAAATGTGATGATATCCAAAGAAGAAAAGGTATATATTATTGATTTTGATTTAGCATCATTTTATAAAGATGTAGAAAAAGATGTAATCGATTTCTTTAATACTACAGATGATTTGGAAAATAATATGTTCTCTTGGAAACGAATGCGATATATATATGATAAATTAGTAAAAGAAGGAAGTCTTTTACTAAATAATCCTATTATAAAACGAAATAAGACAAAAAAAGCAAAACGATCATAATAAGTATTTATCTTTGATTCCCATTTAAAAAATAGAAATCAAAGAATATAATTTATGTTACTCAATAATCAAATCCAGATCAAACTCTTCTTCTTCAATCTGACTCGATTGAATTATGGGAAGAGAGGCTTGGATCGGCACAAAGCCAGTCTTGGTAGAAGTAAAGAGTTTGGAATCAATTTCTTCTTGATTCATTTCATCATGCACCTCCAAAATAGATATCTTGGGAGGAGGCGCATCTTTCCTCAGTTGAAAGGCAGCTGTTTCATCATAGAGTACATCGCTAAAGGAGGTTCCACCACGGATAACTGATCCCATCATAATATTGGCACTCACGCCTAAAATAGGATCTCGTTCACCATAAAGGGCTGACTTTAGCATAATTTCCTCCGTTTGTTCAAAGGAGGCTTTGGCAAGGGATCCAATATCAAGCTTGTTTACACCGTAGCGATCGCAGCTCATTAATCGCCCTTTTGCCGTCATACGATCCACCAACATTCCCGTATGACGATAATGAACTCCTGATGGAATAGTTCCCGTGAGTTCTCTTAAGAGCAAGGCACGGGCAGCTTCAATACCAAATAATTCAAACATATCATATACATTATTACTAACAACACGTGTGGGATCCACACTGGGATGACAGAGAATCTCTAATAAATTGCTTCCATCACTGATCAGGACAAATTGATCCACCGATTTATAGGCTCCTTCAATCAGTTCCAAATCTTGGTTTACTTTCTTGAAGCTTACACTGCGAAGTCCTGGAATTCCTTTCACCGCAGTTGTAGAAAGAATCTTATTTTGTAATTGTTTTAAGACAATCAGTTGATCATTCATAGAATCACTTGAATCCACCAAACGAAGGCGAAAGACAAGCTGGGTCGCATTGAAATCACTATACATGGTAGACGTATTCACTTTCATACTTACCTTGAGCACATAGGCAATATCATCCATGGAAATATTTTTGGCAAACATCTTTTCACGATCAAGTTCAAAGCGAAGAAGCCATGGAGACTTCTTTCCTTCTGGCTGCTTCATAGCGGCTTCATAGGCTGCAAAGTATGCTAACCACTCCGTATCTTGTAGAAGAAGAGTTGCTTCATCACGAGGATCGTAATAAATGCTACTTGTCGTGACAAGATCTTGCAAGAGTGAGAACTCCATTGATTGAGCAGCTCGCCGTGCTTCTTCCTTAGACTCTCGCAAATCCTTGCGAAGAGGAATCGTGCATTCCACCATCTTTGGATGCTTGGTCACTTTCAATAATTCATCTACACGAGGCACACCGCTCGTCATATTTGACGCGCCAGCCGTGTGAAAGGTACGAAGGGTCATCTGTGTTAAGATTTCTCCAATGGATTGTGCAGCAATCACTCCTACTGGTTGCCCAGGTTCGACCCATGCTTTCCAATGGGTTAATATTGCCTTCTCTACCAATGCATCCAAGGCAGTCTTTGTAAATCCCAGCTCCTTTAGCTTATGAGGTGCAAGGTAAAATCTCAGAAGAGCTCCCCACACAAGATGAGTTGCCTTTGTTCGTTCTAGAATTGCTTCATGTGCATCCAGGACTTGATCTCCCGTTACATCTCCCGCTTTTGGTTTCAAGGAAAAGCCTGAGGTAATTTCTTCTACCAATCGCTTCATATGAACAGGATAGAGTACGCGTGTACTCTTTTGACGATAAAACACCTTTTCCACCAGCATACGCTGATCTGCCACAATTTGATTTGTATATGCAGTTTGACGATCACCACTTGCATCCGGTACAATATAGGTTGCACGCAATTGCGATTCGGAATAATTCACTAAATCAATCGGTTGAGATTCAATGCGGGTGGCATTGATTCCATCTTCACCATAGGCAAATTGAATAATTGTTCCAGAAGAATCACGAACGGATGAATCATGTTGCACAACAAGATCTTCCATGGCAACACGAATACGACGTTGGATATATCCTGTGCTTGCGGTTTTCACCGCTGTATCAATCATTCCCTCACGACCAGAAATGGCGTGAAAGAAGAATTCATCTGGTTCTAATCCTCCTACAAAGGAGGATGTAATAAAGCCGCGTGCACGGGCAGAATCATCGAAGCGCTTGAAATGAGGAAGAGTACGATTCTGAAATCCATAGACCACTCGCTTTCCCTCAATCACCTGTTGTCCCAAGACTGCCGTCATTTGACTCACATTCAAGTTGGAACCTTTGGCACCACACTTAATCATATTTGTCATACGGTTATTATCTGCAAGAGACTTCAAGGCAATGCCACCCGCTTCATCGGTAGCTTTCTTTAACGTTCCCATCATCTTGAGTTCAAAGTTTTCTTGATTGGAACGACCACTGGAATTTTCAAAGAGACCGGTATGCAACTGCAAAATGGAATCTTCGGTTTTGTTTACAATATTTTTAATTGCATCGGCACATTTCTTCTTGGTCACTTCATCGGCAACCAAATCACTAATACCAACGGAAAATCCAGAATTTACCAAGTATTGACCCATCATTGCTTGTAAAGCATCAATGAAATCAATGGTAGCATCAGGTCCATAATCATTATACATAATATGAATTAAATTCTTTGAAAAGACATCTGAATCAAGCATACCCTTGGTAAGGATACCACGCTTAATCTCCACCTCCTGCTCCTGAAGATTCTTCATCGTCAGATTAATGGGAGGTAAGATTGCGCTAATAAGTTGTGACCCCGTCCACATCGGTTGCGGAGTCGTAATTGCCGGTTCTGGTAGCTTGCCATTCCACATCTTGGAATAAACCAAGAGATTCATAGCATCTTTTCTTGAGAACACCACAGACGGTCTTGTAAATCGATTTGCCCCCAACAATGCATCCTGTAAAATGCCAATCAATGGCAAGGAGCTTTGTGGGGAAATTATTTGATGTGGAATTGCGGCAATCATCCGCAATTCAATTGCTGCCTCAACCGACTGAGGCACGTGAATATTCATTTCGTCGCCATCGAACATGGCATACCCAGTTTTTCAACTGGGAGTAGACTTTATCTTAAGCTCACTCTAGAACCGACCACCGTAAAGTCGTTGCTCCTTCCTCACGCTCACCAGCAGAGAGGCTTGGGTCAGGATTGCCCATTTCTTACTCCTTATAGAGCTCGAATCATAAAACGTTGTTACCATCTCCCTTACGGTCTTTCTCCGAGGCCAGTGAGGATTTTCATCCACACCTTGGTAGTTTTATGCTTTAGGGGTTCCCCTGAATTTGGTGGTCTCGCATCCCATCTGGATACTAGACGATTATATTGCTTGATGCACATGAAATGAGAGTGTGCACCATGCAGAAGCATTTCCACTGTTTTCCTCATGAAGTATTGCTTCAACTTCACAAGCAGTCGCCTGTTGCCGACATCGATAGACTGTCTTCAAAAGAAGCAGTTGCATGTATTTCTAATATAGAATCTTTAATTAGCTTGGCAGTTTTATAGGCATTTTCTTGTGTAATGGTTTTTCCACCAAAACACATACGTATTATTCCATCTTTATGCTTGATGTAAAGTGCCACAAGAGAATTAAACTTTGCAATTCGTAGAGATTTTACCTCTAAGGTTCGCGTTTCTTCAATCTTCTCACGGTATTTACGCAAGGGATCCTCTGCACTTTCTTCCACAATATCAATTCCCTCTTCAGCAAATCTTGCTGCAAAGTCTTTGGCTTCTTCCAATGCTTTTGCGTAATCACAACTTGCACTTTGACCAAACGTAATGCGAATTGGATCCGCAGTTTTTTGATCAAGATATACATATATAATCTTTGGAACACCACCAGACTTGATCGAAGTAATTCTTACTTTGTTCGTTGTTGGTAAATAGTGCTCTGCTAATGTAGTATGTTCTCGGTGCTTGCATCGTGAATGACGCATGACATTGTAGCCATGGGGAGTGATTGTATTGAGACTTGCAATCCAATGTGCTTCTCGTTCATCAAGTGTATTTTCTGGAAGATCTTTTTCAAGACATGTCAATTCAAAATCATCCGCTCCAAACTCTAAAATAGCTTTCGCTAAAGGAGTTTTTGCACCTCGAAAGGCAGAGCTGACATGATCGGACCAACGACCAGCAATTCCATACCGATATGGTTTGGTATCACGTATCTTTGTGTCTTGAGTTTGACCAATATATTCTTTTCCAGATGTTTTGCTTTTTGCTTTGTAAATGCTGCCAAGCATCTTGTGTCTCTATAGTAGATATAATGCAGACTTCTTTAAGCCAGTATGACTTTTTTATCGGCGTTATATGGCTTCACTGCCGCAGGATTCAATCGGAACGTTTGATACGGTAATACCCGTACAATATGTCCCATCATGCTCATGCGGTGAAGAGATGGCTGTCGGTTAAACAGCACAATATCTCCATCCATCAAATGTCGATGGACAATATCACCTTGAAATAATGTTTGTTCTTTGAGTTTTGAATTCTTTAATAAAATCATACGCCCATCAGTACCGCGTTGAATTGTTTTGGCACCTGGATACACATCGGGTCCATTTTGAACGAGTGCATACAACTTTCGACGGTTGTATTCCGTGACACGTTCAGGAAACGTAAGATCCATCGCCACCTTGAGGGGTAATCCAATTTCACTCACCGAAATATTGGGATCTGGGGAAATTACAGAACGGGCACTGAATTCCACACGCTTTCCTTGAAGATTGTTGCGAATGCGACCATCCTTCGATCCCAAGCGTTGTTGCAAGGATTTCAAAATGCGTCCGCTGCGCTGGGCACTAGGACTCACTCCTGGAATATTGTTATTCACAAGAGTTGCTACATGATATTGCAGCAATTCACTGTAATCATGAATTGATTTCTTGGTGGGATCTGCTGCATATAATTTATGTAATTCTTTGTTTGCCTTAATAATATCTGCCAATTTGGCAGTCAAATCATCTTCAGATCGCTGATTATTATCTTGCATGACCGAAGGGCGAACTTGAGGAGGAGGAATTGGCAAGACGGTGCATATCAGCCAATCAGGACGACACCAATGACGGCTAAATCCCATAAATTCCACATCTTCATCTGTAATTGTTTTAAATAGCTTGTGAACATATTCAGGAAGAAGATACATACGAAATTCAGCTTTTCCATCTTTTATGGTAGCACCGGGAATATCACCTCCGCTTGCATCTACATCTTTCCATTCTGCGAAAATCTTATGAATTGATTCTTCAATATACTTGGTCGGTTGGATAAAATTACATCCATCTTCAACATCTTCGCCACAACGACTAATCTTTTCACATGCTTTATGAACCATCTTCCATCGGGCTTCCCCTTTTAGACGTAGAAATGCTTCATTCTTTTCTTTATCAATCAATAACTTACTACACTTAAAACAAATGCAATGAAGTATTTTTACAACATATTTAAAGAATTGTGTGAAATAAACAGGTCGAGCGAGTGGATAATGACCAAAGTGTCCTGGACACCCATGATTGTTTTGACCACAGGTACGACACGTTTTTCCATTTTCCAGCACGCCCATGCGTGGATCAAATAATCCTCCTAGAACTCCATCCGATGTCGATGCAGAATCAATTTCTACCACCGATCGACATGTAATTTCTTCAGGACTAAATACACCAAACTGAACTCCCACAATTGCCTCCGTATCGGAGGAATGTTGGAGACGCGGCATTCCTTTCTATTCTATCGCTATATGCTTTTAAGTCTGATTAATATAAGAGTCTCAATTTTAATGAGGATAGAATCTATTAGAAATTATCCTCATATATAATTAGAAGAATGAGTGTCTTTGTACTTCGAGCAGATGCTCAAGCCTTAGTTGATGCGAAGGATCCTTCTACACAAAAAGCTGCTTTTAAAACTATGATTAAAAATGCTTCTGTTGATAATGCAGGAGATCGAATTAGTCTCTTTTTGGATGATTTACGAGGTGGTCCTGCGCCTTCCTCCCGTCCTACCACTCCTACTGCTCCTACCACTCCTGCAAAACCAGCTACAACAACCTCCATTCAAGCTCTAAAACTGTTATTTGCAAACTATGCAACAAATCTTACTCCTATTGATCCTGGAAATATAGGGAGTCCAACAAATCCCTCCTGTCTAAAACCTGGTCAACAAGATACAGAGGAATACTTTAGTAAGTGTATTAGTGGACAAATCTCTCCTGGTAGTACCCCCCTTGCTTTATATTCTCTCGTTCACGAAGATTCCTTACAATGTACTATAGGTACAAAAATATATTCGACAGTATCAAATCCTATATCCCATCTAAATATTCCTTTAAAGTCACCTGGAAATCCAGCTGAACCAAATATTAATATGATTGATAAATTGATCGAATATACAGCTGTAGAAACAGGCTTTCAATTTGGAGACATTGTTGATAAGAAGTGTGATGATGATATGTTTGATACAGTCGGTACGCTTACTTCAAAGAATCGTCAAAGAAAGACTGCACTTATAATCCCTGATAAGAATATTTACATGATACTATGTCTTATTATATTAAATGGTATATCTCCTCCTCATACAAAATATGCTGGAAAAATTACAATTCCCACTTCATTCTTTATAAATCCACAGGGTGAATTTGCTAGAGGTGCTGGAAGAATTGAATATAGATTGTTAGGATTTACTGCCCATTATGGAGGCTGGTCTGGCGGTCATTATGTATATTATAAAAAAATTAACAATAATCCGGCTAAGAATTGGGTTTGTATTAGTGATCGTGATATATCAGCTCCAATGGATGAAGCAGTTGCACTTCGTATGAATGATCATCCACAATCACAATGCAAGGATTTCTTATATATCAAAGAGAATAAATATGCGGATTATTTTAAAACACCAATTGTAACAAAAGGGTTTGTGAATTCAACTGGTAGCTTATGTTATGCAAATTCTATGAATCAATTATTACTCTCTATGCCAGAGTTTGTAGACTATATTAGCAAATGGACACCTTAGACCAATCGCGCATGCCCCCAACTATAGGTCTTTGCGATCTTTGCAGCGGACATGGGAAGCCGATACAATCTGAAATCAAAAAGAGACCCTCGAAAGCGTTCATCTTGATCATCATATTGACCGACTCCCACATCCTCCCAATTGCTTTTTCCAATGTAATTAAGAGTCGTGTAAGAGTTCAATGGCATATGCCCATCTTCATGTACCAACACCATCTTGTTATCAATATACACTTGCCATGTTGGTCGAAAGGAAGATGCATCGGTAGTTGTTACAACTACATGGCACCATTGTTTGAGTGGTATGGCATTGATCGCTCGTATGCGCATTTTGCGTTGCTGAGTATCCCAAATTTCAAAGATCAGATTTGCACTAGGGACTCCTGCTTCTTCTGCTGCGTCCTCCAGGGGATAGGTGGATTCCACCGGTTCAGGACCCTTACATTCATATATATCGACATTTGCATCAGAGGTCGCTAAATATAACTTGGGTGATACTTCCATTGCAGCTTTAGCATTACATACCTTGGCAAACTCATCCGGTTGTGGTTTCATTACCCCGCGTAACTTGGTAGCTCGATTTCCCTTTCCTTCAATCGCCAACCGTACATTGTCCTTTCCTGCTCCGTTTCCAAAATCAAAGATCGGTGCATTTTGCGTAAATTCATCAAAATAGACCCAGACACTGATTGCCCGTAGATCTCGTAAGCGAACCTTTGAATCAAATTCCAATTTGTCATTCTCTCCAATCCGTATGAACTGCTCCGCAGGAGGTTTTATTTCCGTTGCTGGTGGTAGTTTATTGATTTCTAATCCGTCCACATGCGGAGCAGGATCTCGTGCCTTAGGCGTTTCATTTATTCCCCGCTGCGGCAACTCACCGCCTGTCCCGCTTCGCGGAACAGGCGTTTCATTTATTCCCCGCTGCGGCAACTCACCGCCTGTCCCGCTTCGCGGAACAGGCGTTTCGTCCATCTCTATATCTCCTGCCAATGCTAACTTACTATTTTCAGCATAATCCACCATATCATCTAGAAAGCGATACCACACCATAACTCCTTCAAAAAATAATAAAAGTTCAGCAATATCGGCTGGAGGGTTTGAATCGGTAAGTTCAAACTCATTCTTGAACTCAATTAAACCCGAAGGAATGCAACGAGCTTCCCACGCATCTAAGGGTGCTTCTTTCACTTTTAAGATACGACAATAATCATCACGTTTATCTCCATTTACATCCCGATAATAGTCATCACGACTAAATCGAATTCCTGAGCGTGCTGACTTTGATGAATACGAAAAGGTATCGAGCCCTTCTTGACCGGCAAGAGCACAGACCACACGTCGACTGTCAGGATCATCGGGACGTTCTACCACGCGACAGAAATCTGCTTTGTATCCCAAGCCTTGAATATCAGCATACACTTCACTATATCGTTTATTTCGGACATATCCATCTTGTTCTTCCAACTGTCCAGGAACCACATCCGATCGTTTTGGGAAAAATTTTCCAAAATAAGCAGGTACATTATCTTCGTACCCTTCATACAGTAAATGTCCATAGAACCATTCCCATAATACAATGATTAATAATACGATGAGAACAGTATAAATCATCCATTCCATGGCGCTCCCTAGTGTCGCGTGTGATTTTCTAGAAGAAACTCCTCCGTAGAAACAGGATGAAGACCTTGATAGATCTTACCACACTTGATTCCTTATATTATTTCTTGAAGCATTCGATACGAAGTCTTCAAGCAATTCATGCGCGCGGAGAGTCTCATGGAGCAATTCAACCTTGTACCCTTTCCATTGATCTTCCCTATGAATGCTTGGAAGACTCTGTGGATACAATCTATAGTGCACCTGAGGTTGCTCTTGGTCTTGCAGTAGTGGAAAAATATAAGCCAGAAGAAGCAGTTCAAATATGGAAACAAGAATCGATTGCCATACGTTGGATAGAACACTGGATTCCCTCTGTAGCAGAAGAGTATACATCACGAGCCTTACAAAAACTAATTGGAACTCCTATACCCGAACAACAAAGTGATATTTGGTCGTTAGGAATCTCCTATCTATGTATGCTTGATACACTTTATAAAAAAGAAATATTTTTTCATGAAAAAGAACAATTCTTTGAAGCTATTTCGGCGATGCTACGATTGCGAGGACGCACTCTTCCTAGTGTCGAACCCGCTTTGCCCGTCGAGATCGTCGAACCCGCTTTGCCCGCCGAGACCGCAGCCCGCCATTCTGGGAGGCTGAACGGGAGTCTCGCCGCAGGCGAGACTCCCGCCGTAGCCCACCATTCTGGGAGGCTGATGCTAACTGAACCGATCCGTCGCGGGGAACGCAATAAAACCCGCAGGAATCCTCATAATTAAGATCACTCCCCTTCCAACGAAAATCACGTGACGCTAATTCTGGGTTGAAGATCGGTCTGCCAATCGCATCTTCCCGTTTTGCCGGGTTCGATCCTCCCTTATCCGAATAAAGAGGAAGAGTCTCCATTGTACGTTTTGCATTATTGGCAAGAACTTCGGGAGGATTTTGCAAGTAAAAATGGAAATCTTCCCCCCTATCCACTGTCATAAACATTTTACTCATCTTAGGAGGACACTTCCCATAGAAACTACTTTTGGTAACAGAAGGATTATCCGCATGAATCAATTGATCCAAGGCTTTGCAATTACGACGGTCCTTGGCATCCAACTCATTGCGCTGTCCATGAACGCTACCGGGTTGATGAAAGCGAGCTCTGCATTTATCACTATCATTATTATCTTCTCGACACTTATCTGCTAATGCTTTATCCATATAATTCATTGCAAAACTGTAACAATTGTGCGATTTTTGAATCGCAGGATCCTTATTCCATTTTTGGGGAGTGTAAAGAGGTTCGTCTCCTGATAAGGGTGGAAGCGGACAGTCTTGATGCTCCTTACAAAATACAGAATTCCTGAGTGCACGTTTATTACAAGGTTCCGTCCCCTGTTTGTAACATTGACAACGGGGGATCGGTTTTTTTATGGTTTTTGCCATCCCTATATTATATGTATAAAATTGATAATATTCATTGTATGGCTATAAAATAGATATACAATTTTAGAATGGATGAAGTACTCTTTCAAATCCGTCCCTTTTGTTACAGTTCTTCCATAGACTTAACGCCTGAATTAGAAGCCTCCAATGGGTTTTATATCCATTCTAAGTATTTTGGTTCCATATTAGGAGAAGGAGCTGCTGGAGAACTGCGTCTCTATGAATTGAAAACCCCTCTTGGAACTCTTGTGGGAACACCCATCGGACCTCATTCCGATGGGGAGACGATTCTCTATATACCTGACTGGATGTGGAATCAATTGCACACAGAAGATGGATTTTGCATGCTGGAACGATGCTATCCCTCCATGGCATCCTTGATTGCCCTTGAACCGCATACATCAGATCTCCTCAAATGTAAGGAT
>Ga0164295_10004594_pt1 | contig 10973 bp, 9 predicted proteins | sample GEODES006metaG_FD_111798 | JGI IMG/M metagenome (GOLD analysis project Ga0164295, IMG submission 111798) | Oligotrophic lake water microbial communities from Sparkling Lake, Wisconsin, USA - GEODES006 metaG | ecosystem: Environmental > Aquatic > Freshwater > Lake | place: USA: Sparkling Lake...
GCTGCGCTCACGCGACGACGCCAGCGCCTGACACTGGCCCAGCGCGTGCGACCAGGTGGACTCGTGGTAGTCGAGATTGCGTAGCGCTAGCCACTGCGCCGGAAACACCAGCGCGCTGCGCGCCGCATTAAAGCGCACCGGGCAAGCAAAGTAGCGCGCGTAACACTCGGCGTGCGGCGTGGGCGGGTAATCCAAGTCGAGCCTCGCCGCGCCAAAATCGACGCCATACATGGTCTGCATGTACTGCTGAAGGATCATCAGCGGGGTTTCGATCAGCAGTGGCGTGGCCGCACCAAGTTCAATCAGCGGCCAGATTTCGGCGTAGAAAGAATCCGCTTCGCGTCGCGCCTGCAAATGCAGATAAGGCACTCGCGCCGGGAAAAAGTCGATGAACGTCTCAACGCCGTGACCAAGCGTAGGCGCGCTCATCAAGGCCACGCTAATCGGCCCGTGAAAGTGGTCGGAGAGCGTGCCGGCCCAGGCCAGATACCAGTCCGGCTGCGGCGCGAGATGCAGCGTGTTATCGATGTACTGCAGGGCTTGGCGCACGGTGATGCGGCGCTCGGGGTCGTTCAAATCCTGCGGCTTAAGGCCCGTGCCGGCGAGCAGCGCCTCCGGCGCAAACACGCGCGTGAGATGCCGACCATAGGTGGCCGGCATCAGGAGATTTTCGATGGTCTGCCTGTCCACGGGGCTGCGTATCGCTCTGCGGGAACTGTCACCAAAATAACAAAGATTGGCAGATCCGTCCCTTCCTGCTGCTCCGCGCCGGCGATTAGTTTGGGCGCGATGTGCAGCGGCCGTTCATCGGCCTAACAACCCGAGGGGAGGACCATGACCGAAGAAGAAAAAATTGCCCGCAACGTGTTCAAGGTGCGGCTGTTCATTGATGCCTGGGAGGCACTGGATCCGGATGTGGCGATGGCCTGCCTGTCCGACGACATCGTCTACATCAACCAGCCACTGGCGCCGGTGGTCGGTCAGCACGACGTGCGCAAAATCGTGGCCGGCATCATGAAGCTCACCACGCACGTGCACTGGGAGCTGCGCAACTGCTTCGGGCGCGGCAACACGGTGGTGACCGAGCGCCTCGACCTGTGGAAATTCCACGACGATCCGGCCAATACCGGCTGGCGCCTCAAGCTGCCGTGCATCGGCATGTTCGATTTGGACGAGGCCGGCAAGATCTGCGGCTGGCGCGACTATTTCGACAACCGGCTGTGGTTCAACAACGGCGGCCCGGTGCTGCATCTCGACTAATCCGGCAGGCCCCGAACATGAACGAGGAATCCCCCATGAACAGCAAAGAAGCGAAAATTGCCCGCAACGAAGGCGTGGTGCGCGCCTTCCTCAAGGGCTGGGATGAGCGCGACGTCGACGCCTGCATGGCCCAGTGCACCGAAGACATGTGCTATCTCAACCAGCCGCTGGAAGCCATCCGCGGCAAGGAGAACGTGCGCAAGATGATTGCGTCGATCTTCAAACCCGCCAAGCGCGTGGAGTTCAAACTGGTGCACGTGTTTGGCCACGAGAACAAGGTCATCACCGAGCGCGTTGACCAGTGGGACTGGAACGGCAGCGGCACCTGGCAGATGGCGCTCAAGGTCTGCGGCATGTTCGAGCTGACCGAGAACGGCAAAATCATCGAGTGGCGCGAGTACTACGACAACGAGTACTGGACCAAATGCGGTGGCCCCACGCTGGTGTTCGACGAACTCTGAGCGGGGCGGGTGGGGAGTTTGGGGTCAGAGTAAAAACGCTTCGCGCCTGCGCTGTCCCCAACTCCTCTCTCGAGTTTTTACTCTGACCCCAAACTCCCGAACGGTGAGCGGGCTCCCCCACTCACCGTTGGGCCGTGCGCTCAACGCGTGGTAAGCCCCGCGTAATCGCCCTTCGCGCGCCACTCGGCGAGCATCTCGTAGAACTTCAAACCGCCTTCCGGATAGTGCCCCTGCAGGAAGCCGTCGGCGGCGGCGTTGGCCACGCCTTCGGCGTTGTAGTAGCCGGGCGTGCAGCTGGCGAGGTACTCGCTCATCGCGGTCGGGGCCAGGACCAGGGCGAGATAGTCTTCCTCCGCCTGCAGCGTCGGCTCCAACGCCTCAAGGCCACGCGCCGCCACGTCCACAAACACTTTGGCCAGATGCTGGGATTGTTTATCCAGCTGGTAGGTGAAGTTGGGCGTGTAGCCGGTCTGGGTGAAACCCATGTGATAGAGGTTGGGGAATCCGTGGCTCATCAGGCCGTGGTAGGTGCGCATGCCCTTCGCCCAGTAGTCGGCCAGCGTTTTGCCGTCGCGGCCAATGACTTCCATCGCGGCCTGCTTGGTGTAGGTGGCGCGGCTCACTTCGAAGCCGGTGGCAAACACGATGCAGTCCACTTCGTATTCCACGCCGTCCACCACCACGCCTTTTTCGGTCAGGCGCTCAATGCCTTTGCCGGCGGTATCGACCAGCGTCACGTTGGGGCGATTGAAGGTGGGCAGGTAGTCGTCGTTGAAGCAGGGCCGCTTGCACCAGGGGCGATACCAGTGCTTCAGGGCTTCCGCGGTGGCCGGATCTTTCACGGTGTCGTCGATGCGCCCGCGCACACGGTTGTCGTGCTGATAGTCGAGGATTTCGCCCAGCAGCTTCAGCTCCTCGTTGGAGAGATTGCTGGCACCGCCGCCGGCCATCAGTTCGCCCAGCGACTTGAAGAGCTCGGTCCAGCCGTCGTTGACCAAATCTTCATCCACCGCTGCGCCAACCAGCAGCTTGGTGAAGTTGTCGTTGCGATCCTGCTGCCAGCCGGGTTGCAGGGTCTTGAACCATTCCGGATCGGTCGGCCGGTTGCGGCGCTCGTCCACCGACGAGGGCGTGCGCTGGAACACATACAGCTGTTTGGCTGCCGCCCCCAGATGCGGGATCGACTGAATGGCGGTGGCGCCGGTCCCGATGATGGCCACGCGCTTGTCGCCGAGCTGGTCGAGATTGCCCACCGACGACCCGCCCGTGTAGTCGTAATCCCAGCGGCTGGTGTGGAAAGTGTGGCCTTTGAAATCGCGAATGCCCGGAATGCCCGGCAGCTTCGGCCGGTTCAGGGAGCCGCTGGAAATCACCACGTGGCGGGCACGAATGGCGTCGCCGCGATCGGTGCTGATAATCCAGCGCGCGGCGGCCTCGTCCCAACGAAGTTCGGTGACCTGGGTCTGGAAGTAGCTGCGCGAGTAGAGATCGAAATGATTGCCGATGCGCTGCGCGTGCTCGTAAATCTCGGGCTGGAAGGAGTACTTGAGCTTGGGCATATAGCCGGTGTCGTCGAGCAGCGGCAGGTAGATGTAGGACTCCACATCGCACTGCGCGCCAGGATAGCGGTTCCAGTACCAGGTGCCGCCAAAGTCGCCGGCACGCTCAATGATGCGGAAGTTGCTCACGCCGGCTTGATGCAGACGCGCCGCCATCAGCATGCCGCCGAAGCCCGCGCCGAGCACCGCCACGTCGATCTCTTCGGTCACCGGCGCGCGAGTGATTTTGGCCGTGATATGCGGATCTTCGTTGTAGCGCTCGAGGTCGCCTTCGATGTCCTGATATTGCGCGGCGCCTTCGCTGCGCAGCCGACGGTCGCGCTCGTAGTCGTACTTGCGGCGCATCTCGGCCGGATCGAAACCGAGTGCTTCGGGCGTGGGAATGCGCAGCTTGCCGTCGATAAAAAATGGATTGGGTTTGTTCATGGAGCTCTCCTCTGCAAGGGTCTGCCGTCGTTTTTTCTCAGGGCGCGGTGCGCCTAGCCCGCCATGCTCGCAACTTACGGGGTGTGCGTCGCAACAGGTGAGCGATGGTGCTGCCAATCTCCGTTCTTTTGGTGACAGCCGGCCTCAAGACGGCAGGGCGGCGCGGCCGGGGCGGGCCCGCGCAATCTCGGTTTTCATGATCTGCGCGGTGCCGTCCCCAATCTGGAAACCGAGCACGTCGCGCAGCCGCTGTTCCATCAGGCCGGGCAAGTCGGTGGGCACCAGCAAGGCGGTCACGCCGTGCGCGCCGGACTCTGGCGTGCCGGGGCGTCCGACCACCACGATGGCGTCGGCCTGATCGGCCGCGCAACTTGTGCGCGTATGGACGCGCCATCACACTCCGGATGGAACGGTGCCGGCTTGTCGGCACCTGCTTCACACAAGGAGACAACGATGAGTCTTGAACAGAAACTGACTGCGATCCGGGAGGGGGCCAGACAGCAAATCCCGCCCGCCGCCTGGACCACCATGAGCGAGGCGACGGATACGCTCCGCGCGTCCGGCATCATGGACGGCGTGATTAAGGTGGGCTCGCGCCTGCCGGCGTTCACGCTGCCCAATGCCAATGGCGTCGCGGTGTCGTCGGCGGATTTGCTGGCGCAAGGGCCGCTGGTCCTTACCGTCTTTCGTGGCCACTGGTGACCCTACTGCCTCGTGGAGCTGTACGCTTTACAGGAAATCGTGACACCTCTTCGGGCGCTGGGCGCAAGCCTGGTTGCCGTGTCACCTCAGCTGCCTGAACACAGTCTGAGTATCATCCAGAAGAACCAGTTGAGCTTCGACATCCTGCGCGATGCGGGCAATGCCTACACGGCGGAACTCGGTCTGCGTTTTGCGTTACCCGCGCCACTGCAGCCGATTTACCGGAGCTTTGGCATCGATCTGCCGGCTTGCAATGGAGACCCCGCGTGGACGCTGCCGATGCCGGCGCGTCTGGTGATCGATCGCGAAGGCATCGTGCGAGCGGTAGATGCGGATCCGGACTACACCGTGCGTCCGGAGCCGGAAAAAACGCTCGAAGACGTGAAGAAGCTGAGCGGCTAGCGCCGAATTTTATCGGCGACCAGCACACCGGGGCGTGGCCTTCGCGCGGCGCTCCGGTGTTTCCAGGTCAAAGTCGTTATTCTTCTCCTCCGGCGATGGCGATCGTTAACCTGCGGTATAAGCCACGCGCGATTGCCAAGCACCTGCGAGCGCTCTCCGCAGCGCTCACTGTTTTTTCAGAGTCAGGACCGTAATAGTGATGAGCAGCAGCCCACTGGGTGACATCGTCTCCCATCAATACCATCGATGGATGTATCCCCAACCCATTTGGGATCTGGCGGGATGGCTTAACGACAACTGGCAGTGGTTTGACCCCAGCCATGCGCATCGCCTGTTCTGGCCAGACCGCGAGCATCGCCCCAATCTCGACATCCTCGTGGCGGGCTGCGGGACCAATCAGGCGGCGGTCATTGCGTATACCAACCCCGAGGCGCGCGTGGTCGCGGTCGATGTGAGCCAGCCCTCACTCGACCATCACCAAACCCTCAAGGACCGATATACGCTCAATAACCTCACGCTCCATCGGCTGCCGATCGAAGACCTGCACACCTTGAAGCGTGACTTCGACCTCATCATTTCGACCGGCGTTCTCCACCATATGGCGGAGCCTGAGACCGGTATGAAGGCGCTCGCCGGCTGTCTGCGGCAAGACGGCGTTATCGCCCTGATGCTCTACGCCAGATACGGTCGGCTTGGGGTAGAAATGATGCAGGGGGTGTTCCGCGAACTCGGGCTGCAGCAGACCGACGCCTCCGTGTTAATGGTGAAACAAGCCCTCGAGACGCTGCATCCAGAGCACCCGGTGCAAGCCTATCGGGCGACGGCGCCAGACCTGCAGTACGACGCTGGCCTGGTCGACACCTTCCTCCACGGCCGCGATCGCAGCTATACCGTGGCGGACTGTCTGGCGTTGGTCGACTCCGCCGGGCTGGTCTTTCAAGACGTGTTTTTCAAAGCGCCGTATTACGCGCCTGCCGGCGGGGATAACGCGTTCTACGCGTCCATCGCGGCGCTGCCGGATCGGCAGCAGTGGTCGGTGATGGAGCGCGTCAACAGTCGCAACGGCTGTCACTTTTTCACAGCCTGCCGCGCCGACCGAGCGCCGTCGACCTATCAGCTTGACCTCAGCTCAGCGGGCGCCGCCAATTACGTCCCGTTCCTGCGCTACCGCTGCGCGCTAGACGGCCACCGGGTCGTACGTCCCGACTGGAGCATGGCGCTTAACCCTGTGCAATTGGCGCTGCTCCAGCAGGTCGATGGTCAACGCGCCATCGGCGAGATTGTGGCGGCGGCGAAGCAGAGCGGCGTGCTGCCGCAGCTGGCTCAAACCGAACTGCTACAGTTCGGGATACGGCATTTGCAGGCCTTATGGCGGCTCGATTTTCTCAGCATCGGCCTGCGCTGAGTCGCGGCCCCGGGGTACGGGTGATGGGCGGCTTAGCCCGCTGCGATCACTTCCTGCGCCGCGCGCACGCCCGACAGATAAGCCCCGTGAACGGTCGCGGGGTACTGGCGATGCGTAGCTTCTCCGGCAAAAAACAATTGCCCGCCAACGCTGGCGGCGAGCGCATTGCGGCTGCGTGAGGTGGCGCCGACCGGAACGTAGGAGTAAGCCCCGGCGCTAAAGGGATCAGAAACCCAGCGGGTGATTTGATAACCCACCGGTTCGGGAATTTGTGAGCCGTAGATCTGGCGCAAGGTGAGCATGGCGCTCGCCACAATCTGGCGGTCGGTCCAGGCTTCGATCTGACGACCAAAGTCAGCGGCATTGAAGCCCACCAGAACCGGTTGTCCCAAGGGGCGTAAGAGGCTTATCCACTCGGCCCACTGACCCTTGGCATTGGCGCCCGGAATGAAACCCAGCCAGTCGTATTGGCCGGGCCAAAACGCGCGATTGAATCGCAGCACGCATTTATTCAGCACGCCCATGCCCAGCTTGCTAATGGCGGTCCGCTTGGCCGCCGGCAGCGCGGGCAGGAACTGCACCCGGCCGGTTTTCAACACGCCCAGCGGCAGCGTGACTACCAGCCTGTCTGCGGTGAAAGTGCTCGACTGCGTTTGCACGGTAACGCCCGTCGCCTGCGTGCTAACGCGGGTGACGACTTGCCCGAAGCGAATGCTCAAGCCCTGTGCGAGCGATTGCGGAATGGCCGAGTAGCCGCGGGTAAACAGCAAATCCTCTCCGGACAGTGCCTCGCCCTCGTCGAACCACAGCGACGACAGCGCGCCGCTGCTGCCGCCGTATTCATGCTCGTAGTCGCTATTAATCAGATAGCGCAGCCGGTTTTGCTCAACGAGGGAACGCGCATTCCAATTAACCCCGGCGGCAACCGTCGACTGCAGCGACTGATCGACGGAAAGCGTGTCCTGCGCGCGGGCAATCACCGACTCGATGGTGATGCGCAAGCTTTCCAGCGCCCGGTAGTTCGCCGCGTTCAGCGGGGCGCCGCCGGTGTCATAGACGATTTGGGAATCGGCCACCGTGGTGACCGTTGGTGCCCGGAGGGCCTTGGCGAGCGCGGTGATGGGATTGCCTACCGGTCCGTGGATCCAGGTTGCGCCCAGATCCACCGGCAGTCCTTGCCAGACGTTGCTCGTCGCAATCCGGCCACCCACCCGGTCACGCGCCTCGAGCAATTCCACCTGATAGCCGCGAGCCTGCAGGGTCTTCGCGGCCGCGAGCCCGGCGATCCCCGCGCCCAGTACCAGCACGCGCTTGCCGCTTCCGGCCGCCAGTAGACGCTGCGGCGCGCTACCGGCGAGCAGCGACAGCGCCAAGGCATTCAGAAATTGTCGTCGTTGCATGGTGGGCTTCTTTCTGTCTGAAGAGGGGCCGGGCGCCAGTCGAAGATGCAGGGCTACCGCACTAATCCTCGCAGCGACGCAAGTTCGTGCCTGCGCGCTCGCCCTTCGACGGGCTCAGGGCGAACGGTACACCGAACTGCTCGGCAAAAACCCGTTCGTGCCGGGTCATATGATCGCCTCTAACCCCGTTCGCCCTGAGCTCGTCGAAGCATGAACGGGCGAGAGAGTTTGGGGTCAGAGTAAAAACTCGAAGGGAGTTTGGGGCCAGCGTAAGACCAAATAGTTTTTACTCTGACCCCAAATGTGCCTTCGCTCTCGCCCTTCGACAGGCTCAGGGCGAACGGTACGCCGAACTGATAGACACAAACCACGTTCGTCCTGAGCCTGTCGAAGGGTGTGACCGGGTCACGCTGAACTACATTCGTCCTGCGTCACCTGATCGCCTCAAACCCCGTTCGTCCTGAGCTTGTCGAAGGATGAACGGGCGAGGCAGCAAGTTTTATGGCCCGGCAAACATGAGCGCGCCACCCGCGCGGGTTGCGTCGCCCTCCACCGGCGGCAACAATCGCCCACCCCTACTAGCCGGAGATCTCTCATGCCGCTCAACATCAAAAAAGGTATCAAGGCGCTTTGCGACGAGGCGACGTCGGAAATTGAAACGCTGAGCGTTGAGCAGGCGCAGGCGCTGCACGGCACCGAAGGCGTGACGTTTATCGACATCCGCGACCCGCGTGAACTGTGGCGCGATGGCGGCGTACCGGGCGCGATTAACGTCACCCGCGGCATGCTGGAGTTCTGGATCGATCCGGCCAGCCCGTACTACAAGGAATTCTTTAATTCGGGCAATAAATTCGTGTTTTTCTGCGCTGGCGGCCTGCGTTCTGCGCTTGCCACCAAGACCGCGCAGGACATGGGCCTAACGCCGGTCTGTCATATCGAAGGCGGCTTCGGCGCCTGGAAAAAGGCCGGCGCGCCGGTGGAGCCGGTAGCCCCCAAAACCTGAACTCGACCTCCCCGCCGTGCAGCGCCGACTGCACTGCGAGCAAGCCGACTACCAACGAAAGGCCCCGCGCTGCGGCGAGGCCTTTCGCCCGATCAAAACGCTAGATCAAAGCCCAAGCTTGAACTGCAGCATCAGCGAGTAGTCCGGCGCATCGCTGTAGTTCGACTCGGTAACGAAGCCGTCCAGCCCAATCGAGCGATTGGGCGCTAGCAGGTAGCTCACCCCTGCCGAGCCGTTCACCCGGACGTCGTTCGGGGACGTGTCAGGCGCAAAGGACGAACGCCCAAATCTGCCCTGCAGCGCGAACGCATCGATGTCGTACGACAGGTCGTACTCCACGCCAGCGCCGAGGCGGTAGCCAATCCGGTCGGACAGCGCACCGGCCACTCGCAGCCCGCCAGACCCCGTGGCCTGACTCGCGTTGTAGTCGTCGTAGGTGAAGGTTGCGTCGACCAGACCCGCCTGCAGACCGCTCTCCGCAAACGCCCCGCGCCGGGTGTTCGACCCGCCAAAGCCCAGGTAAGGCGTGAGCAAGACTTTGTCCAGCACCTTGAAGCCATAGCCCAGCTCACCTGCTATCCCGAAGGTAGTGAAGCTGCTCTCGCCCGTGACCTGCGAGCCAGAGCCCAGCAGATTGGAACGCGTGAAGCGCGCGTCTTCAATCTTGAACGCACCCGCCACCCGCGCCTTCAAACCCTCGCCCGAGGCTTGCGCCGAGTAAACGATGAAGCCGCCAAAGGTCGGATAGCTGCTCGTGATCTCCGTGCCCGCATAGCCATCGCTGCCGCCGCCCGCGTTGAGGAAGCCGCCGAGACGGAAGTGCTCGCTGAGCTTCGTGGCCGCCGTCAGCGTGAAGCTGAAGTCGTTATCCGCGGTGGAGACGTCGCCCGACCCGTTGCTGAAGCCCCACTGCCGCAGACCGCCGGTCACGCACAGCCCCCTCGCATCGAACAGGTCGCAGTCGAAGCGACCCAGATCCGACCGCAGAATCAGGGCACTGCGGTCCATCAACTGCTGCTGCGGACGGGCCATGTCGGCGCCGTAGTTCAGCACGCGCAGGTCCCAGTTCAGGGCCTGACCAAACTGCTGACTGGTCGCCGCCACCACGCCGTTGCCGCCGTCGATCACCACGTCTTCGCTCGTTATCTCATCGGCGCTGACGCCTGCAATCACTCGTGGGTAGGTGCCAGACGGCAGCGTTTGGCTGAGCGCCATATTCACGCTCACCACCATCTTCTGCACCTCCATCGCGCTCATCGGCATGGCGCGACAGCGGACGACGCCGCCGCCGCAGGTGCTTTCCTGCGGCACAACCTCCAACTGCCCGTAGGCGCTTGGCGAGTTGATGACGATCTCATACCGCTTGGGCAAGGGGCCTGAGTAGGTCAGCGGCGCAACCGAGCCGCCCTGGGCGTTGACCAGACGTTCCACGGTGCCTCCAAGGTTCTGGATACCGACACTGTTCTGACCTACCGCGCCGCTTTTGATCTGACCCAGATTGACGATTTGCGAGATCTCGGCACCGGGGCCGATGGCAATCCCACCGCCCGCGTTAGCGCTGGCATCGCCGGCGTCACCGCCTTGAATCAGGCCTTCGTTCCAGATGCTGTTGGCAGTGTTCGGCCCAAACTCGGCGAGCCCTTGGTTGCTGAGCAACACCACCGCGAAACCGCCGGCCCCGGCCGACGCGCGCGGGAGACTGGCCTGCATCGCGCCCGAACCGCCGTGACCGGAGTGGCTGCCGCTGATGAGGCGGGCGCCATTGCCACCGTTACCGCCGTTGCCGCCAACGCCCGTAGTGCCCGAGCCGTTACCGCCGGCGCCGCCGTTGCCGCCACTCCCGGCGCCGCCGTTGCCAGCAGTCCCGGCGGAGCCGTCGCTGCCGTTGCCGCCGTTGCCGGTCCCACCGAGGCCGGGAAGGCCTTTGGCACCCGACCCGCTACCCGCCGCAGAGCCGTCGCCGCCACTGCCGCCGTTACCGCCATTGGCACCCGAACCATCGCCCCCCGCAGAGCCGGACGTGCCGCCCGTCCCGCCAGTACCGGCGCTGCCACCGGTACCCCCGACACCCTGCGCACCACCGTTACCGCCGCTGCCGCCGTTCGAACCATTGGGCGTGCCGGCGTCGCCGATTATGCCGTTACCGCCGTTACCGCCCGTGCCGGCCGCGCCGCCGTTGCCGCCGTCACCGCCGTTGCCGTTGGTGCCGCCGGTAGCGCTACCGCCGTTACCGCCTGCGCCGCCAGCGGCGCCGGTGCCACCGGTCCCGCCAGCACCCCCATCCACACCGGCGACTTGCCCCGCCAGGCCCGCGCCGCCCGCACCGCCCGCGCCACCGTTACCGGCGTTGCCGCC
>Ga0164295_10004597_pt1 | contig 10967 bp, 7 predicted proteins | sample GEODES006metaG_FD_111798 | JGI IMG/M metagenome (GOLD analysis project Ga0164295, IMG submission 111798) | Oligotrophic lake water microbial communities from Sparkling Lake, Wisconsin, USA - GEODES006 metaG | ecosystem: Environmental > Aquatic > Freshwater > Lake | place: USA: Sparkling Lake...
CTCGTGCTCGGGGGTCAGTTGTGTGTTTCACAGCAGCAACTTTGCGCCAAATTCAGACCGCGAGCCGCCGCGGTCGTCGACTTCGTCAACAAGTTTTTGTCCATGTCAGAGGCGCAGCGAGAGGCGGTTGGCCGTGCCATGCGCCCACTCGAGCAGCCGCACGAGATCCTCGGCGTTCCTCGAAATGCCGATGAGCCCACGCTTCGCAAATCGTTTCGCATGATGTGCAAGTTGCTGCACCCGGACAAGTGCCATCTCGAAGAAGCGAAGACGGCCTTCCAACGCGTTGGCGCTGCCTTCGAAGCGCTGCTAGCAAAGGCGCAAGCCGGTGGCGCTAACTATGCTGCCACCACAGCTACTACCACCACAATGACAGCGCCAGCGCCAGCGCCAGCGCAAGTCGCCCCTGCCCCGGCGACAAAAGCTCCGAAGCTGAGCAAGGGCGAGCTCAACTTCACTGTGCGCGTGGCCCAAGCGCCCTCCGTGGTGCGCAATCCAGCAAGACCGCCGACACGGCCACCGCCATCCAAGCCAAAACCAAGCGCGTCGTCCACCGTTCAGCAGATGGATCCTGCTCCACGCGAGGACGATGAGGAGGACGAGGACGACAGCAGCAGCGAGGAAGAGGACGACGACGAGGAGGACGTATCGTTTGCCATCAGTGCGAGAGCGGGTTTTGCGGACGACGATCTCGGCTCCGACGATGATTTGATTGAACACCCTGAAGGCATACCGCCTCCAGGCAAGAAGGAAGCCGCCGGAAGGAGGAGGAGCAGCGGCAAGGGCGGCAACGCTGCTGGCGGCTCGAGGAAATTGGGTGCGAAGAAGCGTCGCGCCCATAACGACGAATTTGACGATTTCATCGACGACGAGGAGGAGGAGGAGACACGGGCTGAGGACGCTGGCGCAAGGGATCATGGCGAGGGCAGCAGGCGCAGCGGGCGCAATGCGAAGCGGCGGCGCGTCGACTACAGCGTCATCGAGGAATATGGTGTGCGTGCGGAACGGCAACTGCGAGGCGCGGGGCCAAACGAAGATTCGGACGCTGAAGGCGGGTCAGGAGCAGCAGCAGCAGCCGCCGACCCTGCACTGGATGAGGCACAGCACGCATGGGTGCCACCACTCTGGTTTGAATACCAAAGCGACTCGGAAGACGACGAGGAGGAGGCAGAGCGCAAGCGGAGGCTCAAGGCCCGAGTCCTCGCCGCGAAGCGTCAGGCAGCGCAGCAAGTGACCCGGGCAGTGGATGGCAGCGACGCCTCTCAGGGCTCGAAGGTGCAGGCAGAGGCCTCGTCGAAAGCTTGGTCAAGGCCAGCGACAGACGGAAAGGCAGCAACGGCCGCGGCAGCTGAGGAGGAGTTCACCGCCTGCTTTTGCGGTAGCGATCATGAGCCTGAGTGGTGGGCACAGTGCTCCGAGTGTGAGCGCTGGTGCCATGGGGAATGCACTGGGCACAGCCAGGCGACCGTCGAGCAGATTACCTACCTATGCAAACCCTGTGCCGCGGCCGATGCAGCCGCCCTCGGCGCCCTCGACGATGACGAAGAGGTCGGTGGGCCGGCGCCGCCTCCGCCAGCCGAGGGCGAGGCTGCTGCTACCAGCACAGGTGCAGCAACGGGTGACGGCGATGACGACCTGCTTGACCTGCTGGGCGACTGAATGAAGTCGTTTTCCCAGGGGGAGATTGAAAATCGAAGAACGAAATTACATGTAACAATTCACAGTCGAAAGCGTGAATGCGCGTTAGAAGGCCGCGTCGGCCCACATCGTCATCGAGACGGGGGCGCGGGGACGCGGCCACGACGACAGCGATTGGGCCTCGGGGATGGCAGAGGTCGACGACGCATCTGCCGATCCCGCTGTTGCTGCCATCGCGATCCGCGAATTTCCGCGGCGCGGCCGAGGCGTCGTAGCAACCGCACCCACCGCGGCGGGCACGACACTCGTACGAGCGCTGCCGTTCGCGGTCGTGCCGAACGACGATGCGTTGCTGAGCCGGTGCTGCGTTTGCCTTTCGGCGGCTCGTCGGGCAGTGCCTTGTGCCAAGTGCGGATGCGCCGTCCTTTGCCAACGCTGTGGTAGCTCGGCGCACGCACGGCTTATACATTCAGACGAGTGCTCGTCTCTCGCGGCGCTCTTTCGCTCGTCTGACAGGCCGCGCTCGACACGCTCGTTACGGTTGCTCATCCGCATGCTCTGTGCTCGCTGGCGTGCAGAGTGCGCGGGCCCACATGAGCAGTACGTTACAGCCGATGGTATCTGGTGGGGAAGCGGCAACGTGGCTGCGGACGAGCTTGAGGACATTTGGGCCCTGTGCGAACCACCCGAGGACGCGCCGACGGCACAAGACGAGCTGCAGTCTTGTGCGGGCAGCTCCGTGCCGCCGTTGCTATGGAGCGCGCTGGGCGAGATGGCCAAGCAAGCCCGCTATTTCCTGCCAGCCCATATGCGCGTCTCACTCGACGTCGCCGCCGACCTTATGGGTCGCGCATGTTCGAATTCTCTCACGCTCTACGCAGACCTCTCTGGCGGGAGCGCCCAAGACAGCGCTGGGGTCGTTCAGGCCGAAGCGGGCGCTGCCTTGGGCGTGCCGGCCGAAGTGGGCGTGGGCGTCTCGGCCTCGGTCGCGATGTTCAACCATGACTGCGAGCCGAATGCGGAGTGGGCGCTGGACGCGGATGGCTGTATCGTCGTCCGTGCCGTCCGTGACGTCCGCGCTGGCGACGAGATGTGTATCTCGTACGTCGACCCGCGCATGCCCGCCCCTGCGCGGCAGTCGAGGCTCCTCGAAGCGTTCTTCTTCACGTGCACGTGCCGCGCGTGCCGCGTTGGCTCCGCCCGCTGGTCGTGCGCCCTCTGCGGCGAGATCAGTAACGGCCCGCTCCAGGACGTTTGCCAGTGCGGCGCACGGCGGAGCGCGTTTGCCGCTCCTCTCGCGCGAAGCGAGCGGCGTGGGCGCGCGGCGCCTAGGACCGCCGGCAAGACCGTCAAGCGAGCCCGCCGTGACTGAGGCTGGCTCGGCTGTTTTCATACGTTCTGCATTAAAAGGTGTGCATTTTAAAAAGGGCGATTCGCTTGAGTAAAAGTCGGGAGCCTCGACCTGTTCACAGTGTGCGGGGACTCTCGATACTGAGATCTTGCCCTCAACAAGTTTCCTTCACAGTCTTGACTCGACTTGACTTGACTTGACTTGACATGACTAACTCCAGGGCTTCGCACAGCATTTGCGATGGGCAACAATCCATCGCAGCAGCAGCTCCTCGTCGACGAGGCCAGAATCGCAGCGGCCGAGAAGAAGCGCAGTACCCTCGCCGATGAGAGTGCCAACATGTCGTCACCCAGCATGTCACCACGAGACAACATGTCACCACGAGACAATCACGAGCTCGGATCACCACCGGTGACGTGGCGCAGCAACGGCAGCCAAGATGGGGGCTCGCCGCGTGAGGACCTGGATCACCTCCCGCGCCAGGATCATTTCGGACGGACGGGGCCCACTGCCAGATTGAGCGTGTCACTACGTGGCGAAGACAGGAATCAGAGCATGACGACGCTGCTGCCGTCGAGCGGTGTGAGTGGGGGCCAGGACGATTACTTGCGGGCAGCGAAAAGGGCCTTGAGGAAGGAGCAATTTCGAACAGGCCACGTGCGATCGCGGCCTCCCGACCTGCTCAGCGACTTTATCTTCTACCTGCGCAATAACCACGTGCTGCTCTTTGCGTTTGTGGCGCACCCTGAGCATCCGTATCCCCTCAAGCGACGGCAACTGCTGCTACTCAATACGTTCGGGTTCGCCCTCTTCGTGGCCTGCCTAGCCCAGTCGCTTGGCGGTGCCGGTGCCGAAGCTCGAGATGCCGAGCAGCTCAAGGCTGTGCTCGGCGAGCCCGTGGTCGCACTTCTGCGCGACTTCCCCACGACTCTGTCAGTGCTGCTGCAGCTCTTGTGGGACGTACCCGGCGCCTCGATGGGCGTCTGCCACTGCGCCAAAGACGCGCCCGACGGGCCGCGGCCGTGCCAGACGCTCTGCGGCCGCGGCCAAATCTTGTGTTACGTGTGCCACCTCTCGTGGTGGCCCGTCGTGTACGCGGCGACGGCCGCGATCCTGCTCTTCGTGTTTGCGCAGGTGCTCAACATTGTGGACCTCGGCGACGTGCTCCTGCTGCTGCTCACCTCGAAGGCGCTCGCCTTCCTCTTCGCGATCCCGACGAGCGCCCTTATCTTTGCGTGGCTGTGGCAATGCGAAGCAGTGCGTCCGACCCACCCGACCAACGGGCATCACACGGGCCAGGGCCATGGCGACCTCGTCTAACCTACAGCAGCCACAAGGAAGGGCTCGCGCTTGCTTGGAGACGCAACTGCTCGGTGGGTTGGATGCATTTTGGTGGGCTCTGAGGTGGGGGGCGCCGACGTCTGCCCGCAGCCACAGATCACATCCATTCAATCTATGTCGATGGTTCGCCGCACGCGGCATATTGAGAGCCGTAAAGGTCGACGTCGTGTGGGGTGTTGACGCCGAAATCCGATCGCACGGCCACGACGGGGCGCTGGGTGCGCGGCTCCTCCGAACTCACAGCAGACTTCACCCTTAGGGGCTTTTTGGGCCCATTGTTCAGAGGTACTGAATGCCTGCGCGAAATCTCTAGACGGTGTTAAAGACAGCCGACCCGAAATCACTCTATTATAGCGCTGAGTCCAGTGCAGCCAGCACCTCCATCTCGTCTTCCTGCGAACTCGTCTCCGTCGGCAGCGAGCCCGAGCTCATCATCATACGCCGCCCCCCGAAGAGCGCGCATGCGGAGGGCGCCGTACTTGGCAGCCTCGGGCACCATGACCGTGAGAAAGCCACCATCGTGCGGCCGCTCGAGCGTCACCGCACACGATTGGAGGAAGAGGCCGCCGCTCTTACGTAGCGGCGGGAGGGCCTCGACGCCCTCTCGCGCCGCCCGCGCCTCCTCTGCGAGAGGCCAGTACAGGTCATCGCCGACTATGGGAGTGCCGAGGCTTGCCGCATGCACGCGAAGTTGATGTGTGCGCCCCGTGTGCGGAGTCATCCGCAACGTCGAGAGGCAGCCCCACTGCTTGTGCGGGGTCACCTCAAGCACCTCAACCGACGACTCCGCTGGGAGACCGCCTACCGGCACGGTGACGAGCTCCTTGGAGGCGATCGGCGGCTCGCCCACGCACAGCGCATGGTACACCTTGGTGACACGACGCCCTTCGAACTGTGCCGCAAACGAGCGCGCGGCTGCTCGTGTCTTGGCCGTGACGCATAGGCCAGCGACCGGCACGTCGAGGCGATGCATCACGAGCGGGGAGGGCAGTGCGTCGGAGTTAGCTGACGGCGTCAGAATCGCGGGGAGAGCGTCTTCTAAGGCTCCGAACTTGGCGTTCGTCCCAGTCTTGGTGTGGATGCCAGGCGGTTTGTACACGATGGCCATGTCATCGTCCTCGTACACAGCCCGCAGACCTTGCATCTGCAGGTGTTCGGTGAAGCGGGCGCGGTAGGCAAGGCTCTCGGGCGTGAGGACTGTTCCCGTTGGCAGCTCGTACGACAGCTCATCGCCGGTATGAACTTTTCGACTCTTCTCGACGACCACTCCGTTGAGCTTGAGCACGCCGCGGCCCACTGCCAACTCCGCCTGTGACTTTGAGCCCAGTGCTGTAAAGGCGCCTGCGGCCACCTTTGTGAGTCGCAATCCTCCGTCGGCTGCTGGGACCGTGTATCGATGAACGATAGGCTGCTGTGGAATATGTTGCCAGCGCAGGAATGCTTGCACGATGGACGCGTCGTGCGGTGGCAAGCACGAGAGTGCCGCCAGAGCGTACCACGGCACCATCATGGAGATCGAAACACGGCAATCAGAATGCAATCAGCAGAAGAGTCGCGGACCCAGAGTTGGGAGAGCTCCGCTAACGTAGGGACGAGACGAACAATATTCACATCATAGTTCACACTAATCCGCAACAACTTCCGCAACCCATTTTTTGTGGACCACGAGTTGAGCACAGTCTGCGTGTGCGCGACGTGGTGCAGTCGCTCGATCTGGCCAGGTGGTGCGTGAGCGCCTTGAGCGACTCGGTCCTTTGTGGTGCAGGAAACGGGAGAGGCGCGATGGATATTCCGCTCGCTCCCACTCGCCAGGGCGTAGAAGATGCACTCGCCAGGGAGTGCGACCGTCGTCGCTCCTCAACGTTCATCTACTTCTTCGCTCTGATCGTCGCGACAGAATTGACCGGCGCGTGGCTCATGTCGGCGCAACCCCCACCGTCAGTCATCGAGGCCATGCGCCTGCGGCTTTGGGAGGACATGAACGGCATGGGCTATGCCAGCACGCCTCCAGATCGCTGGTGGTGGGCCGTGGATGTTGTCCCAAACCTCACAGAAGTGACCCAAAGTATGACCCCGGCGCGATATCCGGCACGGTACGCACATTGGCTCCGGCCGGGCACAGACTACCTACGGCCGCAGTTGGATCTGGATCGGAGCAATGAGGATGCCCAGCCCGGCCCACCTCATGTCCCGCGAACTTGTGGCGCTTGCGTCCTCGATCCGCTGGTCTATCCTGATATCTTCTGCTCGCCGCTGCCGCTCACAAGGTTCAACGGGACCATTATCACGCCCAGTATCAAGCAACTCTCAAAGCTCGAGCCGCTGCGGCAGAGCATCGAAGGAGACAAGAAGGCGGGAGAACGACTCCCAACCAACTGGGACCCGCGTGGAGAGGGTGTGTTCTCGGTTCTCGCGGCGCTCCCGCGCGGCATGCGCACGAGAGTCGGCGTGCTCGCGTCTGATCCTTTCCTAAGGCAAGCGCTGGACGCCATCGCTTGCGAGCTCCGGCATTTTTACGTGCCCGAGTTTGCGTCCTTCGTGGACTGGGAAGTGGTTCGCGCGTCCGCCGGGCAGCCCGCCGATCCGTCGCGCCCGCGCTATCGATTGGGCGAGGTCGCGTCGGATGCGTCACTCCATGGGCCGCGATGGCATGTGCTCCACGACGAGCGGTACGAGCGCGAACACTTCGAGCGGTTACTAGCCAATGCTGACGTGGCGATTGTGAGCTTGGCGCCTCCGCCAGAGACGGAGCACGACTCGCTTGTGACGCCGGGATACGCGTCGGAGCTCGCCGAGGTGTTTGCGAGACTGCAGGCACACGCGACCTCAGGCCATGGAAAGATGAGCATCTTCCACCAAGCGTCGCCGCGTGCATCCCCACAGCAGCTGTGGACACAGGCGACGCCACGGGCTGAACCAGAACTTGGCCACGGTCCCATATTAGGTCAGGTTGCCATGTTGGGCAAGGACGGCGCTGCAACAAAGCTCCGCGACTCCGCACAACCTCCCGCCAAGGCGGGCCCTGGCTGTCGATGCATGCCGCGCCCTGCTTCCATCGGACCGTCTCGCCTCGACCGCTTGCTGCGCAACCTCTCGGCCTCGCATTCCGCAGTTCGTGTGCTCTGGGTCAAGGATTTCCTCGCGCCTCGGTACGGCTGGCACCACCAGGATTGCAGTGCGCGTGTGGAGGCCAGGCAGCACCGACTCGATGAAGCCAACGGTCCTCGTGCCATCGGCGTCGCAGAGTCGCCGTCCGCATCAGAGATGGGTCGAGCAGCCCACAAGGTGAGCGAAGGCAGCGCGATCCGGTGCGACTGCACTCGATACTGCTACTCGCAGCGCTTCTGGCGCGTGTGGCTGCAGCTGCTGCTCGAGACCATCCGGCGCGAATTCCATCCGACTTGGACGGATGCTGGGCCGACACAGCGGCAACGGGTAGCCGACGCGACCAATGAGGCGAACGCACAATGGCCCGCCTTTGGGGCTCCAGTGGTCGACTTACTACACGGAGGCGGTGGTGCATCCTCCTCGCTCAATTTGATCAAGGTCGACCTCTGGTTCGATTACTATGAACGGCTGCTTGCGCCCAAGGTGTCGGACGTGGCTGTCGAGGGGCGAGCAGCCCTTGAACGCGAGAGCGCAGGGCCAGTGGATGAAAGACTGGGCACGGCAAGCTTCGACGCCTCTGAGTATTATCCTGGGTGATTTAGCCTTCTGTGCGGTGGAAGGAGCCACGGCCGTACACACGCAGGGCGATTTCCGTGTCTTGTAGCGCGTCTCTAGTGTTACTACAAGTGTGTAGATTTTAGGATATAGAACTTCTAGCTGTGTGTGTGGTGTCGAAGCGTCGTGAGCCTCACACATACAAATCATATCGCACCGTGCCGTCTAACAGAGCGCGTTAACGGGGCAAGACTCAGATATCACATATCTCTGGCGTGGCGTGGCGAGCGGGCGTGCTGGCGCAGTGGCGCAGCCACGCTTCGCGCGTGCACTCAATCGGAATCCTCATCGCCGCCGGCACGGCGCTGCCCAGCTTTGCGCTGCAGCTTTGAACCGCGGTTCCATGAAGTCCCTCCGAGCCATGCGGCAGCACCTTGCCCACCATTGTCGCCGTCCTCGTCGGCAGAACCCTCCGAGCTCGCCGCATTCAACCCCTCGAGAAGGTGCAGCACACGCTCGCAGGTAGCCTCGTCTGCACTCGCCAGCTGGCTGAGGCACGCCCGCAGCGAGTCCTCGCTCGCGTCCTTGAGCGAACGATCAAGCTGTGCGAGGAGCGAGGCGCCCGGTTTCGGCCGCTTCGCGCGCTTCACAGCAACATCTGCCTCATCAGCAACACCAGCAGCGTTCGCACGCTTGCTGCCAACCGACGATGACGCTCCCGCCGTCGAACAATGTGTTCGTGGCTGCCCGCTCGCCTCATCGTCGTCAGACCAGAGGTCATCCTCCCACTTCTTGTCCTTGTGATTCTTGAGCTTCTCTTCAGCCGCCTGGTACATCGCTGCGATTTGTGCGTTCCCGGGCTCAAGCTGCGTCGCCTTGAAAAAGGCCTTGACTGCCTCTTCGTGCTGGCCAAGGCCGGAAAACGCTGTACCACGACGCACCCACCCCTTCACCCATTCGGGCTTGAGCGTCACAACCTCATAAGAATCGTCGAGGGCCTCACGGAATCGGCCCAGCCCAGCGTATGCGGCTGAGCGATTGGAAAAATAAACCTCGCACGACGGATCCAGATGGATGGCCTTGGTGTACAGCTCGGCAGCCTCAGAGTATTGGCCTGACTGTAGAGCCATGTTGCCCTGCGATTTCAACCTGTCAGCCTGCGACATCCGCGTCAACGAGACGCAGCAGCGAAAGAACGCGAGATGTGAAATGGTGTGTGAATTGGCTGGATGAGGTGTGTGAATTGGCTGGATGAGGAATGGTGTGTTGTGAATGGAGACCACAAACAAGGGACTCTTGTGTTTGCAGGTCGATCGGCCAGTAGGCAGCGGGTACGGCGCGGGTAACGTCGTACGAGCCACTTTCAAACGAACACGCACACGGCGCTCGCACGGCTCACGGCTCACGTGGAGTTCGGATTGTAGTGATACACGAGGATACGCGCCTGCATGAGCCTCGGCACTCGCCTCCAGACGGCGTCCAGGAGTGGTGGCACATGGCCTACCAGTGTGGGCACGCCCTCATCGGAAGTCACGACGCATCCGTCGCCGAGCCGAACCCATTCGGCGAGCGTGTCCACGAGCTCTGTAACATGCGCACATGGTGCATGCTGTCCGAGTGCGTCGAGTACCTCGGCCAGCGAGTCCTCGCTCGTCTCCAGACGGTACACAAGGTCGTTACACTCCTCCCGGCTGAGTGGCTGCGTCACGCCGTGACCGTTCGGATTCTTCCAGAGCAAAAAGGCAGCGATGCTCGCCGCGTCGTGCCGAGTGCTCGCGAGCCGCGGCACACGATCACGCCACCGTCGGATCAGTTGCAGCTCTGCCTCCATGGAGTCCATCCACTCGCCTACGTCCCTCTGCGCGGTCCCGCTCGCGTCCAACGCTTGCGTGAGGCAGGCCAGCGCGATGCGCTGCAGCTCGAGCACGTCCGCCTGCGCCCCGCTATCGAGCACCCGCTCCTCGGCGTCGGGTCCCACGCCGATGCGTGCGCGTAAGCCGCCAGCTGCCGTCCGAGTGGCACCAAAAAATTCCAAGCAGCGGAGCAATGCGGTTCGCGCCTCGTCTGTGGGCAACGCGAGTGCCGCCTTGAGCTCGGCGATAGTGAGCGGCATCAGCGGCAGCCGCGTGCCCACAGGCGGCGGATAGCGGATCGACAACTCGGGCGGCCGCTCCCTGTAGATCGGGTCGCTGAAGTTGCGGCTGTCTCCTGTCGGCTGACCTCGAAAGATCCAGAATTTGGGACCGTAATCAAAGGTGAGCTCCTCGCCGGCGCTAATGTCGCGCAGCGCGTAAAAGTCGATCGTGCGGGCCTCTACGTTTGCTCGCACCTCTAGGTTGCCGTGCTCTGCATGGTTGAAGAACCGCGAAAAGTGTGTCGATTCCTGCGCGTCGATGCACAGATCCTCGGTGAGCTCAAAAAGATACGAGGCTTGCGTAGGATCTGGGTAACGAGCTTTGACTCCCTCATTGGTGAGAAGGTCGCCAACGTAGGGGCCGATGTATGTACCCTCAATGAGATCTTTGCTCGCAAATGCGCCTTTCCCCTTCACGCCCGCGTCCTTGATCTCCACGACTGACTGAGCGTCGACCGTCGCCTCCACAAGGAGCATCTGAGCACATGGCGTCCGATGATGATGATGATGATGATGATGATGGTGTACGAATGGCAGAGCGGGCCTGAACGCGAAGGCTTCGCAGCTGACGACGAAAATGATCGACAACATTGCAAACATGATTTTGCGTGTCGTGAACGTTCACACCTTTCCGCGTCACACTTAAGAGGGAGACCTCGAGGTGAGCGTGCACGTATCCCCATGCTCTCATGCTGTCCAGTGGCGCAATACTGCAACATGGACCCCCGGGCTCGCAGCTGTCGATCGAGTACAAATTGGGAAGTGAAGAGCGGCCGCCGAGCCCGGGAAACATGCGGATGATCTTCCGCCTCATCCAGCGTGGCCGAGCACTTTGGGATC
>Ga0164295_10004604_pt1 | contig 10962 bp, 9 predicted proteins | sample GEODES006metaG_FD_111798 | JGI IMG/M metagenome (GOLD analysis project Ga0164295, IMG submission 111798) | Oligotrophic lake water microbial communities from Sparkling Lake, Wisconsin, USA - GEODES006 metaG | ecosystem: Environmental > Aquatic > Freshwater > Lake | place: USA: Sparkling Lake...
GAGGCTGCCACCGGCGACAGCGCTGCTGCTGCCGATGACAGCACCGCTGCTGCCGCCACGTCGGCTCCGGCCGAGAAGCCGGTGTCGCATCGGGCGGCCCGCAAGGCTGCCAGCGCCCGCTAGGCACAACACGAACGGGGTGCCCCTCCTCCGGGAGGGGCACCCTGCTCGGGGCAACCCGCGGAAGCAGGCCGTGCCGTGCTTCTCAGTTTTTTCTCAGGTATGCTGATCGTGGAAGGCGGTGAGACACATGCGCAGGGTTCTAGGTCCGGTTTTAACGACAGGGGTTGCCCTGGTGGTGGCCGGTGTCGTCGTCGCCAACCCCATCATTGCGCCGCGTGCGGACGTCCAGATCCCCGCAGTGAAGCTGTCTGCCGGCAATGACGAGACCGGCGGCATGCTCGATCCCGCCTTCCTCAACGCCATCGCTCCCGGGCCATCCGAGTCGGACAACCCCTTCGCGGTCCTCAAACAGCTGATCACCTCGTTTGCCGTCGACGCGACCTCGCTGGGCAAGAACGCGATCGTCGACGCGTTCGTCGCCGGTGTTGCCGCGGTGTCCGAGCCCGAGTTGACCGCCACGTCCATCCCATACTTCGGCCCCCCGATCGACCTGCCGCCGCTGACCGAGTCGCTGATTCCCGATTTTGATCTGTCGGCCCTGGACCCCGCACTTCCGAATCTTTCCGTCGCGCTGTCCGACCTCACGTCGCTGGACGCCGCTTCTGTCGCGCCGGAGGTCCAGGACTTTGTCTCCACACTGGTGGCAGATGCCAGCTACGTGGGCGGCGGACTAGTGGCGGCCGCCTTCGCCGTCGGCGCCGTGGTTGCCGCCGAGCCGAAGCTGATCGCAAAGACACTGGAATCCTTGGTCAGGGGCGACTTCGACGGTGCGCTAAAGAATGTCGTCAAGGTGGTGACCGCACCACTGGGCCCGCCCGCCATGGTCTTCGATACGTTGCTCACCGTCGTCGAATCCCATATTGGGCAGTTACCCGGTATCAGCGGGGTCCCGACGTTCCCCGGTCCGACCAGCGGTTCAGTTGAGGTCGATCCGAGTGTCACCGAGACGGCCGCGTCCGCCAAGCCAACACCTGGCCGCGACAACCGTCGCAATCTGCGTGACGTGTCGATCGTGCCGTTGACCACGGCCGCCTCGGCCCGCCGCCCGTCTGCTGGCGTGGCCATCGCGGGGGCACGTGGCAGCGTGACTGACTCGGCGGAGGCAGCGAGCGCCCGTGGACCTGTCGGCACGGCCCGCGATGCCATCACGGCGATCGGCGAGCAGGCCCGAGCGGCCGTCGCCGACGTCGCCGATGCCATCGATACGGTCGCCGGGCGCGCCAGGGGTGATCGGAAAGCTTCGGTCGGCAACTGAAACGAGCCACCGCCGCCCTAGTCGGGCGGCCACGGCGATCGCGGTCAATGGCAGAATCCGCAGAATGCGGATGTCGGCGAAGGCGGAGTATGCCGTCCGCGCCATGACCCAGTTGGCGTCGACGCCACTGGGCGTTGTGGTCAAGACCGATGATCTGGCCAGTGCGCAGGGCATTCCCGCGCAGTTCCTCGTCGACATCCTCTCGGACCTGCGCGCCGATCGGCTTGTGCGTAGCCACCGGGGGCGTGACGGTGGATACGAGCTTGGCCTGCCCGCCGATCAGATCAGTATCGCCGATGTCCTGCGCTGCATCGATGGGCCGCTGGCCAGCGTCCGAGATATCGGTCTGGGCGACCTGCCCTATTCGGGACCGACCGCCGCGCTGACCGATGTGTGGCGTGCGTTGCGCGGGAGTATGCGCGCGGTACTGGAGGCAACCACCCTTGCCGACGTCGCCTGCGGGGTGCTGCCCGAGCATGTCAGCCGGCTGGCCGATGACTACCTCCGCCAGGAAATGATCCGCGGGCGTCCCAATGACTGAGCATCCCAGTGAGTGACAACCCCGTGAGTGACAACCCAGTGGCTGACGTCCCAGTTGCTGACAATGGGCGGGAGTCGGGGGAATCATCGCCGACGCGGGTCGAGGTTCTCGGGGGTATCGGACCGAACTGGTTCGCCTCGGTGATGGGTACCGGGATTGTCGCCAATGCCGGGGCCAGCCTCCCGGTGCACCTTCCTGGTCTGTATACCTTTGCCCGCGTGGTGTGGGTGATCGCCGCACTGATGCTGGTCACGCTGCTGGCCGTGGTGGGCGGCCACTGGCTGCGGCACCCGACCGCGGCCCGCGGCCATGCCCGCAACCCGCAGATGGCGCATTTCTACGGTGCGGCACCCATGGCTCTGCTGACGGTCAGTTCCGGTGCCATCCTGCTGGGCGGCGATCTGATCGGAGAGCGCTCAGCGGTGGAACTCGCCTGGACGCTCTGGGTGGCCGGCACGATCGGGGGGTTGTTCACCGCCGTGAGCATCCCGTTCCTGATGTTCACCCAGCATTCGGTCGAGCCGGACGCGGCCTTCGGGGGCTGGCTGATGCCGGTGGTGCCTCCGATGGTCTCCGCGGCCACCGGCGCGCTGCTGATACCGCATATGGCACCCGGCGTCGGGCGGCAGACGATGTTCTACGGTTGTTACGCCATGTTCGGGTTGGCGCTGATCGCGGCCTTCATCATCATCTCGATGATCTGGAGCCGGCTGGCTCTCTATGGAACCTCCGGTACCGCGCGGGTACCGACGCTATGGATCGTACTGGGCCCACTTGGTCAATCCATCACTGCCGCAGGGCTTCTCGGCCTCAATGCGAATCTCGCCGTCGATCCCAGCATCTCCGCGGCAATGAACTCGTTCGTGATTCTCTACGGTGTGCCGGTCTGGGGTTTCGCGGTTCTGTGGATCGCGCTGGCCACCGCACTCACCGTGCGAACCCTACGCCGCGGTATGCCCTTCGCATTGACCTGGTGGAGCCTGACGTTTCCGGTCGGCACCTTCGTGACGGGCACCACGCAGCTGGCTGTGCACACCGGGCTACCGGCCTTCAGGGTTGCCGCTCTGATCGCCTACATCGGCCTGATCGGCACCTGGCTGTTGGTCACGGTCCGTACCGCGCGGGGCAGCCTTCGCGGAAACCTGCTGGCGCCGCCAAAAGCTGCCGGACCGGTGCGTGCCCGCAAGGACCCCGCGCAGTAACCCCACGGCGCGCCGCCCACGGTGCGCGACGTGCCACAATCGCGAGCGTGCAGATTGGCATGAGCATGCCCGTGATGGAACCCGATCTCGATGCGGACGTCCTGCGGCGGTGGGCGCAGGCGATCGACGAGGGTCCGTTCTCGTCGCTGTGCTGGGGTGAGCGCATCGCCTTCGGCAATCCCGAATCGCTGACACTGCTCGGGGCGTTGTCGGCGTGGACGCATCGCGTCCCGCTGATCACGACGGTGGTGGTGCCGCAGTTGCACGACCCGGTCCTGCTGGCCAAATCGCTGGCCACCGGTGACATGCTCTGCGGTGGTCGACTGACCGTCGGTATCGGGGTGGGTGGCCGTCACGAGGACTATCTGGCCGTTGGAGCCGACCCCTCGACGCAGACCATGCGTGATATGGCACAGCGGGTTGATGTCATGAAACGGGTGTGGGCGGGGGAGAAGATCACCCAATCGGTGGTGCCGGTCGGCCCGGCGACGGTGCACGCGGGCGGGCCTCGGCTACTGGTCGGCACCATCGGACCCAAGACCCTGCGAAGTGCCGCGCCGTGGGCCGATGGTCTTGCCGGCATCACGCTGGATCTCGATGTCGCCAAGCAGGATGAGTTGTTCGAGGTCGGCCGCACCGCGTGGGCGCGGGTGGGCAAGCCGAAGCCCCACCTGGCCACCTCGTTCTGGTTCGCCCTCGGTGATCCGGCCGGATCCCGCGCTCAGATACACCGCCACCTGCGCCACTACATGAACTGGATCCCGGCCGAGTTCGTCGACGCGATGGCGCCGAGTACCGGCTTCGCCGGCACCGAGGACGAACTCGCTGAGGTGCTGAGTCAATTCGCCGCCATCGGGACCAGCGAGATCCACCTCATACCGACCAGCTCCGACCTCGATCAGTTGCGTCGCGTGGCGGACGTCGTCGCCGACTTTGACACCTCACTCGATACAGGGACAACGCCATGATCCAGCCGCACGGTAACTACCAACTCGAGATCTACTTCCAGGGCCTGAGCGGGGTGCTACCCAGCCTGCCGATGTCCTTTGAGGAACTCCAATCCCGCGCCCAACAGGCCCTCTCACCGTCGATCTGGTCGTATGTGGCCGGAGGCGCCGGCGACGAGCGCACCCAACGCGCCAACGTCACCGCGTTCGAGCAGTGGGGACTGATTCCCCGGATGCTCGTCGGCGCCACCGAACGCGACATGTCAGTGGAACTCTGGGGACGGCGCTGGCCCGCGGTGTTCATGGCACCCGTCGGCGTGATCGGGCTGTGCACGGCTGACCGGCACGGCGATATCGCGGCGGCCCGCGCGGCAGCGCGCACCGGTATACCCCTGTGCGTGTCGACACTGACGATGGATCCGCTGGAGGATGTCGCAGCCGAATTCGGCGACACCCCAGGGCTTTTCCAGCTCTATACGCCCACCGACCGCGAGCTCGCCGAAAGTCTTGTGCACCGTGCGGAGGCCGCGGGGTACGCCGGCATTGTGGTCACGCTCGATACCTGGATCCCCGGTTGGCGACCTCGCGATCTTTCCACTGCCAACTTCCCCCAACTTCGCGGGCTGTGCCTGGCGAACTACATCAGCGACCCGCACTTTCGCGCGAAGATTGATGCCGATATCGACGCCGACCCACGCGCCGCGGTGCCGCACTGGATCAGCATCTTCGGAAACTCGTTGACGTGGAATGACATCCCTTGGCTGCGCTCAATCACGAAACTCCCGTTGATTCTGAAGGGCATCTGCCATCCGGACGATGCGCGGCGGGCGATAGATGCCGGAGTGGACGGTATCTACTGTTCCAACCACGGTGGCCGCCAAGCCAATGGCGGACTGCCGGCCATCGACTGCCTGCCCGATGTGGTGGCGGCGTGCGGCGATGTTCCGGTGCTATTCGACTCCGGTATCCGCTCCGGCGCGGATGTGGTCAAGGCGCTGGCACTGGGCGCCAAGACCGTCGGAATCGGCCGCCCCTACGCCTACGGCGCCGCATTGGCCGGAACCGATGGAATAGTCCATGTTCTGCGCTCGATCCTGGCTGAAGCCGATCTGATTATGGCCGTCGACGGCTATCCCACGCTCAAGGATCTGACCCCGGAGGCATTGCGGCGCGTGCAGCGATAGGGCGTGCGACGATAAAACTATGTCGCAACCATCGACCGCGGTCAGCCGCCTCGCAGAGAAGCAGAGCACCTCACGGAGTCAACTCGACGAGTTGCTTGACAGCACGCCACTGGCCACCATCGCGTTCGTCCGTGAGGGCCATCCCGTGGCGCTGCCGATCGGATTCGCCCGTATCGGCGACGACATCGTCATCCATGGGTCGACCGGATCGCCCTGGCTGAGTGCTCTCTCCGGCGGTGCGCAGGCCGCAGTGTCCGTCACGACCCTCGACGGTGTGCTGGTGGCGCGCAGCGGATTCGAATCCTCATTCCAGTTCCGCAGCGCGGTGCTGTTCGGCACGTTCGAAGAAGTCGACGACAACAAAGTCCACTATCTCGAAACGCTGACCGACACCTTCATTCCAGGTCGTGTCGCCGAACTTCGGGCCAGCAGTCGTAAAGAGATCGCCGCCACCATGGTGTTGCGGATGGCGATCACGGCAGATAACTGGTCGCTCAAGATCGGCGATGGCTGGCCCGAAGATCCCGAGGAGGATGTCGCGGCCGGCGGCTGGGCCGGCGTGGTCCCGTTGACGACGGTTTACGGTGAGCCCCGCCGGGCCCCGGATTGTGATGCGGCGATACCTGTACCGGCCTCGGTGCGGCGAATGTCAGGCGTTTTAACCAACCGGCTTCGTTAGCGCCCGCCGGCCCAGGGGCCGAAGATGCGCCGCATCAGCTTGCGGAAGTCTTCGGGAAAAACAGTGTCTTCGCGCGGCCGCTTATCGGCCCGACTCTTATCGGGGCCGCCCGTTGGGCCATCCCGGTCCTCAGTCCCCACCTGAACCGCCCCCGCCCTTTCGTTTCCCGGTCGGTCATAACACCGATCCGTCGGTTTCCGGAAAAGGCCGCCGACACACCTCGAAGAGCCAAAGTGCCCCCGGCAGGATTCGAACCTGCGGCCTTCTGCTCCGGAGGCAGACGCTCTATCCCCTGAGCTACGGGGGCGCATACGCTGCGCCGTCGGGCAAGCCAAGCCTAACGCATAGGATATTGCCCCGTGACCCCCGCCGATCTTGCCGAGTTGCTGCGCAGCACCGCCGCCGCGGTGCTGATCGAACACGGCCTCGACCCCGCCGCACTGCCGGAGACGGTCACCGTCGAGCGTCCGCGCAACCCCGAGCACGGAGATTATGCGACCAATCTCGCGTTGCAGGTGGGGAAGAAGGCCGGCGCGAACCCTCGCGAGTTCGCGGGCTGGCTGGTCACCGCACTCGCCGACGCCGATGCCATCGCTGCGGCGGAGGTTGCCGGACCCGGATTCGTCAATCTGCGGATCGAGACTGCGGCTCAGGGCGTGATGGTGGCCAATATCGTGGCGGCCGGCGCCAATTACGGTCGTTCGGGCCTGCTCGACGGGCAGAACGTCAACCTTGAGTTCGTCTCGGCCAACCCGACCGGCCCGATTCACATCGGCGGCACCCGATGGGCCGCCGTCGGTGACGCACTGGGCCGGCTGCTGACCACCCAGGGTGCAACAGTGGTGCGTGAGTACTACTTCAATGACCACGGCGCCCAGATCGATCGCTTCGTCAACTCTCTGATCGCCGCGGCCAAAGGTGAGCCCGCGCCCGAAGACGGTTACGCCGGTGCCTACATCAGCGATGTCGCCGCGCAGGTATTGGCCAAGGCACCCGATGTGATGAGTCGTCCCGACGTCGAACAGCACGAGACCTTCCGGGCTGTCGGCGTGGACCTCATGTTCGGCCACATCAAGTCGTCGCTGCATGAGTTCGGCACTGATTTCGACGTTTACACCCACGAAGACTCAATGCACACCAGCGGCCGGGTGGATCAGGCCATCGCCAAACTTCGCGAGACCGGCGCCATCTACGAAAAAGATGGTGCCACCTGGTTGCGCACCACCGAGTTCGGCGATGACAAGGACCGCGTCGTCATCAAGAGTGACGGCCAGCCCGCCTATATCGCCGGCGACCTCGCCTACTACCTGGACAAGCGGCAGCGCGGATTCGACCTGTGCATCTACATGCTCGGCGCCGACCATCACGGATACATCGCCCGGCTCAAGGCCGCCGCCGCGGCACTCGGTGATGATCCCGACACCGTCGAGGTGCTGATCGGCCAGCTGGTCAACCTGGTCCGGGACGGCCAGCCGGTGCGAATGAGCAAGCGGGCCGGCACCGTGATCACCCTCGATGATCTGGTCGAGTCGATCGGGGTGGACGCCGCGCGCTACGCCTTGATCCGTTCATCGGTGGACTCGCCGATCGACATCGACTTAGCACTGTGGTCATCGGCGTCGGCGGAGAACCCGGTGTATTACGTCCAATACGCCCACGCCCGGCTGTGCGCGCTGGCGCGAAGTGCCGCTGAACTCGGCCTCACACCCGACCTCGCACACCTTGAGCAACTGAGCCACGACAAAGAGGGCACGTTGATGCGCTCACTTGGCGAATTCCCCCGGGTGCTGCAGTCCGCCGCCGCATTGCGCGAACCGCACCGGGTATCCCGCTATCTTGAGGATCTGGCCGGTGACTATCACCGGTTCTACGACTCCTGTCGGGTATTGCCTCAGGGTGACGAGTCGGCGAGTGATCTGCACCGCGCCCGCCTCGCTCTGTGCGCGGCGACCCGACAGGTGATTGCTAACGGACTTGCAATCCTTGGAGTTTCGGCACCGGAGCGGATGTGAACGTCCATCCGGCAGGACCGCGGCATGCGGGGGAGATCCAGCACGGCGGGCTGCCTCCTCGGCCACAGACTGCAGCAGACATGCTCGCGCTCGCGCCGAACATCTGGCCGCGCAACCTTTCCCGTGGTTCCGATGGTGTGGTCGATGTCGCCGGCGTTGCCGTGACCGATCTCGCCGAGCAGTTCGGGACACCGCTATTCGTCATCGATGAGGATGACTTCCGTGGCCGCTGTCGGGAGATGGCCGCGGCGTTCGGCGGCGGTGCCAACGTTCATTACGCCGCCAAAGCCTTCCTGTGTACCGAGATCGCGCGCTGGGTTGCCGACGAGGGACTGTCGCTCGACGTTGCCAGCGGTGGTGAACTCGCGGTCGCGCTGCATGCGGGATTCCCGGCCGCGCGAATCGCGCTGCATGGCAACAATAAATCCATCGATGAACTCACCCAGGCCGTCAGGGCCGGGATCGGCTATGTGGTGGTGGACTCGATGACCGAGATCGAGCGGCTTGAATCCGTCGCCGCCGAGACCGGGATCGTGCAGAACGTGATGGTTCGGGTGACCGTCGGCGTAGAGGCCCACACCCACGAATACATCGCCACCGCCCACGAGGATCAGAAGTTCGGGTTGTCACTGGCAGCCGGGGATGCGATGAAAGCGGTGCGAAGGGTCTTCGCCACCGAACACCTGCGTTTGGTCGGGCTGCACAGCCATATCGGTTCGCAGATCTTCGATGTGGGCGGGTTCGAGTTGGCTGCTCGCCGGGTGATCGGGTTGCTGCGCGATATCGTCGCCGAGTTCGGGGTGGAGAAGACTGCCCAGATCTCTACGGTGGATCTCGGCGGAGGCCTGGGGATTTCCTATGTGGCCGGTGACGATCCGCCGCCGGTCGCCGAACTTGCGGCCAAGCTGGAGACGATCGTGCGCAACGAGTCCGCTGCCGTTGGTCTGCCGGTGCCCCGATTGGTGGTCGAGCCGGGCCGGGCGATCGCCGGGCCCGGCACTGTCACCGTGTACGAAGTCGGGACCGTCAAGGATGTGGTGATCAGCGCCGGGACCCATCGGCGCTACGTGAGTGTCGACGGCGGTATGAGCGATAACATTCGTACATCGCTCTACGGCGCCGAATACGACGTCCGCCTCGCGTCTCGGGCCAGTTCAGCCGCTCCCACCCTGGCTCGCATCGTCGGGAAGCATTGCGAGAGCGGCGATATCGTGGTCCAGGACGCTTGGGTACCGGATGACACGGCGCCCGGGGACCTGCTTGCCGTCGCCGCGACCGGGGCCTATTGCTACTCGATGTCCAGTCGGTACAACCTAATCGGCCGACCCGCCGTGGTCGCCGTGCGCGCCGGCCGTGCGCGTCTGGTGCTGCGCAGAGAGACCGTCGATGATCTGCTCAGCCTGGAGGTAGGTTCATGACCAACAACAAGCCCATCGGTATCGCCGTGCTCGGTCTGGGAAACGTCGGTCGCGAGGTGGTGCGGATTATCGACGAGAGTTCGGCAGACCTGGCTGCGCGCATCGGTGCGCCGTTGGAGCTTCGCGGTGTCGCGGTGCGCCAGGTATCCGGTGACAGGACTGTGCCCGTCCGATTGCTGACCGACGATGTCGAGGAACTGGTCTCCCGCGACGATGTCGACATCGTGGTGGAGTTGATGGGTCCGGTCGAGCCGGCGCGAAAAGCAATACTGACCGCACTGGAGCACGGCAAGTCCGTCGTGACCGCGAACAAGGCATTGCTGGCCCAGTCGACGGGTGAACTGGCACAAGCCGCTGAACTGGCCCACGTGGATCTGTACTTCGAGGCTGCGGTGGCCGGCGCGATCCCGGTGATCAGACCGCTTACTCAGTCGCTTGCGGGCGATACCGTATTGCGGGTTGCCGGCATCGTCAACGGCACCACCAATTACATCCTGTCCGAAATGGCCTCTACCGGAGCCGATTACGCCAGCGCCCTAGCCGATGCCAGCGCGCTCGGGTACGCCGAGGCGGATCCGACCGCCGACGTGGAAGGATACGACGCCGCGGCCAAGGCGGCGATCCTGGCCTCGATCGCCTTCCACACCAGGGTCACTGCCGACGATGTCTATCGTGAGGGCATCACGAAGGTCACCTCCGCGGATTTCGACGCTGCCCGAGCGCTCGGCTGCACGATCAAATTGCTCGCAATCTGCGAGCGCATCACCACCCCCGACGGCACGCAACGGGTCTCAGCGCGTGTCTATCCGGCGCTGGTGCCACTGAGTCATCCGTTGGCCACAGTCAGCGGCGCGTTCAACGCCGTCGTGGTGGAGGCGGAGGCCGCCGGACGCCTGATGTTCTATGGGCAGGGTGCGGGCGGAAACCCGACGGCCTCGGCCGTGATGGGTGACGTGGTGATGGCGGCACGCAACCGGGTTCACGGCGGTCGTGGTCCACGCGAATCCAAGTATGCGCAGTTGCCGATCGCGCCCATGGGCGTCATCTCCACCCGCTACTACGTGAGCATGTCGGTCAAGGACCGCCCAGGCGTGTTGGCATCGGTGGCAACTGAATTCGGTAAGCGCGAGGTTAGTATCGCCGAGGTCCGCCAAGAGGGCATCCTCGACGATCGCGGTCAACTCACCGGCGCTCGTATTGTGGTAGTGACCCACCGCGCCACCGACGCCGCGCTGTCGGACACCGTCTCCGCGCTGTCGGAACTCGATGTTGTCGAGAAGGTCAACAGCGTGCTGCGTCTGGAGGGAACCAGCGAATGAGCAACATCTCAACCCGCATTCACACACCGTGGCCCGGCCTTATTGAGGCCTATCGGGACCGCCTGCCGGTGGCGGCCGGCTGGACGCCGGTGACACTGCTGGAGGGTGCCACACCGCTGGTCCCGGCGCCTCGGCTGTCAGAGCGGACCGGCTGCACCGTCTATCTGAAAGTCGAGGGCCTCAATCCCACCGGGTCGTTCAAGGATCGCGGAATGACCATGGCGGTCACCGAGGCGGTAGCTCACGGGCGACAGGCAGTTCTGTGCGCGTCGACCGGAAACA
>Ga0164295_10004606_pt1 | contig 10958 bp, 6 predicted proteins | sample GEODES006metaG_FD_111798 | JGI IMG/M metagenome (GOLD analysis project Ga0164295, IMG submission 111798) | Oligotrophic lake water microbial communities from Sparkling Lake, Wisconsin, USA - GEODES006 metaG | ecosystem: Environmental > Aquatic > Freshwater > Lake | place: USA: Sparkling Lake...
ACTCCGCTCGCCTACGTTGGAGGTCACGCGAGTTAGCCGAGTTTTGTCACGTCAAACAGTTCATACTACATACAGTTCGAACGCGGACGATGCATCTTACTATGACTATGCGTACTTTGCGTTGTAGCTCCGTCGTTGTGACCGCGCGGGCGGGAATACCTATACGGAGGTCAACGAGGATCGAGGTCCGGGTATACAGTCACGCTATTGCCCGCGCCTATCGTATACCTCAAGGGGTCGGGCGACAGTAAAAGATGGCGCTGGGTGAGCACACACACCTCCACCAAGGACCGGGACCAGCCTCGACTCGGCTCTGCCTCTGGCACTCTGCCTCGGTATGGCGCTCTGTCACTCTGCGGCGTGCCTCTCGCGTGGTCTTCGAGCTCGACCCCTCTCATCATCCCGAGCGGAAATAATCCGATCGAGGATGGCTGGTACTTGGTGGATGCATGGCTCAGCGCTCATCCCAGCGCTCATCCCCGTCACCGCTCGCACGGCTTCACGTGCCACTAACGTGCCACAAGCCGACGCCGCATCATGCACAGCCCTTCTCCCACGAACCGTAGTCGCCTCGGCCATGTGGCCTTTCGTGGCTCTCTCACGCAGCACCCGAAGTCGAGCTTGCCACACGGATTTGCAAGGCTGCTCTCAAACTTGCGGCTCGCCACCGAGGTTCGCGAGGATCATCATCGTCGCAAAGTGCGCTCGCCGAAGCTCGTTGAACTGCCAGTGGCGATCAATGCACAGCTGCAGAAAATCCATGCGCTTGTCCACGAGCGGGTGGGAGATTTCGTCGCCCACCTCGGCGCGCGCCTTCTCCGATGACGTGCCGCCGTGCGCCGTGCGCGCGACGCGTCCCGGTGCGTCCGGCGGAGGCATGAGACGGCGGTCTATCTGATTGAGCGTCGCGATGAGAAAGCGCTTGCGCACCGACTTGGTCTGCTTCTTCATCTGCTCGACGAGCACATGGGACGCCTCGCGCGCGAGGCCGGGCGGCGCGGCGCGCGTGGGCACGGGCGGCGCGGCGCGTGGAGGCTCGAGCATCGTCTTGAGGTGGTCAGGGAAGAAGTCGCCCTCGAAGAGAGGAAAGTCGCGGATCGAAGTGAGGTGCTCAACGTGCGTCTGGATGTCTTCGTACGTTGAGACGATGCCGTCGGTGACAGCATAGTTGAGCATCTTCTCGTACCAGTCGCGCAACTTGGCCATCGACATGGGCCGCGTGCCGTGCCGCGGGTCGATGGGACGCGTGTGGAAGATGTACTCGTCTCCCGCCTGAGGCGGAGCCACCCAGATGTGCGCAAAGTCGAAGCCGCGGTCGCGCGCGCTTCGCAAGTAGCCGTTGGCCATGGCGTGGTAGACGAGCGTTCGCTGCTCCGGCGGCGATGTCTGCAGGTAGCGCACAGAGTCGAGGTACGAGATGTACGCGCGGTTGGTGTTGGGCGCGGGGCACTCGGGCCCGTACTCCTGCACGTACATGGCGAAGAAGCACACGTCGCGACCACCGACCTCCTGAAAGGCGAGCACCACGCGCGACTCGTATGGGAATTCATCGGGGTAGTCGGCGCCGTAGCGTGCCTTCATTGCGCCGAACGCGGGATAGTTGAAGCGCTTCGACGAGACGACGCGTACGGTCAGGCCGTCGACGCTCACGTTGAGCTTCTTCATCGTCTGCGCAACGTACGCTTCGATCGAATCCGAGAGCGGGTGCGTGCGCAGCGCCGAGGCGCGACGATGCTGCAGCGCGAGCAACCGCGTCGCGCTGTCGAGCGGCACGCCTTTCCGATGGCACTCGTTGCAGATGTAGCGCTGCTTGTCTATCTTCCACTCGGCGGGTAGCTGTGCTGGATCGGGGAAGAGGGCACACACATAGTGGAACCAGCGCTCGCACCCACCCTCGCACAAAATGTAGTTGTCGAACGCCTGGTCCTCCTTGGCATTCCACACGCACTTCTCGAACGTCTCGTGGCGCAGCTCGACGTCCTTGAGGTACTCGGGCTGCGTGCCCGCATTCATGTCCGCGTGGCACCCGTGGCACACACGGATGTTGAGGCGCAGTCCGGGGTCACGAAAGTACGTTTGGCCCGACCGAATCTGCTTGTAGCAGCCGGAGCAGCGCAGCAGCGGCGGCTCCATCGGCAGATTGACGTGAAGGCACGTCGAGCAGCAGATCTGCCGTTGCGCGACATCGACGCGTTCCAGCACGGCACCCGAGTGGCATTCCTGGCACACTGCGGGCAGGTCGCTCGCCTTGGCACGCCACGTGGCATTTTTGGACCCGCCCGTGTCACAGCTGCACACGAGCTGCACATCGCACGTGCCATCTTCGTGCACGGCCGTCACCACGGCTGCGTTCGTCTTCAGCGGCGGCGCGTGAGTCTCGAGGGGATCGAACTCAGTCGGCTTAGGGCCGCTCGCCTGCCTGGACGGGTCGACGATGACATTCATGCCGATGGCGATGCACTCCTCGTTGCGGTCGGTAGGCTCATGCCCGATCGGTATGCTCGCGCCGTGCTCGATGAGCTCGGCCATCTTGCCCTCCTTGGCGAGGTGGTCGAAGCCGACGAGATCGACGTCGCCATCCTTCCACGACCCGTCCGACATGGCATCCGAGGAGCCACCAAAGGTTTGCTCGTCGCTCTCCTCCTTGCGCGCTGACTGGCGCAGCGCGCGGCCGGAGCGGCTGCTCATCGGCGCATTGTGAGGCTCCTTGGGGTTCGCCGAAGGCATCGGCTTATCGGCATGGCTACGCTTCGCTGGATTGGCTGGATCGCCTCGTTCGATGCGCTGGATCTTGGATGCATGCTCGCCGCCTGAGACATGGGCCTCATCGACGGGCACATGGCCGCACCTTCCGTCGACATTGGCACCTGCGAAGCCGGCGAGCCCGTCGTCATCATCGTCGAGCGCGGCGCTGCTGCCTCCATCGCCCCAGCCAACAAGGTCGTCCATCGGGAGCGCTCGCCTCTCGGGTGCTTGGCGAGGCCGCTTCGAACCTGCAACCTGTCCAGGCACCACCTGCCGGCCGTCTCGCGTGTGATGCTCCGTTGTGAGCAGGTCGTCAAGGTCGTTCATCTCATCGCCGTCCTCGCCTCCAAAGTCGTCAACGGAGTGGCCGCAGAAGCCGCCGAAAAAGCCGCCGCCGTTGAGCGACGCCACCAGACTGTTGCTCGTCATGGGACCAATCGCCATGGGTACAATCGAGCTCGAGGGCTGCGGACTGAATGGAAGAGGCATGGCAGGCGGCATCGAGATGACTCCAGCCCGAGGCTGCGCCTCCAGCTTCAATGCTGGCGCCGGGGCCTTTCCCACAGCAGACCGAGCCCGAATCGCCCCGAGGCCGCTGGCACCCTGTCCTGGAGCAGCAGCGGCGGCCGGCCGCCGCTGCTGCTGCGGCGGCGGCGGCTCCGTCGCCTGCATCCGCTTCTGCAACAAGCCGTTGGGGTACCTCTTCTGGATGTACGAGATGAGCTTGCGGCGATAGTGCTCGCGAAGCTTGACCATCGACTGCCACTTGTTGCAAGTAGGGCAGTCGTTTTGCCCACCTGGCAGGTTGGAGATACTGCACTCCAACGTGTGCTTCTCGACGCGCTCGAGCACCTGCTTCATCACGGAGCACCCTTCGACAGCGCACTGTGGCTGCACACGCCGCACCGAGTACAATTTGCAAACGACAGTGCGTGTGAGATCGTACCACCGTGCGTGCGCGCTAGTGCTCGTGCGCGTGCGGGCGGGCGAGCGATGAATGTCATCGCGCGCGGGTGCGGCGGAACGCACCTTGGGGCACAGCAGCGCATGAATGAGGACCTTAGTCCCAAGGTTGGAACTCTTAGCCTTGGAAGCCGACGACGCGCCAGACCCCTCACCTTGCCATGATGACGCGGCGCTCTGCCCTAGCATGGCAGCAGGGGGAACTGGTGTCGTTCCGGTCAAAGGCACCACCTGATTGTACTCCTGCTTGTACTCTTGCTTGACTGTTTGGGCGCTCGCAGCTGGCGGCGGTGAAGAAGACCGTAAAGATGGTGTCGTTCCGGTCAAAGGTACCACCTGATTGTGCTCCTGCTTGTACTCTTGATTGATTGTTTGGGCGCTCGCAGCTGGCGGCGGTAAAGAAGACCGTAAAGATGGCGCAGCCGGGGCGAATCGCGCGGCTGGGGCGGATGGCGCGGATGGCGCAGCCATCGAGGGGTGAGCACGAGCACGACTCTGCTTTAGACCATTGACGGTGCGGATGAGCACGTCAGCGCCTAGCAGCTGGCGCACACGCGAGCAAAACTCTCGCAAATCAATATTCCGACTGCGGAGGCCATCGAGCAGGTGCAGGATTTGCGGGCTCGAGTGGTGGCGCAAGATCTCGTTCGCCAGATCCTCAACAGAGACGGTGGCCATATTCCTTTGACGGCAGCGCCAACACTTGAGCTACGAAGGGCCGGCCACTCTGGAGGCCGTGCGGGCAAGCGCAGGAGGAAGGGGGTGTGAAGATATAAACATTGGCTGTGAAGTCGAGCTGATTAGTATCGCGTGGATTCGTTGTCACACGATTCGTTTGACTACGGCCTAGCCTCGAACCCTAGTGCTAGTTGCGCACGGTAAGACGTACTTTATGCCGCGTGTGGAGTGGCCGCGCTTTGTGCGCGGCTGCCCCTCGACGACGACGACGCGACGCGACTACGTTCGCGCCGCGACGCGTTGCGCACACGGTGCAGCGAGCGAGCGAGGGTAAGAGTGCATCGCACTGCTTCCGGCGCTCAAAGCTCGTCCTTGGGTGCCGCGCCGTCATACTTGTAGATGCCATCTAACGGGACGGATTTCTCGCACACCTCGAGCACGTCTGCGCACAAGCTCTCTGCGTAGCGCGGTGAACGCTGCAGCGCGAGCTTGCTTAGCGCGGCCTCGTGCTCGTCCCAAAAATCTTCGCAGAGATCGCTCACATCGTCGGCCTCATTGGCTCGGATGGACCGGCGCATCGGCAGCTCCGTGCACACCTGGCCCATGAGCCCAATGAGCCGGAAGTAGTTGTCATTCTTCGAGGTCTTCGGCCGCTCTCTCGAGAGCCGGACGATGCCGACGAGATCGGAGACGACCGCGCGGCAGATCGAGCATTCTTCCGGACGCAGCGGCTCGTAGTCTGAGGGAAGGTCCTCGAGCGCGCACGCGCCGAGCTGCGGGTTGGGGCACACAGCCCGCTTCATGCGTAGCGCCAGCACGGGGTCCTTGTACTCGTCGGTTGTCTTCTCCTTCCAGTACTCAGTCATGAGGTCTACGTGTGTCTTCGTCGCGTCGCGGCACGCCGCGTCGAGCGATTCGCGCGGCCGGCTCGCGCGCCACGAGTCCAGCGTGCACAGGTGCCAGATTATCTGTCCTACCTCGAGCGTCGCTGTGGCCGTCACGCCGGCGGTACTCTTGGCCTCGAGCGCGGATATATTTGCGGCGATCGCACGGTGGATACCCTCCTGAAGCGCCACGCACTCTGAGCACGTGAGCGCTCCCGCCGCGACGCCCAGCAGCGCAGCTGCGAAGAATGGCCGCATTCGACGGTGGGCGGCCACGTCAGCGCAAAAGGACCGCATGAGTGTTCACGCAGGAATCCTTTTGCTATCAAAGAAAAAAAGGCTTGATACGGCGCGCGTTCGGCCGCCGTCTTTCTAAAGAGAGGCCCTTCTTTCCTGGTCTGCATCAGCTTCGCCTTCGTGTCGGCGTCGTCCGCCCTTGTCGGATGTCGTACGCCTACCTGTTCAAGTGAGTGGACCCAGGCCTGCGCCGCGCATCGCGCGCGTCCACCATCTCAAATCCGTTCCGTTTTGTGCAGTCGAGGCGGCTGGTGCCCGTCCGTCTGCCTTGCACTCCCTCACTGCATGCGCGGACCTGCCTGCTGGCTACAGGTACATCATCATCGGTGACACCGGCGTGGGCAAGTCGTGCTTGCTGCTGCAGTTCACCGACAAGCGCTTCCAGCAGGTGCACGACCTCACCATTGGTGTGGAGTTTGGCGCACGGATGATCACGATTGACAACAAGCAGATCAAGCTGCAGATCTGGGACACGGCGGGGCAGGAGTCCTTCCGCTCCATCACACGCTCATACTACCGCGGCGCCGCGGGCGCGCTCCTGGTCTACGATATCACGCGGCGCGAGACCTTTAATCACCTAACGTCTTGGCTGGACGACGCGCGGCAGCACAGCAACAGCAACATGACGATCATGCTGATCGGCAACAAAACTGATCTCGAACACCGCCGCGCAGTCTCTTTCGAGGAGGGGCAGCAGTTTGCGAATGAGCATGGGCTCATTTTCCTTGAAACGTCAGCCAAGACGGCGGCCAACGTCGAGGAGGCATTTATCAATACGGCCAGGCGGATCTATGAGAAGATCCAGCAGGGCGTGTTCGACGTGTCGAACGAATCTTTTGGAATCAAGGTGGGTATGGCGGCGCAGCAGACGGGCTCAGTGAACGTCAGCATTCAGGGACAGCAGAGGAGCAGCAGCGGATGCTGCTGAGGATGAGGTCGCATGGACAGATCGTAGCACCATGGATCCGAAGCAGTGGTTGAAGGCCGCGCGACTGCCGCTGACGCGCCTATCGCAGCGTGTTGTGTGTGGAGGCTAGCTAACCAAGCGCGCACGGGATGCACGTCCCCGGCGGAGGCCAGTGGCCCAACCTAGTGGCGGCCGTGCAGGAGGCTTATGCGTCGAGCGTGTGAGCGCGTGTAAGCCTTCGTTCCGGCCGGCAACCCCCCCGCGGCCCGCGGTGGAGCGCTTCGAGCCGGCCCCTACGGTTCTCGCACTTAGAGCGATCTTGCAGGTTGGACCCATCCTGCTGAGCGCCGGTTCCGAGCCATCGTCGGTTGCAACCATGGTGGGCAGCTCTTATACATGAGAATTAGTTCATTTAAATTCATGTCGGGTATGCGATGGTGAACACGGCCGGGGCCGCCGGTCCGAGGTCCGCGTTGCGGCTACGCACCGGTCGAGTTCGTCGAGACATTCCGCTGCGTACAAGGTACATTGCGTTATATCGGTCCGTAAAAACCGTTGGGGGGTGCCAGCACCGTCTTGCGTCTAGAGATCCTACCGCATACCCCGCACGAAGAGCACTAAGACTAACCGCGCGTACGGTCGGGTTAAAGCACCGGTTCCGCGGACGGTTCACACCGCGTAGCTACACGCAACACGGCGCCTGGCGGTTTCCGGTTAAATCTCGGTCGTTCGCCTATCCGCCCTGACGGTGCTATAGCGCCTCGTTCCGTCTCCACATTCCGGGTGCGACTTCTAGGCAACTTCTAGGCGGTTCGGCGGTTCGGCGCGGTCTCCCGAGCTCACTTGCTCGCTTGCGCGCTTCTCGCGGGTTCCACACCGGCGACCCGCACCGCGCGGGTCCGCGCGAGATCGGAGCGCGAGAGGTCGGCTACGGTAGAGGTCTTAAAGTTCGCACCTCACACGCGGCATCATTGGAGCATACACAGCTCGTGCGTGACGTGTTGAAGTACCGAGGATTCAACAGAGAAAGACGTTCATATTGACGTCTCGTATGACGCCGGTGGTATCGGAACCCTCTGGCTTGATCTGCTCCTGCAACTTGGTTTTCGGTATGCGCCGAGGGAACTCGTCGTTGTACCCAGCCGGGACAGCGTAATCAGAGCACCACGGAGCGTCCAATGAGATGAACGGCGGCAGCCCCCCACCATTGCGCGCTGCGGCTAAGGCGTAGGCCGCACGAAACAGGCCGGACGAAAATTTGCCGACCAGCACGTGGCAACGTGAGAGTAGCAGCGCGTCGACGACACCCAGCAGGGCGTGGTGCTGAGTCATGGCAATGCCCTGGCCCGTGCGCGCACGTCGCTTGATGACCTCATCGAGGATTTCGGTCACTGGAGCAGTCTTCGAGGAGCGAGCGACATTGAGGGTGTGCAGGAACGTGAACGACGAGAAGCGGGTGCGCGCCTCCTCGAGGACAGACTCAGAGTCGGTGGCCAGGAAGAAGGTCGTCGCTCCAAGATGGCTGGCATAGTCGGAAATGGCCTCCATGTACGCGGAGAGCGGGTCGCAAGCACGAGCGGCGCGTGACGTTTCAGAACGGATACACGCATCTCCATGGCGCACGTGGAGTCCGATGACTGGTCGGCCAGAGGCGAGCGCAGCTCCTAGCCCTGACTGGCGTGATGCCAGCCTCAGCATCGTGCGCAGTTGACGCCGAGGCCGGAGGAGCCTCTGCGTGAGTTGGGAAACCCACCAAAACGACCCGAGGTGGCGAAAGTCGGCGGGTATGGCGTGCGCGTCGGTGAGTCCTTCTCGATATTGCTCGGCTAGGTTGAACCGGAAGTGGGCGAGGTTCATGCGGGCAGGCTCACATGCCACAGGTCCAATGCGCTCGAAAAAGCAGCCCATCTCTACGGATGGGCAGTCCTTGCGGTCGAGCAGACCCGGGGCGGTCGGGGTCAGGAGCGCTCGGCCCATCCGAATGGCCGCAGTCCATGGCTTGATGACAGATGCGATCATCGAGAAGAAGCCCGACAGATGCAGCTCCATGCGTGCCGTGTGGTTGCCAATGCACCCGTTCTCGGCAGCACGCGAAGCAATCGCCTCGATCCGCGCACTGAGAGCCTCGGCTGCCGCTGCATGGCTTAGTTGTGCATGTGGTCTCTCTGGAAGAGAGGACTCCACTAGCGCAGCTCTCGTACAACTGCGTAGAGCATCCCCTCCCGTTGTGGGTGGCAGCAGCTGGCGATTGTGCAAGAGGAAGTCGTCGTCCACGCAGCGTGGATCCACTATAGGGACGGAGGCGGCCTGGCCATGCAGCTGCTTGGGTCTTGGCGTCGCTGCCGGTGCACGCTGGCGAGGCCAGCCGTTTGCCAGCGCATCGACCGCCATCTGCAGCGCGCCTTTGAGCAACTGCTTTGACCAGCGGCGGTCCGCCCGCATCCCACACGTATACGCGTGGTGAGCTTCGGCTATGCGCTGCTGATCAATGCCACTGGTAGACCCAAGGTCCCAACGCGCTGTCGGACGGACTTGCACCGTGCGAAAGGCAACATCGTAGCCAAGGGCCTTCATGTTGCACGCGCTCGACGAGTACCACGAACAGTCGTCGTTCTGCGGCGAGTAGGACACAAAGGAGCATCGCGTGCAGGCATGGCAGCGGCCAATGCAATCTGCAAAAGATCGGACACGATGCTGACGAGTATTCCACGACCCTCTGTCGCCACGAGTACAGTCACCTTCGACGCCCTCGTTGGTCACGCCACAAAAGCCCACCTTTGACACATTGTGAGGCCAGTTGCGACGGGGGGTTTCACCGCCGAGTCGGCTGGCGTCAGGATCAGTGTCCGGATCTCGACCCTGATCTCGACGCTGTCCTTGTCCCAGGCACTCGTCCATTCTGGCAAGGCTGGCGGAGCAAACAACCCGCCGAGCCTGCGCGACCAGACGACTTGCCCGCACCATCGCATCCGGGGCATCTTTTGCCGCGGCCGATAATGTTTCGCGGTCGAAGATGAGGGCAAGCGACATGTTGCTGTGCTCCTCAGTGAGAAGCCACGGCCTTTGCGAGGGCGTGCGAGGGCCAAGGCGCGTCAGGGCGTCTGCAATGCAGTCGCTCGTTAGGGCAGCGGAACCATCAGCGCGCGTCCAGCCCTCGACAGGCTCGTACTGCCTTTGCCAGTGCTCAGACAATACGAGCTGCATCCGATCTTGCAGCTGAAGTGCATTCTCGCGCTGAAGCATTCTTGCATGGCCGGCACGCATCAGTGTGCGAAGCAAGGCAGGAGGCTGACTTGGAGGGAGCGGATCAAGCGAGTGCGTCTGCGAGTCGTACTTCGTGGCAGTAAGTGCTGCAATACCCCTGGGCAAGAGCAGCACTGATTGCAAGGACGCATCGGCGTCTCCGCTATGGTCCTGTAGGGCTCGAGCTGCGGCATCGGTGATAAAAGCAGCCCCTGCACCATCTGGCATGGTCTGTGTCGGGCGCGCGTCATTGATGGATCTTCGACGGATGAGCAGCAGGTCGTCTCGCACATCGAATGATGGCAGGTCGAACTGGCGCTGGGCAGGTGAGCAATGTTCATAAATTATGACTCGCGAACGAACTCGCATCGCTGCCCGTAAAGATGCAGGCAGCACTCGCAGTGCAGGCTGCACTGATTCTCGGCAGCGAGGGATTAAAATGTCAACGCCTCGCCTGCGTCCAGTTGAAGCATCACGGACCAAAAGGTTCATGTCGAATGGCAGGCTGGGATGCTGCCGTAACGTGGAGCTATACATTCGGCGGATGGCGCCGAAAAGAGACCGGGCGCGGCGCCGCTCAATAGGTGTGAGAAGCAGGCATCTAGACACACGTTGGCGCAATTTGGCAACTGCAGTACCGCCGCAGCCCATGACCGCTGCACATGCGTCCGTATGATTGATCAGGAAGAATAGCGCAGCATCGTGCGCGGTACACACATCGCTCCCCGACATCGGCCACATTCCCGGAACTCGAGCGTCCCCTGTGGTGTGAACAGTGTGTGAACCGAACCGTACGTCCCGGTCCGAGTCAAGGCCCTTGTCCGAGTCTTGGGAATCGAATTATAACCATTGGCTGTGACCTGCTCATTTCATACTCAGGCGAGTCGCAGAGATATCCGCAGCGGTTTGGTTGCCAATATCAAGGCGCGGCCGCGGCCGGTCCCCGCGTCTCGCGTCCCGGGGCCGGGCAAAACCAAAAGCAGATAGAAAACGGTTTGTCTTGTTTCGCCTGATATCGACGCCTGATACGGCTTGCTTGAGGTACTGCACGGATCGCCGTCCGTAGACGACCGTGGACGGACACATGCACCTATCGGGACCATCATTCTCGGAATGCCGCCATCTGAAGACCTGACCTCGCCAGGCGTTCACCTGGTCCCGGCGGCCGACTCGTGACTTCGTTGTGTGATACGGAAGGCATGCTATGGCAGAACGCTACTCCCTCTCCTTGTGTGCGTCAC
>Ga0164295_10004607_pt1 | contig 10957 bp, 5 predicted proteins | sample GEODES006metaG_FD_111798 | JGI IMG/M metagenome (GOLD analysis project Ga0164295, IMG submission 111798) | Oligotrophic lake water microbial communities from Sparkling Lake, Wisconsin, USA - GEODES006 metaG | ecosystem: Environmental > Aquatic > Freshwater > Lake | place: USA: Sparkling Lake...
ATGCGAATGAAGATGATGCGAATGAAGATGATGCGAATGAAGATGATGCGAATGAAGATGATGCGAATGAAGATGATGCGAATGAAGATGATGCGAATGAAGACGAGGTGAATGAAGATGATGAAGATAATGAAAATCAAACATCAACTGTTGATTTTAGTGATATTTATCTTTATTATGATAATACACATAAGGAAGTAAAATATCGTGAAATGTACAAAACAAAATTATTGGAAATACATCGCTTTCATATACATATTAATACAATTCGAAATTTACTTAATAATTTTAAAAAAGAATTAAATCAAGATTTGAATCCAACAATTGTAGTTATTAATTCGGATGAACTTGTGAATGTAAATGTACATAATAATTATATTCGTAGTTATATTCAAGAAACTATATTTAATATCATTATAAATATACAACAATTTTTAAAAGATAATTTTAAAACAAATCAACACGAAAATAAAATCAATAATATTTTAGAAAAGTTAAATAATATAGCATCATATTTATTGGAAGAAAATAAAACTATTGATCTTGATAAAGTAACAGATATTAATAATTTAATATTAAACATAACAATTTTCTTAGCAGATGTTGAATTTATACCATCGTTATTAAACTCAAATTTAGTAACACTCAATAAAAATTTTATAATGAGAATGGTAAATAACAAGAATTTGTTATTAATGTCATTCGTTGATAAAACAATTCGTTCAACAATTATAAATATTATTGGTAAATCACAATACACAAAATATTTACTTGAGAATATTATGATAAATAATGTATTAGAAACTTATCTTGAAACATTATGTCACACTGAATATTTTTTAGATTGTGTATCGGATATTGATATAGATACATTAAAAGATACAAAATTTTTTAATGGAAACAATCTTTTACATTTAATTTTTGAAAATAAACAATTTTTTAGCAACAAGGAAGTTAGTATTGATATTGATAAACTACAAACATTATTATTTCAAAAGAATAATTTCGATTTACTTCCATTTGAAGTTTCAAAAATTAATATTAATTATCGAGATTTAATTAATCAATGGTATTTGAATCATATCGATAAAATAATTGAGATGTTAAAATCAAATATCATTGTAAAAAATCTTACAATTGAAATTATATTAGCAATTCTTGATACTACAAATGACAACCAAGTATATTATACAATTCTAAAGGTATTAAATTCTTATTTGAGATATTCAATTAATCTTAATAAACAATTATATTTTAATGTAATTGAACGTTTAGAAGAAAATTTATATCTCAATAAGAAACATACTGATGAATTACTACTATTATCCACATTTAAAAAATTTATTAAATTAGGTGAAACATATAATGATCAACATTTTAAATCTTTTATTGATTCATATTTCAAGGATATTGAAATATATGTCAATGATACAAATACAGATAATATTATCAAATTTGTACAATTAATTAAGACCGTATATTATGTTGGAGTTGATGATTATTATAAACCATTTATTCAAAATTATAATAAATTTAAAAAATCATTATGTAAATATCTTCAAGAATATCCAAATTCTGCTATTGTTAATGATTTCATTATGGAAATAATCAGGAAGTTAGATACAGTAAATATTGACATTATTCCCCTGTTATTATTTAATAGTAATATTCAGGCAATAAATTTTGCTCAAGCTACAAAAGAAGAATTTAAATCTCTTTATGAATTTATCAAAGATAACTTTTCTGAAAATGAACCAATAATTAATTGTAATATTTTAAGTGAAATATTGGTAAATATTATTGATTATATTGATTCCAATTCAATGTTTAAGTACATATATTTTAATTCTATTGATTCAGATAAGAAATATCTATTAGTATATTCGTTACCATACGATGTTAAATTTGGAAAAACAATTGATTCCATTCATTATACATTATGTAATATTAATTCAAATTCAAATTCAAATTCAATTGTATTTCCATTTGATAATAATTATAAATATAAAGAACAAGTAAAAACTGCAATTTTTGATTATATTATTGCAGCATCAACTGATCGAGAATATTTAACTAATATGAATAAATTATTTTTAATTTTTGATCTAAATACTGATTATATAATTTCAATTAATTTAAAAATTATATTTGAATGTACGTTACAAAATTATCTTGCTGAAACTACTATTATTCTAGATAATTGGATTCTATTTATGTTAGATTACATTCGTTTTAATCAAGAGGATATTAATGTAAATGATAATATTATTGATAAAATATTTTTGACAAATAAAAATAATAAAGTAAAATTAATCGTTAAGATGTTTGAACTTGGATATTGTAACCCAACCCATACAAAATTTTATAGAGAATACTTTGAATCAAATATTCCCCTATTGTACAATAATAATACTTTATATTGGAAAATTATTGCAAATAAATTAATTCCAGAAGAATTAATTCTATCTAAATTTAACATTAAAATGATTTTCGATCATTCATATAGTATTTCACCAATTAAAGAGTTAAATCCCGATATATATGATAAATTAATTAATGAAATTAAAACTACATATTATTCCGATTTGCTTGAGTATATTAAAAATATTACTCAAGTAAAATTATTAATGTTAATTGATAATGAAATATTAGATTCAAAAATTATTGAAGATAATTCGTTAATTAATCAAATACTAAACCTATTTAATAATGATATATCAGTTAAGATTGATAAAGTTTTTATTGCAACTAAAAATTCACTTGCCCTTAAAATTGGGGTTATTAGATTCATTAATACAAAATTCAAACAAACAAATTATGATGTTTTAACAGCTATGTTTGATATATATAATATTTTAGAAAGTGAATATCTAGAGCTAACATCATTATTTGAATTTTCTAAATTAAATAAGATTAAATTAATGATGAATTTTTTACTAGAACTACATCAAAAAGTTAATAATGATAAAGTACTAGAAATTATCACACATATTATTTCGATTAATAGTGTTAAATTATTAAATTTACCAATTAATGATATTATCAAATTTATTTCTAAATTACATGCATATCTTAATCCACAATTAGCAACAAAGATAATTAAAAATATTTCAACTCGTGATGATAAGATTGTTGAAGAATTATTTGAATTACATGTAAATTACAAAATGACTCCTAGCAATAAACTAATAAAATTATATCCGGAATTAATCTCATTATCAAATGTTGATGATAAATTGATAGTAAACGAATTAAAAAATATAATCAAGAATATTATAACTATTGAATTAATTTTAAAATTTAAATCTACTACAGATAAAATTAAAAATTTACTATTAAAATTAATTGTTGATTATGATATTGAATTATATATTGATATTATTCAACAATACAAATTAAATATTGATGATAACTTTAATAATTCTGATACACTTAGTAAGGAATCTTTAATTTTAAAGGCAAAAGAAAATCCTGGATTAATTGAAATCTTATTAAATGGTAATTATCTTCAAAATGAGAAATTCTGGTTATATACTAATAATCAAGGGAACTATACAATAAGTAATTGCAATATGAATATTATTATAAGTTACTTTGATTCATACACAATTGATGATCTAAAAATTAATAATAAGTTAGGTGTACCACGAATTTTTGCATTCTATACATCTGAAAAGTTATTGAAAATTATTGCTAATAAATTTTTAGTAAGTGAATTAGAAATAATAACTGATAAATTTAATAGAAATATTAATTATTATTATATTCTATATGGATTAGTAGATTTAGTACCTAAAAAAATTGTTGATATAGATTTAATCATAAAAATTATTGGATCATCAATCGGCGATGATGCATTGGATGTTTATCTTAGATCACTTGATAAGAAACAATTAAATTCTTTCGATTCTAAAAATATCTATATCGGATTCTATATTGCAGAATCTAGACCTGAATTATTCAAAATATATATCAATGATAAATTAATTTCCAAATCAATTTATAATACGTATAATGCTAATTATGAAACATTTGCTATGCAACTTATTAAATATACAAATAATATTGAATTAATTGAATGGTCATTAGATAAAAAATTAATATCAGTAGACAATTATTATGTTGATGTAAATTGTGGATCTATATTAACATTTACTATTAAATATAAACCTGAATTATTTGATAAAGTAATTAAAATTGATAATGAAATGAAATTTTTATGCAAAGATAATATTGATGTGTTAATTGATCCATGTGAGAATGGATTCAGAAGAGAAAATGTGAAAGTTAATATTATGTATTTAGCAGGCTATTACAATCATGATATTTTTAGAAAACTATTATCATTAATTTCACCCTTAAAATTGGCAAAACTTATCAAGACAAATATATATTTAGGTGATAATGAATTTAATTTGATGGGAACTTTAGCATTAAATAATCCTGATTCATTTCAAAATCTAATTGTTAATGATATATGTGATTCAGTAATAATTAATGATACTGAGAAACTACTTGGATCTTTCACGGAATTATGTGAATTTCAACCAGCGGTAATATATTATATGTTAATGTCACCAAAGTTTAAAAATCGAATCAAATTTAACAGAGATGAACATTTTTATGGATTCAATTATAAATTAAAATTAGAAAAGGATGCAATCAATAAGATTACACATTATATTCTAGATAAACAAGAATTAGCTCAAATTGATCCCTGTACCTTATGTAAGAACTTTAAGAATAAAGTTGTATTTACAAAATGTAAACATAAATATTGTATTAGCTGTGCACTCAAATCAAAGAATTGTCAGATTTGTCGTCATGAAATTCAGGATGCAGATAAACTATTGATTTAATTGATTTAATTTATTTACATATTCTTCATAGAGATCATAATAAAAAATATGTGATGGATTTACACAATCTCTCTTTAATTTCATTGCATAATAAATCTCTTTTGGATCAAGATTATATTCTCTCATAAGATAATAACATACAATTGATGCAGAGCGTGATGCGCCCATTACACAATGTATTAATATATTTCCATCTTGTTTTGATTGAAATTCTTTTATTTTTTGATATGATTTTTCTAAATATGGTATAATATGTTGTTGATCATTATCATCAATTATATAATTTTCATAAACAAAAAAATCAGGAAAATAATTTTCAATCTTATCAGTTACATTTATTATATATTTAATATTTAATTTATCTAGTGTACTTTTAGTTGCCGCATTAAATGCTGAACCTAAATATATATGATCTTTTATATATGTTGGTAAACCAAAAAACCATTGTAACTGTTCTAATCTAGATAATTTTGGATATACACGTTTAACTTTTGTTGATTTTAAATCAGCATCATCACTGAAGTATTTCATATATTCATTTGTTTTACCTATTAAATAATCATATGATACTTTTAAACCAGCAAATAAATATTCCATTAATATTATATATTATAATATAATATTAAAGTTTAAGTATATCAAACACGAAAAATAATTAATTTAATTTAATGTTTGCGGCTACCTTTTTTGCCTTTTTTGGAACCCTTTTTGGAACCAGCGGCTTTACGACGTTTGCCACCTTCCATCATCTTACGAGAACCTTTCTTGGACCCCTTTTTGGATCCCTTTTTGCTGCCACGACGACGTTTACCGCCTTCTAAGTTAAGTAAATTTTCAAGATTACCAGACATGATTATAATATTATTAAATAAAAAAAATTTTTTATATATTTAAATTGAATTTCTATATTAAATTGATTTTTTTGATTTGCATAAATCGCATGTCAAATAAGTGATTTTGTTATCTCTGTGCATTTGTGTAATTGATGATTTACAATCTTTACAAATTACATATTCTTTTATTAAATTTGTAATTAAATTTTTAATCTGTAATGGTTTAACATTGACATCAAATTTAAGAGAATTGTCACCAAGAATTGATGTTGCAATATTTGTTTCTGTTTCAATATATTTTTTTACATATTCTTGATCTCTATGCATTGAATTACACATATCTTCAAAATTTAAAAAGAATGTCTTGCGATCTTTAGAAACAATATTTGGTTGAGGGAATGTGGGTTTCTTTTTAGCTGCTCTAATTCGTTGCATATCATCATAAGCTCTATTAATAAGGAATGTCTCATTAAGATAATCCATTGTTATTTATTTATACATTATGATTAATTTATTTAAATATATTTTTTATCAATTTTTCATCAAAGTCTCAAACAATTTAACGGATACTTAATAAAAATTGATAAAATATATTTAAAATAAGAAGTACTTATATAAGTATTAAAAAAATGTTTACAGAAATTCTACCTTATATACACACAGCATTAGTAATTGGATTATATGTAACATTTGGTGTATATTTTAAATCACAACTTGATAAATTCAATCGAAATAAAAATAAAACATACAGTGTAGTACTATCTATTGATAAAAATATTATTAACTATTTTACGGAACCAGATTTATCAACAAGATATTATAATTTTGATTCAACTATGAATGGTGTAACATTGGATCTTATTAATATTTATAAACCATTAACTGTTTATAGAATGTATAATAAGATAGTTTTACTGTTTCAAAATAATGATTATAATAAAGATATTGTATTAGAAGATGTTAAAAATTTTGCAACAGATTCATTTATAATTAATGTTAAAAAAAATGATTTTGCTGTTGATATATCTTTAGACCAAAATATTAATTTTAATTCAAGAATATTTAAATACAAAAATACTCGGTTTATTTGTGATAAATTTAGATTACTTCAAAAAATTCAATCTAAAAAACTACTAAGATATATTGGTAGTTTTATTGCAACTGATAAAACTCTTAAAAGACTGTCATCAAAAGAAATCAAAGAATTATTAAAAATTGATCTTGATATTGATATAAATCTTATTGGTAATTATCATGATCGAGGTGTATATTATAAATGGAATCTTGATGTAAATGGCGATATAGAAGTTTCAACATATTATGTTATTTTCATTAAAGAAAATATTTCTCAATTACAATTTCTATTGAAACAATATTTTGATTATGATAATCATGATCCATCACTTACTATTTATCGTGGAAAACATTTTATCATTCAAAATAAGGAAGATAACGAAGAAACTGAAGACAACGAAGACACCGTTGATACTGAAGACAACAAAGACACCGTTGATACTGAAGACAACGAAGACACCGTTGAAACTGAAGACAACGAAGACACCGTTGAAACTGAAGACAACGAAGACACCGTTGAAACTGAAGATAATGATGATAATTTAAATGATAATAAAAAATTAAAATCAATTGATGATAATGTGAATGATAATGTGAATGATAATGTGAATGATAATGTGAATGATAATGTGAATGATAATGTGAATGATAATGTGAATGATAATGTGAATGATATATGTGACTATGAAAATTATAAATCTCCGTATAATTTAAAAACTCTTAATGTTCATGTTGGTGCTCCATTAGATTTGAATGTTGATATTTCTGAATTTACTGGAACGGATGCTATACTTAAAGTATATTATAATTTAGTGCAACAAAATCATCCTTTAGATATGTTAAGAAATGTTGTATTTTCTGTAAATAAAAATACATATCGTGTAGATAATCATGGTGAACTACCAATAGTATATGTATTTAATGTGTAAAAGTACGTAAAATAAATATTGATTTTTTTATTATTTAAAGAAATTTTTATAGATTAATATATATATAATTTGTATGATTGACTTTTCTAATTTTCTCTTAAAACCCAAAGATGTTGATATGTTGTTATATCATGGTGATTGTATAGATGGATTTTCATGTGCATTTATTTGTTATCTTTTTATGAAAACAAAAAATAAAAGAAAGAAAGTTAAATTCATTCCCTGTCAATACCAAAAAGCTCCACCAAATGTCAGCGGTAAGAATGTGTTAATCTGTGATTTTTCATTTAAATATGATGTTACTAAGAGATTAATGAATGATGCTGAAAAGTTTGGTGTAATTGATCATCATGTATCAGCTGAAAAAGATCTTAAAAACATTGATATAAAATATAAATATTTTGACAAAAAACATTCAGGTGCATATTTGGTTTGGTGTTATTTTTTTGATGAGAAATCAATGCCAGATTTTATAAGATATGTTGAAGATAATGATCTTGGTAAACGTATTCTAACCGGTACTAAGGAATTTTCATCATACATATATTCTCTGCAAAAAACTTTTGATGTTTATGAAAAATTACTTGACAATAATTTTATTGAAAAAACAGTAATACCTTTAGGTGAAGGTATGTTAAAACAATCGGAAACATTTATTAATGAAACAGTTAAAAAAATGGCAATCAATTTTATGTTGATTGATTCACATTTATATTTTGTCGGAACAGTAAATACAGCAGTTTTAAAATCAGAGATTGGAAATGCAATGTTTGATCTTTATCCTAATGCAAATTTCTCAGCATGTTATAGTCAAAATACATATACCGGTGAAACTTACATAAGTTTACGATCAAATGATTTGTCATCTGATGTAGAAGTAGTTGCTTCAAAATATGGGGGCGGCGGACATCGCAATGCAGCGGGATTATCTGTATTTAGTTCTAATATGCTCCCGGGTATTTTGATTGATCGTTATCAATGTTTTAATATGCTAAATCGAATCAAAATTAAAACTCAAACATTAATTGATAATGAAACAGAAGTAAATATTGTATATTTAAATTCCGCACATCATAAAAGACATATTGGTCGATATTTATTACAAAAAAGATATTCTGAAAATTATGATGAATCGTCACGTGATGTTAGTGAAGCTTGCTCAATTATTCGAAATAGAACAAAAGATATGTCATATTATGTATCTCTAGATTTAGCAGCTATTTATTATTATAATGATGCAGAAGATCGCACTTATTTTGCATTAGTATCAGATAATGCCGATTTAATTGATCATATTAAAGATATATATAAATTATGTGTTTGTGATACCGATGATATAAATATTAGTGCCCGATTAAAGATTGGATTAGATGGTATGGTTAATCAAATTTAAGTTAAAAAATTGATATTTTTTTATAATAGTATAAATATATTCTAATAATGACATTATAAATATAATGAATATCCCTCCGAATGTTTTTGTTTTGCCAAATAATCAATCTTTATATGAGGTAACTGATTATTATTATAAAAAATATCATGGTAATAAGCTACCATTTTGTATGGTTAATTCACAAAATAATGCATGTTTGCATGTAAATTGTAATCAATTAAAATATTTTATTCGATATTTGATTGAATCCAACAATTTTGATTTAAACAATTATAGACACGAATCTTTAGTTTGTAGTATGATTAAATATTTTACAGATCCAATGTGTTTTACAAATGATAACAAACTAAATATATATATACTAAATAAATACTTTGATACAGCTATATCAAAAATAAAATTTTCTGATATAGGTAGAAGAATAATTAATATATTTGATAATAATTTATTCTCAGTATTTAGAGAATATTTTTTTGATAAAATAAAAAATAATGATTCGCATTTATATAAGAATCTATTTATATTTATTTTAAATTTTGATTTGCAAAGAAAGAATTCAATTATTGATGATTTAAGTAAATATTATGAAAATAATACTATTAAAATTGATAATGAGGTTTTAACAATTATGTTAGAAATGTCAAATTATAAAGATTATTTTAATTGTTATTATGCAGAAAATTTAAATAAATATGATGTTCACAATATTTATAATAAAATTATCAATATTATTATTCAACAAAAACATATACCAACACGTGATCATTTGATTATTGCTTTAAATACTGATTCAATCGAATTAGTTAAAAAAATAATTCTGGCCGGAGCATCATTAGATAATAATATTTTTGATGATTTTATTAAATACAAACTTGAGTTATACATTAATACCTCATTTGTATATTACTTATATTTTAATAAAAAAATAGTGGACTTTTTGATTGATAATAATTATTTTCCAACAAAGAACGTATTATTGGAAATTGCTGGAAAGTATAATTCATGTGAAATGTATATTGAAAAACCTTATCGTTATAATCGTGATAAATTTGATAAATTTGATAATAATTATCAAGTTTCAGAAATTATTAACAAAACATTTACAACTAAGGGTCAATTAACACACGAGGATTTTTGTAATTTTACTCGTCTACATATAAAGTTTGATTCACCAACAAAATTAGGTTTGGATGTTAATCATATTGATATTCGTACAATTTGCGGAGATCTTAATATAAATTATTACAATAATAAACCAATTGTTACGATTGAAAGATTACGTGCAGTATGTGCAAACCCGTCAACAACAATCCGTGAAATTCGTAATTTATGTAAATTAGTTAAACCAGATATAATTTGTCTTGAAAATGCTTGTACAAATTTTAAGAATCGTGCAACTGTACAATATTTGATTGATACATGGAAAATTATACCTAATGAAAAATGTTTAGTCTATTGTTTAATCAGTTGTGGAAATAAAATGGGTATAACAGTTGGTATAAATTATAGAGATAAAGTTTTAAAAGTTAAAGAACTAAAAGAGGATGGTAGTGAAATAAATAAAGCTTTAAATGATACATCGGATGTGGCATCGAATGTGGCATTGGATGTGGGATCGGATGTGGCATCGGATGTGGCATTGGATGTGGGATCGGATGTGGTATCGGATGTGGTATCGGATGTGGTATCGGATGTGGCATCCAATGACACATTAGCTGAATCAACTAAAGAATTAAAAGTTCAACGAAAAGTGGAAGCAAAAGTGGAAGCAAAAGTGGAAGCAAAAGTGGAAGCAAAAGTGGAAGCAAAAGTGGAAGCAAAAGTGGAAGCAAAAGTGGAAGCAAAAGTGGAAGCAAAAGTGGAAGCAAA
>Ga0164295_10004609_pt1 | contig 10956 bp, 7 predicted proteins | sample GEODES006metaG_FD_111798 | JGI IMG/M metagenome (GOLD analysis project Ga0164295, IMG submission 111798) | Oligotrophic lake water microbial communities from Sparkling Lake, Wisconsin, USA - GEODES006 metaG | ecosystem: Environmental > Aquatic > Freshwater > Lake | place: USA: Sparkling Lake...
CGTCGGGGTATCGCGGAGGAGCTGGTGGCGGTTTGTGGCAGAAGGACGGGCGCCGAAGCCCATCCGACTTGGCCGGTGTGTCCGCTGGCGACTGCTGGAAATCCGCGATTGGATCAACGGCGGGTGCATCTATTGACATGGCCGTAAAACAAGTACAGCAGCCAAAAGGAGCCAAAAGCGACATGGACAAACCGAATCGTTCGACGCGTCACTACACACCCGGAGAGGTGAATCCAAGCGCTCTCTACAGGGCAGATGAACTGAAGGCCCGGATGGGCTGGAGCGAATCCGCTTTCCGCTCTGCGCGACATGCAGGCTTGGAAGTTAGTCGGGTTGGCAAGCGGGTATACGTTCTTGGCGATGACGTCATCACCTACCTCAAGCAGCAACGAAAAAAACCATACGGAAGAGAAGGAAGTACAAGTTGCGCGAACCAATAACCGCGCTATGATCGAAGGGTATCCGAAGGCTAAAATGGAAAAGAGGGATAGGGATGGCTCTGAAGATCAAAGTCTATGTGACGCGGGTGGGTAATCGCCCCAACTTTCACCTTCAATGGAGTGATCCAATCACTCAGCGACAACGTCGCCAAGCAACCGACGTCCCAGCATCTGGCCTGTCGAGAGATCGCAAGGCAGCAGATAGGTTGGCTGCGGAACTGGAAGTGCAGCTCAATAGCGGCTCCGCAGCGATCCCGTCGAAGTTCCGGTGGTGCGACTTCCGGGAACAGTACGAGTCTTTGGTGGTACCAGGATTAGCCCGCCAAACGGGCGTCAAGGTGCGAGTGGTTCTCGACCGCGTCGAGCGCGTTGTGAATCCGATTCGGTTGCAGGATGTCACCGAAGCCAGGCTGGCTCACTTCGTTGCGGAACTTCGTAAGCAGGGTGTGTCGGAGACAACCATCAAGGGATATCTCGCCCACCTCAAGTCAGCCCTGAACTGGGCGGTAGGGCAGAAGCTTCTGCCAGTACGACCTGATTTTCCCAAGGTACAGCGGTCGAGGCGGAGCAATGGAACGCCCATGAAAGGCCGGGCGCCGACCGCAGAAGAGTTGGAACGGATGATCGCAGCCGTACCAAAGGTCGTTGGTGAGGCCCGCGCCGGTGACTGGGTTCATTACCTGTGGGGCGTTTGGTTTAGTGGACTTCGACTAGGCGAGTCGCTTGACCTATGGTGGGATCGGCCAGAAAAAATCTACCCAGAGTTCCCGAAAGACGGTCGGCCCATCTTGCGGATCCCCGGCGAGTTGGAGAAGGGCCATACCGATCGTCTGCACCCGATGGCGCCAGAGTTCGCCTTGTTTCTTCAGGAGACTCCTGAATCAGCACGAACTGGCCCTGTGTTTCGGCTCAATGGGAGGCAGGGAAGATACGGTCAGCATGAGGTTTCCAAGATAGTCTCGAAGATCGGCGAAGCAGCGGGAGTCAAAGTGCATATCGATCCCAAAGACCCGTCCAAGGTCAAGTATGCGTCCACCCATGATCTTCGGCGGGCGTTTGGGGTTCGGTGGGCCTCCCTGACGACCCCGACGGAACTCATGGTGCTGATGCGGCACAGGTCGATTCAGACGACCCTTCGCTTCTACGTAGGGGCTGATGCCCAGCGAACAGCCGAAATCGCCTGGGCCGCGTTCGAGCAGACACAGCGGGCATTTTTGGCCGCGTCTTCTGACAAACCTTCTGACAAGACCCCTTCCGGGGGTGTGGTAACCGCACCCCCGGACAATCGCCCAACACTTGAAATCACGGAACCAAATCGAACTAGGCCCGGTGTGATTCGAACACACGACCAAGGGATTATGAGTCCCCTGCTCTAACCGCTGAGCTACGGGCCCGAGACCGAGCAGTCTAACCGACGGTTCGGGCTTGCCGGCTCGGGCTTTTTGACGGGGCCCGCTACTTCGCCGCCGGCTCGATCCGCTTCAGAAGGCGGAAGTAATCGCTGTCGGTCGTGAAGATCACCGTGCTGTCGGCCCCCAGCGTGGTCTTGTAGGTGTCGAGCGTCTGCACGAAGACGTAAAAATCTGCCGCGGCCGGACTCGAGGCGTAGATCCGGGCGTAGACCTCAGAGGCCTTCGCGTCGGCCGCGCCCTTGATCTCCTGCACCTTGCGGTAGGCGTCAGACTGGATTCGCTGCAGGTCCTTCTCCCGGCGACCCTCGATTTTGGCCGCCTCGCCGGCGCCCTCTGAGCGAAAGCGCTCGGCGATCTGCATCCGCTCGGAGATCATGCGGTCATAGATCTTTTCGATCACACCGTCCTTGTAGTTCACTCGCTTGACACGGACATCGAGCAGTTCGATGCCCCAGATACCCATCTTCGGAATCGCAGCGGCGAGAATCTCCCGCTCGAGTTCCTTGCGGCCGAACTGGATCGGTGGCAGCGTGCCGATCGTCGCGGATGCCTCCGCGATCGTGGCGTCTTGCTCGGGCTTTCGCGTCTTGTCGGACCGCACCAGTTCGATCAGGTCGTGGCGAGCCACGACGTTTCGGGTTTCGCTGCCGATAATGTCGTCGATCCGCGAGAGGGCGCTTCGCTCGTCCCGCAGGCTCTGGAAATAGACGAGCGGATCGACGATCCGCCACCGGGCGAAGGTGTCGACCACCACGTAGAGTTTGTCCCGCGTGGTCATTTCATTCGGCACGCCGTCCCACTCCAGGATCCGCTTCTCGAAGCGGTTGGCCTGCTGCACGAATGGGATCTTGAAGTGCAGGCCGGGGCCGGCGCCGCCCCCAGCGTTGGAGTTGATCGCCTCGCCAACCGGGCGGCCGAACTGCGTCAGCACGACCTGCTCCGTCTGGTCGACCGTGTAGGCACAGCCGAATACGAGCACGGCCAGAGCCGCCGCCGCGATCGCTCCCAGCGGCGAAAAGAGGCTGTCGGCGAGTCGCCGCGACCAGTGCAGCAGCGGATGATTAATGGGCAGGGGGCTCATTTCGCAGCTCCTCCAGCGGCGGCCCGGGGGACGGGCAGGCTCATCAGCGGCAGAAACTGCTTGGCATCCTCGTCGAGGATGATCTTGCCACCGAGTTTGGGGAGCACGTCGGCCATCGTCTCAAGATAGAGCCGCTGCCGCGTGACAGCCGGGGCCTTCTCATACTGCTCAAGGAGCGCCTTGAAGCGGGCCACGTCGCCCTCTGCCTCATTCACCCGCTTGAGCGCGTAGCCCTCGGCGTCGCGGAGTTTTCGCTCGGCCTCGCCGCTGGCCCGCGGCACCACCTTGTTGTATTCACCGTTGGCCTGATTGATCATCTGCTCCCGCTCCTGCTGGGCGCGATTGACCTCGTCGAACGAGCGCTGCACTGCTGTGGGTGGATGCACGTTCTTGAGTTGCACCTGCTGCACCCGCAGCCCCATTTGGAGTTCCTGAACGAGGTCGGTGAGTTTCGCGATCGCGTCGGTCTCGATGCCCTGGCGGCCGATGGTGAGCACCTCGTCGACCGTGCGGTCGCCCACCACCTCTCGCATCACGCTCTCGGCGAGGTCGCGGAGCGTGGGACCGGGCTCCCGCATGTTGAAGAGGAAGGCCTCGGGGTCGGCGATCTCATACTGCACCACCCATTCGACATGGGCCGCGTTGAGGTCGCCCGTGACCATGTCGCTCTCCTTCGCCTGCTCCAGCGACACCTGGTCGGGGTTGGTCACACCCGCCGAACCAAACCCAAACTCCATCTTCAGTTGCCGCTTCACCGGCAGGATCGTGACCGTATCGATGCCGAAGGGAACCTTGAAGCGAAGACCAGGCCCGACGGTGCCGATGTATTTTCCGAACCGCTGGACGATGCCCACGCTCTCCGGGCCGACCGTATAGACGCCCCGGGCCAGGCCGGCGACCACGAGCGCCAGCATGCCTAAGGCCGCGAGGCCGCGGATGTCGAAGTTGGCGGGAAGGCCACCGCGGTTGATGGGGAAGGACTGGCGGGAATCGGGCATGTCGCGAGGGTCCGGGAGGGAAACCAAACTCGATCAGGTAGTAATACCCTCGCGGAGGGTGCGGGTCGAATCGGTGAAAAACCGACTGGTGCAGTGGCGACAACCATGCGAAAATCACGGGATGGTCAGGTTCTTTTCGCCGTGCTTTCCGGTCGTTGTCGCCCTGCTGCTCCCGGCGGCCGTCTGCCCGGCCGCGGGGCCCGACTTCGCTCGCGAGGTGCGGCCGATCCTCTCCAACCGCTGCTTCAAGTGCCACGGCCCCGATGAAGACCATCAGGAGGCCGGGCTCCGGCTCGACGTCCGTGAGGCGGCTCTCGCGGAACTCGACAGCGGCACGCGGGCGATCGTTCCGGGCCATGCCGACGACAGCGAGGTGGTTGCCCGGATCACGAGCACCGATCCCGACCTCGTCATGCCCCCTCCGCATACGAAGGTGACGCTTGCCGCGGAGGAACAGCGGATCCTCACGGATTGGATCGCCGCCGGCGCGGAGTACCGGCCCCACTGGGCGTTTGTGACGCCCGAGCGGCCGGCGGTCGCGAAAGAGGAGGCCGACACCTGGTCGCGGAGCGACGTCGATCGGCTCGTGCGGGCCCGCCTGCTCCGCGAGGGGCTCGCACCGGCGCTCGAGGCCGACCGGGCCACTCTCTGCCGCCGCGTGCACCTCGATCTCATCGGCCTGCCGCCAACACCTGCCGACCTCGACGCCTTTCTGGCCGACGCCGCGCCCGATGCCTACGAACGGCTGGTCGATCGCCTGCTCGCGAGTCCTCGGTATGGCGAGCGCTGGGCCCGCCGCTGGCTCGATCTCGCCCGCTACGCCGACACGAATGGCTACGAGAAAGACCGTGACCGGTCGATCTGGCCCTATCGCGACTGGGTGATCCGGGCCCTGAATGCCGACATGCCGTTCGACGAGTTCACGATCCGGCAGATCGCCGGTGACCTCGTGCCCGGGGCCACCACCGACGACGTGCTCGCCACGGGCTTCCACCGCAACACGATGATCAACGAGGAGGGGGGCATCGACCCGCTCGAGTTTCGCTACCTCGCGATGGTTGACCGCGTCGGTACGACCGGGATGACGTGGCTCGGCCTGACGACCGCCTGCGCCCAGTGCCACACGCACAAGTTTGATCCGATCACCCACACCGACTACTTCGCGCTGATGGCGCTGCTCGACAACGCCGACGAGCCTGAGTGGACGATTCCCAGCGCGGAGCGGTCGCGGCGACTCGCCGACCTCGAGCACCAGATCGCGGCGGCATGGGCTGCGCTGCCCGGAAAGTGGCCCGTGCCGCAGGAGCCGGCGGCGGCGGAGCTGTCGGGGTCGGGCGAGCCGGCCCCCGGGCCCCCAGTCGAGCCGAGGCCAGAGGCCGGGCAGCGGGTGGCCGCGATGGCAGACCGCTTTGCCGCCTGGGACCGGGAGGAGTCGCAGCGGGCGGTCGCGTGGACGGTCGCGACACCGACGGCCGTGACCTCGAGCCTGCCGCACCTCGTCGTCCGGGACGACGGCTCCGTGCTCGCCGGAGGCGACGTCACGAAGTCCACCACCTACTCACTCGTGCTCCCGCCTGCCGCTGGCGAGACGCGGGCGATCCGCCTCGAGGTGCTCCCCGACGAGAGCCTGCCAGCCCACGGGCCGGGCCTGATCTGGTACGAGGGCGCGAAAGGGGATTTTTTCCTGTCGGAGTTCGAGGTGATGGCGGGCGAGCGACGGTTCGACGTCTCCAAGGCCACCGAGTCGTTCGCCGGCAAGCCGTCGAGCAGCCCAGGCGTGAGCTCGGCGGCAAAGACCGTCGACGGCGACATGTCGAGCGGCTGGGGCATCGCTGGTCGGCAGGGCAGGCCGAGCGCCGCGGTCTATGTGCTCGCGGAACCGGTGCCGGCGGGAATGCCAATCACGCTCCAGCTCCAGAGCGAGCGGCACTACGCGTGTGGTCTCGGCTGCTTCCGCGTGTCGGTTGCCGATCGCGTCGACGCCGAGGCCCGGGGGCACACCGCCGCCGAGGAGGCCGCGCTTGCCAAGCCTGCGGGCTCACGGTTGCCCGCCGAGCAGAATCTCGTCTTCCACCGGTTTCTTGCCTCGGCGGCAGAGTTGGCCGAGCCCGTGAAAGCGATCTGGTCGCTGGAGGACAGCCTCCGCGGGGGCACGACTACACTCGTGATGCGGGAGCGTCCCGCCGACAATCACAGAAAGATGTTCCGCCGCCATCGGGGCGAGTACACGCAGCCTGAGGAGGAAGTACAGCCGGCGACCCCGGCGTTTCTGCCCCCGCTGCCGACCGACGCGCCGGCCGATCGGCTGGCTCTCGCGAAGTGGCTCGTCTCGACGGGGAATCCGCTCACCGCCCGCGTGGCCGTCAACCGCCACTGGCAGGCCTTCTTTGGTCGGGGGCTCGTGGCCACCGTGGAAGACTTTGGCTATCAGAGCGACCCACCGAGCCACCCCGAACTGCTCGACTGGCTCGCGGTCACGTTCATGCACGACCTCGGCTGGTCGCAGAAGAAACTCCACCGGCTGATCGTCACGACCGCGACCTACCGGCAGTCATCGACGGTGCCGCCGGCGCTTGCCGCCCACGATCCGGGTAACGTGCTTTTGGCCCGCGGCCCGCGGGTTCGCCTCGAGGCCGAGGTGATCCGCGATTCGATGCTCGCGGCGGCGGGGCTATTGTCGGTGAAAATGTATGGCCCCGGTGTTCGCCCGCCGCAGCCCGAGGGAGTGACGGAGGTGGCGTATGGCAATCCGAAATGGCAGGCGAGCACGGGCGACGATCGCCACCGCCGCAGCCTCTACACCTTCCAGAAGCGGACAGCCCCGTTTGCCATGACGACGACGTTTGATGGGCCAACCGGGGAAGCCTGCATTGCCCGCCGCGAGGCGTCTAACTCGGCGCTCCAGGCCCTCACGCTGCTCAACGATCCGATGTTTGTGGAGGTGGCACAGGCGCTGGGCAGGGCGGTGATGGCGGCGGGTTCAGATGACGCCATCCGGCTTCGGGAACTCGCCCGGAGGGTGCTGTCTCGGGAGTTCGATGCCGACGAGGTCCGAGCCCTCACTGCGTATCTCGACGAGCAGCGGCGGCGGATTGCAGCGGGTGAGATCGACGCGACGAAGCTGGCTGGCGATGATGCGGGTGATGATGCGGGCGAGCGGGCCGTGTGGATGCTGGCGGCTCGGGCGGTGATGAATCTCGACGAAGCGATCGTCAAGCGGTAGGAGCGACCATGAACCATCTGCTCGACGTCACGCGACGGCATTTCTTTCGCGACTGCGGCATCGGCGTCGGCAAGATGGCCCTGGCGGGGCTCGTGGCCGAATCGCTCGGAAGCCAGTCCCAGGCCGCCGCCCTCACCGCCGCGGGCCCGCTCGCGCCGCGGCCCCCGCATGCTCCCGGCCGGGCCAAGGCCGTGATCCAGCTCTTCATGGCGGGTGCGCCAAGCCAGCTCGATCTTTTCGACTACAAGCCCAAGCTCGCGGCCATCGAGGGCAAGCCGATTCCCCCCGAGGTGATCGGTGGCCAGCGATACGCCTTCATCCGGACCGATGCGGCAGTGCTCGGCCCGCAGTATGCCTTTGCCAAGCACGGCCAGTGCGGTGCGGAGCTCTCCACGATGCTGCCGCACCTGGCCACGGTGGTGGATGACATCGCGATCGTGAAGAGCTGCCGCACCGACCAGTTCAACCATGCCCCGGCCCAGATCTTCATGAACTGCGGCTTCGCGCAGCCCGGCCGGCCAAGCCTCGGCTCGTGGGTTTCCTACGGGATCGGCAGCGAGAGCCGCGACCTGCCCGCCTTCGTGGTGATGAGCACGGGCTCCGGCGTCAGCGGCGGCAGCTCCAACTGGTCGAGTGGCTTCCTGCCGAGTGTCTACACCGGCACCCGCTTTCGCAACGCGGGCTCGCCCATCCTCAACGTCGATTCGCCCGACGGGGTCGACAGGCGGATGGCTGCCGACACGCTCGACGTGGTCGAGACGCTCAATCGCCGCCGCCTCGCGCTCGATGGCGATCCGGAGATCACCACCCGGATCGCAAACTACGAGATGGCCCACCGGCTGCAGACCTCGGCCCCAGAGCTGATGAACCTCGCCGACGAGACGCCTGAGACGCTCGCCCTGTATGGCTGCACGCCGGGCGAGGCGAGCTTCGCCCGGGCCTGCCTGATCGCCCGGCGGCTCGTGGAGCGCGGGGTGCGGTTTATCACGATCTACCACGAGGGCTGGGACGGCCATTCCGACGTGGCCGGCAACGTGAAGACCAACTGCACGAAGACCGACCGGGCCAGTGCGGCCCTGGTGGCCGACCTCAAGCGGCGGGGCATGCTCGATTCGACGCTCGTGGTCTGGGGAGGCGAGTTCGGCCGCACCCCGATGGTGGAGGCAAGTGCCGTGCTCGGCCGCTCGAAGGGCCGCGACCACCACCCCAATGCCTTCACGATGTGGCTGGCCGGCGGCGGCATCCGGGGGGGTGTCACCTACGGCGAGACCGACGAACTGGGCTTCCACATCGCCCGCGACGAAGTTCACGTTCACGACCTGCAGGCCACGATCCTCCATTGCCTCGGCCTCGACCACGAACGGCTCACCTACCGCTACCAGGGGCGGGATTTCCGGCTGACCGATGTCCACGGACACGTGGTCAGGGGAATCCTTTCCTGAGTAGGATGCTCTGCGGCGGTCTCACGTTTTCGGTCCTGCCGGCCGGCGTCACCGCTCCTCCGGGGAAATCCCATGCTGCGACAGGTCATTGCGTCGATCGTGTTTGGGCTGTCGCTCGTGGCCGCCGTCGCGCCCGGCGGCGATCCGTGGCTTTCGATCCCGGGCGGTGAGGGGCCGGGCAAGGGCAAGCACGTCGTGCTCGTGAGCGGCGACGAGGAGTACCGCAGCGAGGAGGCCCTCACGCAGCTGGCGAAGATCCTCGCGAAGCACCACGGCTTCGAGTGCACGGTGCTCTACGCGATCGACCCCGAGACCGGCGTGATCGATCCGAATCAGCGGCATAACGTCCCGGGCCTAGAGGCCCTGAGGAAAGCAGACCTGATGGTGATCGCCACCCGGTTTCGCACGCTCCCCGACGAGCAGATGCGGGAGATCGACGCCTACCTGCGGGCTGGCAAGCCGATGGTTGGCCTGCGGACGGCGACCCATGCCTTCGATTTTCCGAAGGGGGGCACGTTCGAGATGTACCACTGGAAGCACGGCGGCGAGGGGTTTGCCGAAGGCTTCGGCCGCCAGGTGCTCGGTGAGACCTGGATCAGCCACCACGGCCAGCACGGCAAGGAGGGCACTCGCGGCCTCGTCGTGCCGGAGGCCAAGGGCCATCCGATCCTCCGCGGGATCGGCGACGGCGATATCTATGGCCCCAGCGACGTGTATGGCGTTCGCCTGCCGTTGCCGGGCGATTCGCAGCCACTCGTGCTCGGCCAGGTGGTCTCAGGACTCACGCCCGAGACGCCGCCGGTCGAAGGCCAGAAGAACGACCCGATGATGCCCATCGCGTGGACGAAGACGTATGCGATCGAGGGTGGGCCCGCCGGCCGGGTGTTCACGACGACGATGGGCGCCTCGCAAGACATGCTTTCCGCCGGCCTTCGGCGGCTGTTGGTCAATGCCTGCTACTGGGCCACCGGGCTCGACGACGCGATCCCCGCCACATCGGCCGTAGACATCGTGGGCACGTTCGAGCCCTCCCCTTTCAAAAACAACGGCTTCCGCGTGGGCGTGAAGCCGGCCGACCTGAAGTGACCATTGGCCACCCGATCCGGAGACACTGCATGACCGCCACACCGTCCGATGACCGCCTCACCGAGTCAGCCCGGTATCACGACTACCGCTACGCCTCCAATCCGATCTCCGACGGCACACTCGGCGGCGTGCCAGCGGCGAGATGGGGGGCCGACCTGCACGAACTCGGAACCACGCGCACGCTGCCCCTCGATTCGAGCGCATCGCTCGGGGTGATCGGGCCGGCGACCACACCGGGGCTCTGCGCCAACTTCGTCCACATTTGCCCGGGTGACGCCCACCTCACCGCGGCCAACGCCACCACCAACCTGTTCTTCGTGATGCGTGGGGGCGGGGCGACCCGGCTCGCCGACGGCACGGAGTTTGCGTGGCATGCGGGCGATCTGTTCACGCTCCCCGCGGGCAGCCGGGCGACGCATGCCGCGACCGAAGATGCGGCGCTCTACTGGGTGCACGACGAGCCGCTCCTCCGCTACCTCGGCGTCGAGACCCGGGAGCCGAAGTTCCCGCCGACGGTGTATCGCCGGGCGGCGATCCTCGAAGCGCTCGACGCGGTCGTCCGCGATCCCTCTAGCGCCGGCGCCAACCGGCTGAGCGTGCTCCTGGGCAGCAGCCTGTTTCCGCAGACGATGACGATCACGCACGTGATGTGGGCGATGTTTGGCCTGCTGCCGGTGGGGGCGGTGCAGGCCCCGCACCGCCATCAGTCGGTGGCGGTCGACCTCGTGGTCGACTCGAAGCCGGGTTGCTACACGATGGTGGGCAAGTCGCTCGACAAGGACGGTCGCGTGGCCGACGGCCACCGGTTTGACTGGCACCCGCATGCGGTGTTCGTGACGCCGCCGGGGCTCTGGCATTCCCACCACAACGAGTCGGGCCACCCGGCGCACATCCTGCCGATCCAGGATGCGGGCCTGCACACCTACCTGCGAACGCTCGACATCCGGGTTTCCCGCGGGCACACCAGCGGCGGCGAAATCGTCGAAAAAGCTGGGTGAGCAGCGCTGGCTGGCGGCTTCCCAGTAGCCGCAGGTTGTCAACCTGCGGAACTTGCCGCGTTGGCGTCATCTGCAGGTTGCCAACCTGCACCTACGTCGTGCTCAGCTCAGTTGACGATCGTCAGGTTTCTGGACGCCGACACGTTGTACGGTGTTGCCGTGCCGGGGAACGTGTTCTTCACGACCTGCGATCCCGTGCAGAAGCCCGATGCAAACACGCCCTGTCGGACTTCGCTCGAGATCACGTTGCCTTGGCCCGTGGCGGCTCCGCCAACG
>Ga0164295_10004610_pt1 | contig 10955 bp, 6 predicted proteins | sample GEODES006metaG_FD_111798 | JGI IMG/M metagenome (GOLD analysis project Ga0164295, IMG submission 111798) | Oligotrophic lake water microbial communities from Sparkling Lake, Wisconsin, USA - GEODES006 metaG | ecosystem: Environmental > Aquatic > Freshwater > Lake | place: USA: Sparkling Lake...
CTGCATGCGCGCTGCAGCACCCTGCGGCCACCCGCCCCACCTCCAGTGAGCTCGCTGTGGCAAGGGTGCTTGTGGCAAGGGCTGCTGGCTGCATTGCTGGCGAGCGCGACGGCGATCATGGGCATGGAGGAGGCGCTTCTGTGGCCGCTTCTTCTCAACGGCGACCCCGACGAGGGCATTCCCAGACCCCAAGAGCCGCCTCGAGCGTCCTCGCCCTCGCCGCCCCTTCCCTCAGGACCTGCATGGCCATCCTGGCCGCCGCCGCCACTCTTGCCTCCAAGTGCTCAACTAGATCGCGCGGGCGGCGCGGCCATGTCCATGGGCACGTCGGGGCTCGCGTTGGCCAGCGTGTACGATGTACTGGCGGGAGAGTGGGTGTGCGTCGATGGCCTCCATAGCCTCGGGCACGCCTCAGCGCGCCACCGCGTCCCTTGTGTCTGCGAAGCGCCACCGCCGCCGCTGTGGCGATGGAAGCTCGCGCTCGCTGCCCCCATCGGCATGCTTCTCGCGCTGCTGACTGTGCTTCTGGGCTACGGCGCAGATGTGCTCTGGCGCTGGCAGAGCCTAACTATCGAGAGCGGCGAGGCAGGGAGGCGTTTCAGGCGATGCGTGCGCCGGCACGGAGGCCGCGCTCTCATGCACTGGCTGCGCCGCGCGTGGCGAGGCAGCGCGACGGTGCGGTGCGTGCGCGACTCGCTGCATCAAAGCTGGCAGCAGCACCTGCAGCCACTCTGGATCAACGGCCGTGGCGCCGACTTTGTCGCCGTCGTGACCGACGTTCTGCCGCCCTCGCCGCAGCGGTTGCCTCCGCCCACGCTCCATTCGAGGTCGCCTCCATCGGGCGCCTCGCGACGAGGCGTGTCGTCCGCGTTGCCGCCAGGTAGGCGTGCTGGCAGGGGCGGGGGGCGCGCGACGACGCCCCGAAAGGTGCCGGCGCTCAGCACGGCGCTCAACTCGGCGCTCAGCTTGGCCTCTAAGAGCGCCGAGTTGAGCGCCCACCCTTTGTCGACAGACGAGACCGCAGGAGTCGGTGATCTGAGCAGCGAGAGCGCGAGCGAGGACGAGGACGAGGGCGAGGACGAGCTGATGCTGACTCCCGCCGCGAAGGCCGCCGCCGCCGCTGCTTCTGCTGCAAGTCCATCAGCCCCACTCGAACCGCCGCCCGTGCTCGAGGCTTCCATGGGTCTCCTGCGGCGTGCGCAGCTGCTTCTCTTCGCCGTTCTCCTGCCGCTGCGAGAGGTGGGTTCTGACGGCCTACTGCTCCACGCGGCCATCGGCGAGCATGCGTGGGCTGATGCCATGCTGCTTGCCATCTGCTTGGTGTTTGGCGGCTTGTGCAACGGGCTCGCGGCGGCGGGCGAGCTGATACCCGACACCCCGGGGCTCAACTTGAGCGCGGGCGCCTCGTGCAACGAAGAGGAGGGCAGCGACGTGCTCCGGGAGCAGCAGAGGCGCCATCGTCGCGAGCCCCCCTCCTTCCAAATGGGCTTGTACGTAGTTGAGCTTCCGCGCCGAGTCGTCTTTCTGATGGGTGTGGCGGGTCTCGCGATGCCGCTGCAGGCAGTCCACGACGCGTGGCAAGGTGTCGAGACTATCAATCTCGTTGAGCTCCGGCTACGCTGGTCGCTCCTCTTCTCGGCGCCGATGCTCTACGCTAAGGTCGCCATCATCGCCACCAACGGCGGGCCAGGCCTCACGCTCCTCACGCAGCCCTTGCTGCTCGAGTCGGCGTGCCTGTCTGCCCTCGTCGCCACGCTCGGGCTGGCTGCACTCTGGACAAGTCACACGGTGGCGCCGGATCGTCGAGTGTACGGCGGCGTCCTGCGCCGGTGCATCGTCATCGTCAGCTGCTTCTCGTTTGGGCTGTGTGACCTGGCCCTCAGAGCCCTGACCATCGCGGTCGTCGCGCATAGCGGCGTGATGGTTGCCACGGTGCCGAGTGCGCTGCTGCTTGTACTCCTCTGCTGGGTGGCTGTCTTCAACGTCGACCGCGCGGCAGCAGGCGCCCACTTGCGCCCTCGCCTCGGCTTTGCGCTCACGGCGGCGCTTCAGCTCCTCGGCCCGCATGCGGGCGGCCTTGTGACCCCGAGCTTCCTTGCCCTCGATGCTTGCACCTCGACGCTACTGAACCTGCTCATCATCCTTGGTGCGACTGCCGTCTCGCTCCCGTCCCTTGCTGGTGAGCTCGCCGAGTTGCTGCGGCAGGGGCAGAAGCACCCCGCTCATCTGCCATCCCCTCCCAACACGGCGCTCTGCACCGCCACCGAGGCGATCAGCGTCGCCATCGGTCTCGCCGTCTACAAGCTTACGCTGCTCATCGTGAGCGTGTGGCCACTGCGCGTGGGCGGGCTGGCGATTGGCATGCGGTCCAACCCGTATGCTATCGACGAGATCGACGGACTCACGGCCTTGCATCACGCAGCGGCTTGCGGCTCGCCTTGGTTCACCTGGTACTGTCTGCAGCAGCAGCCGACCGGCGTGAAGGACGGGCGCACAAGGATCGATCTGAGGAGTGTCGTCGATCTCGTGGATCGTCAAGGGCGCACCGCCCTGTTGCTTGCATGCAATGCTGGGCACGAGCAGCCCGTGAAGCTGCTGCTTGCTAGGGGTGCTCGGCTCGAGCATCGCGACGCATGCGGATGGACGCCGCTACTATATGCGGGTGCCAAGGGGCACGAGCTCCTCGTTCGCGAGCTGCTGCGCCGAGACGCCATGTTGCATCACTGCGACAACAGGCATGCAACCGCGCTGCTATATGCGTGTGCCAACGGGCACGAGAGCACGGCGAGCTTGCTGCTCGAGAGCGGCGCGTGCATCGAGAGTACGGATGCCGATGGAGGCACCGCCTTGCAGTGCGCCTGCGCAAACGGCCACGGGCGTACCGCCGAGATGCTCTTGAACAGGGGGGCGGCACTCGAGCATCAAGACTACGAAGGGCGCACCGCCTTGACTTGGGCATGCGCGTCGGGACATGAGGCTGTCGGCAGGATGCTGCTTCAGCGCGGCGCCAACATGGAGCACCTCACTCTTTCTGGCCACTCGCCTCTCTTCCGGGCGTGTGCGAATGGGCACATGAGCACGGTGAGAGGGATGCATGCTGCATCCCTGGCGTGCATGCTGATGACGTCTGATGACGTCTGATGACGACGTCTGATTGCCCTGGCGTGCATGCTGAGAGCAGCTGATGGCCTCCCTCATCAGGCGAGGGCGCCCTCTGAGAGGATCTCCGACCGATTGCGTCTGATTGCGTTTCTGAGTGCATGCTGATGGCCTCCCTCATCAGGCGAGGGCCCTCCTCGAGCATGGCGCCAGCCTCGTGCACACGACGCGTTCGGGCGCGAATGCCATGCAGCACGCCTGCTACCACGGCCAGACAGAGGTAGCAGAGGTCCTCTTGGCGCGCGGCGCGGAGCTCGAGCACCAGACGAAGCAGCGCTGGACTGCCCTGCTTCTGGCGGCGAGTGAGGGGCATGAGACAACAGTTCGAATGCTGCTCGGGCGCGGCGCGTCGGTTCAACATGCCGATCAGGATGGGCACACGAGTCTGATGCATGCTTGCGACGGCGACCACACGAGCACGGCCAAGTTGCTTCTCGAGCACCGCGCAAGCGTTGAGTCCATCGACTCGGATGGTTGCTCGGCCTTACACTGGGCATGCATGCGGGGGCACGTGGGCTGCGCTCAGCTACTCCTCGCACACGGCGCTCTGCTTGAGCTCGCGAGCTTTGACGGGCGCACGCCGCTCATGTGGGCATGCGCGAGCGACCAAGTGCCCATGGTGCAGTTTTTACTGTCGCAAGGCGCAGCGCAGCGCCACACGGATTGCGAAGGCGACACTGCCCTCTCGATCGCCGAACGACGGGGATTCGACGGCACCGCCGAGATCCTACGCACATACGGTTCCGAGTGGTGGCGATCGCGCCAGCTGCTGATTCTCGCCTCGAGGGAGCTGATGATGATGCGAGAGTTCCCTCTGTGGGCCCCTGAAGCTCGTAGCTCAAGCGAGGCCAAGCAAACATCAGATGATGACGCGAGCCTCGACGCCTGAACTTCAGTGAAGTACCACGTGCATGAAGATAGTCTAGAAGGTCTAGGAACGGACAGACGCTAAAGTACAGAAAGTCTCGCATCTTGTTTACAGCATACAGTCGGAAACACCGTGTTTGAAACAGCCCAAAATACAGCCGTTTACGTAGTAGCCCTTACACGGACCACGGAGTAAGCAGTCATGACTACAGGTCTCAACTCTGAAGCGTCTACTCTCTACTCTGCTGTAAACGGGTGTCGTGGTACCCACCTCCCACGCCAGGGCCCAGGCGACATAGACACAGAGCCGCGAGCTCGGAGGGGAAAGAACGAACGACTCGAAACTAAAAAACAACGGTCAACGCGTGTCCGGTCGACTCGTGGCTACTACGGTGAACGGTCCAGATACGTAGTACTACAGCCGTTCACGTGGACAATCGATAAGCGGCCAATTGTACCCCGTTACCGCTGTCCACAGCACACGGCTCACACGAGCTAGTTACTCCCTCAGTGACGAGCTCCAAGCACGAGAGGGGTCGGGTGCGGTGCATGTCTCCAGGCTACTCTAAGTCTGACATACCGATTGTAAGGTGTGGCTGAGGTTGTACTGGTATCCCCTGATCTGATGTCTTGGTGCGCGCTCTCACAAACCCCAAACGCTCGCGTTCTTTTTGGCCCAGGCGTTTGCCTCAGCCTCGGTCAGGTCGACCTTTCCAGTCAGCGCAGACACCCTGCCCGATGGCGTCACCTTGTTCAAGATGAGGTCGACCACGTGATTCACGCAGCGCGGCACTGGCTGTGTTTTAGGCTCATCTCCCCAAATCGTATGGCCAGATACCATCATCTTCTGGAACGCTTCCTCGTCGTTCAGGCGCAACTTAGCAAAGTACTGGAACGCGTTTGTGCATTCGTACTCTGCAATCTGCTGGTCGGTAGGCAGCGCCTTGAGCATGGAGATACGCACGAGCCCTTCCAGAAAGCCTTCGAACGGCAGCGTGGACTCCTTGCGGCGGCCCGTCTTCGTGCACTCATCGATGACGCACATGCGGCTCCAGGCAAAGCTCATCGCAGCTTCTCGCTCGGTCACGTCGACGCCGACGATGTCACATAACCGAAGTACGCCAATAAACTCGTGTATTAACATGTGCTTCGCCTTCAGTCCCGCCCCTCCCGTGGTGCAAACGGATGTGAAGAGGTTGCGCAACGACGCCTCCTGGGGCTTGAGGACATCATCAATCTCGCGGCGGTAACAGTACTTTTTGCGGAACTTGTTCGGATCTACGAAGATCTTAGGGCTGAGCAGCGGCTTGATGTCTTGCACCAGTAGTCTCTTGATTGCAGGGGCCACGTCCGTCAGCATGCCGGAGAGAACGTACCGATTGATCGCGATGTGAACCAAGCAAACGAGGAATTCAACGCGGCCCAGTTTCTTCTTCTGAAGATCGTCATGGTCCGCGCCGGTGATGCGATCCGCGAACGCGTCACCGGCGTTCTTCTTTAGTTCTTGAGAGTTCTTGACAGCTTCTTGTATGGCCTGCTGCGTCATCGCGGCCTTGGTATCGACTGCGATGAAGAGGCGGTCCAAATCGCTCTTCTTCAGGAACTTGGATTTGTTGTCTGAAATTTTGCAATCCTCGACGAACTGAATCCATTGGTTCAGGTACCAGAACATGAGGTCATTGCCGGTGCTCGCATAGTACATAAAGACGACAAAGTAGAGGTTCCGCAGTTCGCACAGAACCTTTTCGACCTCTTTCAGCTCCTCAGGTAGCTCGACGCCTTCCTCAAGTAGATCGGCACCCCTGCCCCTGCTACTTCCTGCGTCCTCATGCGCGATCAGCTTCATCAAGCCCATCGAGCACGCGCGTCGCCAGTCGTTCACGACTCGCTGATTCTCGACTGCCTCGCTATCTAGGAGGTCCTTGCTGTCGCACCATTCCGCACGGGGAGCCCAAATAGACTCGGTCCAAGTGAACTTTTTCTTTTCCGGCTTGGCCGGGTCCTCCTTCTTCTTGCGCTTCTTCTTCTCTGGCTCTGGCTCCGGCTCCTTTGGCTTAGGCGCGGCCTTTGGCTCCGGTGGAGGCGGCGCTTCCTTCTCTACTGTGACTGGTTTGGCCTTTGGCTCCGGCTCCTTAGGCTTAGGCGGCGGGGCCTTTGGTTCCGGCGGCAGCGCCTCTTCCTTGGGTGGCGGAGCAGCCTTTTTCACCTTCACCTCGGGCACTGGCTCTGTGGGCGCTTGCACGGGCTCCTCGTGTGGCGGAGCGGCCTTTTTCGGTGGAGCGGCCTTGGGCGGCGGAGCGACCTTCGGGGTGGCAGCCGCCTTTGGAGCCTCAGACACGGGCTCCGGCTCGGGCTCAGGCTCGGGCTCGGGCTCGACGGGTTGGACGGGCACAGGAGCAGCCTTGGCGGCCGGAGCGGCGGGCCCAGGGCCCGGACCCGGCTTAGCAGCGGGTGCACCCGGTGCGGCCTTGGCAGCGGCGGCTGATCTGGGCGCCGCTTTGGGGGCCGCCTTGGGCGCTTCGGGAACTGGTTCTGGCTCCGGCTCCGGCTCCGGCTCCGACTCGGATTCGAGCTCTGGCTCTGGCTCTCGCTCTGGCTGTTTGGCTTGGATCGGGGCGGGCCGAGCCGCGACGACCGCCTTTGGGTTGACGACGACGGGCTCCGGAGCTGCTATAAGTTCAGCCTCAGGCGGCGGTGGCGGCGGTGCCTCCTCCGGCTCCGGCTCCGGCTCCGGCTCCGGCTCCGGCTCCGACTCCGAGGAGACGTACGACGAGACGTATGAATCCTCGGACTCCTCCTCGGATTCGTATTCAGAAGATGACTCGCTCTCCGGCCGATGCCCGTCTCGCAATCCCCAAGTCTCTTTCGGCTGGCTGACGTACTCAACCTCCTCCACCTCCTCAGGCGGAGGGACCACGTACCGATTCCGTAGCAGCTGCACGTGCGAGTACGCGAACGCCGCCTGCCGGGCATCCGAGCGATTCCTGTTGAGTGCGAGCTCCTCGTTCAGCGCATTAAAGACTCGGGAAGCCCGATGGGCGTGGCCGACATGTGTCCGGTCGAACTTCACGATTTTCTCCTCCACTGAAGCGGGCATCATCCACCAGGCTGGAGCGGAATTCTTGAGACTCCAACCTTCGAACGTAAAATTGAGCGGCACGAAGTGCGTTCGCGAGCGGGCCGAAGGGTCACCCGTTGGGCTGGGCGTGCGCGAGTTCCAGCTGGGCGCGACTTCCATGACAAAGCCGTCCCGCTCGCCAAGCTCGCGGGCCAGGTCCGGGGAAGGATCACGAGTCTCAGGACGCGAGTCGACGTCAACGTGCGACGCGAGGTCCTCTGAAGGCATCTCATCTGCTGTCATGTGCTCCGTCTCTTGGGCCGACGCGTGAGCCGCTGGTCGAGGAGGGCGAGGTCTCCTCGTGACAACCAAGACGCCTTCGGGCCGTTCGCCTTTGCTTGTTCGTAAGTGGCGCAAACTCGTCCCCCAAGGGTTCCCAATCTCATAGCTCATGAGGTTGTGGGCACTTTGCGGCCTCGCGAGTCTCAATCCCTTTGGCGGCGGCTGGAAGGCGACGAGCTTTGGGCGTGGTCGCTCTGACGGACTGGGCGCCCTCACACGGCTGGCCACGCTGGAGTTTTGCGGCAAGCGATCGAGGTGCAGCTGGCGGCTATGCGGCGGCCGCTCGTTGGGATCTCCGCTCTCGCCAAAGTGGGGCTCAGCATGCGTGTGAGCAGGGACCCTCGGGATGCCACCCTCCTGGAGCGGTGGCCTTGGCGGGGTAGACTCGAGAGCGAGTCGGGCCATCTTGGTCGCGGATGGCTGCGGTGGCAAGGGTCCACCGTAAGAGACCATCCTCCGGTAGAACATGAGGTTAGCATGACCGTACGCATCACCGGCTGCCGGTTGCAATGATTTCCGGTTGCGCACGGAGGGCAACGACCTCGGTGGTAGGGAGTAAGCGCTTCGACGATCCTCTTTCAGGATCGTCATGCACCCGCGGGCCGCGGCTCCCGGCGACCGTCACACAGCACACGCCGGAGTATTCAGCCGACGGTGTTTTGCAGGCCCGCGCGACACGCGACTGCACACACGAGGGGAGAAGCAAGAACTGGCTTTCAGGAACCGCCCCCCGAGGTGACGGGGTAGGCGGAAACATAAACATGAAACGACCACAACTGAAACCCACGGGACTACCCTCACGGCGCGTGCAGGAGCACAGGATTCAAGATGAAAAGCCAAGTGTGCAGGAAAGCTTGCGCTTGGGACGGCGCACGTTGGCACATCCGCACGATGACGGCACGAGGCCTGGGCCGCATCAATCGCCGCATCGTTCGGAATGGATCCGATTCTGCTGTCGCTGAATGCACGGCGTATACTCGAGCTGCGCATTCCCGCGACCGACAAGCGCGTCAATTGTTCAAACACCGTCGAAACGCTCTCGGGCCTTGAGGCAGCGGCCGCAGCGCTTCGCCGTGCGGTGTGTGCGCGCGCTGCAGCCGGGCGGAACGGCACCATTGGCAGTGATGACGAGGACCTGCTCGAAGACGACGATGACGACGATGGACTGCACGCCCACTGCCTCATCCGTGTGCAGACCTTGCCTGTCGCTCAGTCGATTGGAGGCAAGCTCTGGGACGCATCTCTGCTGATGAGCGCGTGGCTCGCTGGCTCAGTAGTAGATCTGGTTCCACCCGCATCAGCCGCTGGAGCTCGCCGGCCGCTCGTGCTCGAGGTGGGCGCCGGCCTCGGCGTAGTCGGTTTGGCGCTCGCCAAGCAGTGCCCGTGGCTCCACGTGACCTTGAGCGACTACGACACTGAGATCGTCGAGAACCTCGAGCGCAACGCTGCGCTCAACTTTGCATCGCCGCGGCCGGAGCACACGCTCGATGTGGCAGCCCTCGACTTTCGCGACTTCACGCCAGCATCGATAGACAAGGCGCCGCTCCCGCAGTGCCTGCAGCAGCACGCTGACGCTGGCCTCTACGGACAGGTTGACCTGTTGCTGGGCGCAGACGTCGTGTATGAGAAGACGCATTGCCAGCTAGCTCACGTGTGCCTCGCTCTCCTGGCCCCGCACACGGACGAGCGCCGGCCACCGCCGTGCGCCGTCTTCTTCTCGAATATCAGCCGGCCATACATTCGCGACTTCGTCGAGGGATTAGATGCGGCGGGGCTCAGCTGCCGCATCGAGCGTGTGACGCCCTCAGAGGCTCTGGCGCGTCGACTACGCCGAACCCACGAAGGCTGGGGCGTCGGCGCGATTTTTTGCATGTTTCATGTCACGCGGCGCCCGCCCGTCGCTGTTGAGGTGGATTGAAATTTGTCGGAACGCTCGGATCACTGGGATGAAAACTTTTCCCGCGATGCGCCGGAAGCGCGATCGCTCCTTCGCTCGCTCCAGTCGACCGGTCGCAGCGTCGCACTCTCGCGCACCGCACCGCCAGACCGGACGGCACACCCCCGCCGTCCCCTTCTTTTTTTCCCCGGCTTCGCTTCTGCGTTCACGTGATTATAAATTGTTTTTTCTCGGCTCGCCCCCGCATGCGAACCCCCCTTCTTCCTTCCCACTTGGGGTGAGACTTCGGGAAAGTCCCAAGTTCTCTCCAATGCTCTGCAAGTGTCTTTCTTCTTCTCTCGTCGCCACGTCGGTAATCCTCATGACCGTTTCCGCGTCAGACGCCGGAGGCGCGGTCGCAGCCGCCCCAGATGCCGGAGGCGCAGTCACAGCCGCCTCTCCGCCGCCAGCCGCCTCGCTGAAGGATCTGTGCCAACAGTGGAGGAGTGACCGCAATGCTTGCGCGCTGGCGGCACCTCTGATGCTCGTATCCTGCGCTGGCGTGTGCAGTGCGCACGAGGTGAGCTGCAGCAGACCGCCACCAGCGGACTACGAGCACGAGCTCTGCGCCAAACTCGCTGCGCGCGGTGAGTGCTGGTCACGACCTCCCTCGTTTCTCGCTCAGTGCTTTCGAGCATGCGCGATGGACGACCCAGAAAAGGTGCTCGAGGCGCTGCTGGCCGAGAGCGCAGAGAGCATCGCCTTCCCGACGGACGGCCCCACGCGCGCCGCCGCACATCTTGGTGCCGCCGTGCCGATCACTGCGGACGGTCACACGCTCTCGGCCGAGTTGTTGCACGCCGAGCCCCGGGTGCTTATGCTCCGCGACGTGATCACGGACGACGAGGCGCGTGCGATCATCCGGCTGGCCAAACCGCTGCTCTCGGCCTCGCCGACCCACACGGGCGAGGGCTACCGCCCCACGACCCGCTCCTCCTCGAGTGCTGTGCTTCTTGACGACGCTCAGCCGCCGCTGCGTGCGGTGCGTCTACGGCTCGCGAATCTGACAGGCTACCCGGAGGCGAACTTCGAGCCGCTCCAGCTAGTACGCTACCTGCCCGGCCAGGAGTACGAGCCGCACAATGACTGGTTCGACGCATGCGACGTGCGCGAGCACCTGCGAGGCGGTGAGCGACGCCTGACGATCCTCATTTACCTCAATGCCATCGCTTCAGGGGGCGGCGGTGCGACCAACTTCCCTGAGCTGGAGGTGCGTGTGCCGCCGACCAAGAGGGGCGCCGTTCTGTTCGAGAACTACGCGCTCAACGCGACGCGCGGCGATGGGCGCTGCCTGCATCAGGGAGAGCCTCCCAGCGCGACGACCAAATTTGCAGCCAACGTGTGGGTACGCGCACGTCGCTTTAGGTTGTGAGCGTATAGGGCGTATATCGACTCGGTTGAGTGATGCAGGAGTGATGGGACATGACAGTGTGCGGCCGAGGGCGATTTCGAGACACGACGGAGAGTTTTTTTCACAAACGAGCGTGACCGAGCGGAGGGTCAACGACGATGGCAGTTCAACGGACGGAGGTTTTGATACCTCTTGAGGAGAGAAGTTACATGAAACAGCCTTCAAGTTTAACAAAGCCCCAC
>Ga0164295_10004612_pt1 | contig 10951 bp, 12 predicted proteins | sample GEODES006metaG_FD_111798 | JGI IMG/M metagenome (GOLD analysis project Ga0164295, IMG submission 111798) | Oligotrophic lake water microbial communities from Sparkling Lake, Wisconsin, USA - GEODES006 metaG | ecosystem: Environmental > Aquatic > Freshwater > Lake | place: USA: Sparkling Lake...
CGTGTGCTTCAAAGACAATATCTTCATTGCCAAGATCGTCAACGTACTCGAGTTTGTAAGCCAAACCAGAACAGCCCGTGGTTTTGACGCCAAGGCGAACGCCAACACCCTTACCTCTTTTAGAAAGGTATTTATTGACATGCCGTGCTGCGGCTTCGGTCATAGATACTGACATATCAATGCGTGTTTTTCTTTTTGTAGTCCTCAACCGCTGCCTTGATGGCATCTTCAGCCAAAATGGAGCAGTGAATTTTGACAGGTGGCAGGGCCAATTCTTGGGCAATTTCGCTGTTCTTCAAAGCTGCAGCTTGGTCAAGGGTTTTGCCTTTCACCCACTCTGTGACCAAAGAGGATGAAGCAATCGCTGAACCACAACCGTAGGTTTTGAAGCGGGCATCTTCGATCACGCCGGTCAGTGGATTGACTTTGATTTGCAACTTCATCACGTCACCGCAAGCAGGCGCACCCACCATCCCGGTTCCCACGGAATCATCACCCTTGTCAAAGGAACCCACGTTTCGTGGGTTTTCGTAATGGTCAATCACTTTTTCGCTGTATGCCATGTTTTTCTCCGTCAGGTAATCAGTGGGCTGCCCATTGGATGGTGCTGAGATCAACACCATCTTTGTACATTTCCCATAAAGGGCTGAGATCGCGCAATTTATTTACATTAGCGCGGATAGTTAAGATTGCATAGTCAATTTCTTCTTCAGTTGAATAGCGACCCACAGTCATACGCAAACTGCTGTGCGCAAGCTCATCACTTCGCCCTAAAGCGCGCAAAACATAACTAGGTTCCAGACTTGCTGAAGTGCAAGCGGACCCAGAAGAAACCGCCAAGCCTTTGATACCCATGATGAGAGACTCTCCCTCAACAAAATTGAAGCTGATATTGAGGTTGTGCGGTACACGTTGGGTAAGGTGGCCATTCACAAAAACTTGCTCTATATCTTTTAAGCCATTTAAAAGTCTTTGTTGAAGATGCCGCGCCTTAGCAATGTCTTGAGACATTTCAAGCTTGGCAATGCGAAACGCTTCGCCCATGCCAACACACTGGTGGGTAGGCAAAGTACCGCTACGCATACCGCGCTCTTGGCCGCCACCGTGCATTTGTGCTTCGAGCCGAACACGGGGTTTACGACGAACGTAAAGAGCACCAATACCTTTGGGGCCATAAGTCTTGTGGGAAGCAAGACTCATCAAATCAACAGGCAGCTTTTCTAAATCGATCTCAACTTTTCCAGTCGACTGTGCGGCATCAACATGGAAAATAATGCCTTTTTCACGACACAAAGTGCCGATAGCGGCTATGTCTTGAATCACGCCAATTTCATTATTGACATGCATCACACTGACCAAAATCGTGTCAGCGCGAATAGCATCTTTCAAGCGGTTAATGTTAAGCAAACCATCTTCTTGAACATCCAAATAAGTCACCTCAAAACCTTGACGCTCAAGCTCTCGCATAGAGTCAAGAACAGCCTTGTGCTCTGTTTTGACGGTAATGAGGTGGCGTCCTTTGGTCTTGTAAAAGTTGGCAGCACCCTTGATAGCCAAATTATTGGATTCGGTAGCCCCTGAGGTCCACACAATTTCACGCGGATCGGCACCAATAAGTGCGGCAACATCTGCGCGGGCCTTTTCAACCGCCTCTTCAGCTTCCCAACCCCAAGCATGGCTGCGTGACGCTGGATTTCCATAATGCTCGCGCAGCCAAGGAATCATGGCTTCAACCACACGCTCATCACATGGATTTGTAGACGAGTAATCAAGGTAAATGGGGAAATGCGGAGTCATATCCATGAAAAATCAACCTTTAGCAAAGACATTGCCTAAGGCAAAGACAGAATTAGGTGCATTAACGCGAATGGGCTTGACTACAGGCAAAGCTGAGATTGCACGTCGGTTCATAGGCTTTTCTTCTACTTGCAAACCCTTGGCGAGTTGATCATCCACAAGTTTTTGCAAATGAACAGAGTTAAGAAACTCGATCATGCGTTGATTCAAAGACGTCCAAAGCTCGTGGGTCATGCAACGGCCAGATTCGCCAAGACAGTTTTCCTTGCCAGCGCAATGTGTGGCATCAATAGGCTCATCCACTGAGAGAATGATGTCAGCTACGGAAATGTCAGCGGCCTTGCGCCCCAAGGTATAACCGCCGCCAGGGCCGCGGGTAGATTCCACTAACTGATGACGCCGCAGTTTGCCAAACAATTGTTCAAGATATGACAAAGATATCTGCTGGCGCTGACTGATGGCGGCCAAGGTAACAGGCCCATTGTTTTGGCGTAAAGCCAAATCAATCATGGCAGTTACTGCAAAACGGCCTTTGGTGGTTAAACGCATATGAAACTCCTAAATTGGGCTTTCTCGACTGGTTTAGTCAACTATAACATAAACCCAAATGAAATAGTCGGGTATAGACATTTCTACGACGGATCGCTGCTTGTTTATAAGGCCAGACTGTCCTTTGGAGCCGCACCAAAAGTGAGCGCGCGTAAGCGATTCAACTGATCCCGAGCGCTGGCAGCAGCTTCAAATTCAAGATTTCGCGCAAACTCCATCATCTGCTTTTCTAATCGATTAATTTCTTTGGCTACATCCTTTTCACTTAAGTCTTCTATCCTTGCTTGTTCCAACTCGAGGCGCATGGATGCCTTATCAGATTTTTCGCTGTAGACACCATCAATCAAGTCTCTGATAGCTTTAACGACACCACGCGGGGTAATACCGTTAGCCAAGTTGAATGCCACTTGCTTGGTTCTGCGGCGTTCGGTCTCGCCAATGGCTCGCTTCATAGACTCTGTCATGCGGTCTGCATAAAGAATAGCGCGTCCCTCTAGGTTTCTAGCGGCACGGCCAATGGTTTGTATCAAACTGCGCTCTGATCTGAGAAACCCCTCTTTATCAGCATCCAAAATAGCCACCAAAGAAACCTCTGGCAGATCCAGGCCCTCGCGAAGTAGGTTGATGCCCACCAAAACATCAAAGGCACCAAGACGCAGATCGCGCAAAATTTCAACCCGCTCTACTGTGTCTATGTCACTGTGTAAATAACGAACCTTAACGCCGTTGTCGCTGAGGTAATCGGTGAGTTGTTCGGCCATGCGCTTTGTTAAGGTTGTGATGAGAATTCGCTCACTTTTGACGACGCGAATACGAATTTCTTGCAGCACATCATCGACTTGGTTGATCGCTGGACGTACTTCTACTTCTGGATCAACCAAACCTGTAGGACGAACCACCTGCTCCACAATTTGTCCTGAATGGGTTTTTTCATAATCTGAAGGGGTGGCAGACACAAAAACGAGTTGACGCATGCGTTGCTCGAATTCCTCTAATTTCAAAGGTCGGTTGTCAAGCGCACTGGGCAACCGAAAACCATATTCAACCAATGTGGTTTTACGAGCCCTGTCCCCGTTGTACATTCCGGAAAATTGCCCCATCAGAACATGACTTTCGTCAAAAAACATGAGCGCATCTTTAGGCAAATAGTCTGTCAAGGTACTGGGTGGCTCGCCGGGCGCCACGCCAGACAAGTGCCTTGTGTAATTTTCAATGCCTTTGCAGTGCCCAACTTCGCTGAGCATTTCCAAATCGAATCGGGTTCTTTGCTCAAGACGCTGAGCCTCAACCAACTTGCCCATACCCACCAACTCTTTCAGTCGCTGACCGAGTTCGACCTTGATAGTTTCCACAGCAGCCAAAACTTTGTCGCGTGGAGTTACGTAATGGCTGGATGGGTAAACAGTAAAGCGTGGAATTTTTTGACGCACCCGACCGGTCAGAGGGTCTAGCAGTTGAAGGCTTTCAATTTCATCGTCAAACAACTCAATGCGAATAGCGAGTTCGCTATGTTCTGCAGGAAAAATATCAATAATGTCTCCGCGAACACGGAACCGCCCGCGGGCAAAGTCCATGTCATTGCGGTCGTATTGCATTCGCACCAACTGGGCAATGATGTCTCTTTGCCCAGGCTTGTCTCCAACCCGTAGTGTCATGACCATGCGGTGATAACTCTCAGGCTCACCAATGCCATAAATGGCGGACACTGTCGCCACGATGATGACGTCTCGGCGCTCGAGCAAGCTTTTGGTGCAAGACAATCTCATTTGCTCGATATGCTCATTGATCGCAGAGTCTTTTTCAATAAATAAATCTCTTTGCGGTACATAAGCCTCGGGCTGGTAATAGTCGTAATAACTCACGAAATATTCAACAGCATTCTTGGGAAAAAACTCACGGAACTCGCTGTAGAGCTGTGCTGCCAACGTTTTATTGGGCGCATAAATAATCGCAGGCCGCCCCATTTGGGCAATCACGTTGGCCATGGTGAATGTTTTTCCCGAGCCGGTCACGCCAAGCAGCGTTTGAAACATTTCCCCATCTTGCATGCCTTCGACCAGTTGAACGATGGCCTGAGGCTGGTCCCCCGCTGGTGGATAGGGTTGAAATAACTCAAAGGGTGAGCCTGGGTATGTCAACCATTTGCCCTCTTTGTTTTCGGGGTTCTTATGGATTTCTTCTAAATCAGAAAGCGACGACATGTTCCGGTTACCCAAAAAAAGCTCTTACAAGCCGTTAAAATTGTGAATAGCCGCATAGCCTAACGCAGACTGAGCGGTTTTTTTTGACCACCTACCTACATAAATTCCAAGGATTGACGATGTCACTGTTTTCCGCTGTCGAAATGGCACCCCGCGACCCAATTTTGGGTCTGAATGAACAGTTTGCGGCTGACAAATCCCCTCACAAAGTCAATCTAGGGGTAGGCGTTTATTTCAACGCAGAAGGGAAATTGCCTTTGCTCGAATGTGTGCTGCTGGCAGAAAAAGCCTTGATGGCCAAGCCAGCAGCCAGAGGTTATTTGCCGATTGATGGAATTGCTGCCTACGATGCAGCAGTCAAAAATTTGGTTTTTGGATCAGATTCGCCGGCAGTCAAATCGGGATGTGTCGCAACCGTTCAAGCCATTGGTGGCACAGGCGGACTGAAAATTGGTGCCGATTTTTTACGCAAACTCAATCCCCATGCGACTGTCATGATCAGCGACCCTAGTTGGGAGAACCATAGAGCTTTGTTTGCTTCTGCTGGATTTGAAGTTCAAACCTATGCCTACTACGATGCCCAAAAGCGTGGCGTCAATTTTGAAGGCCTTATCGCCAGCCTCGAGTCTGCTACTGCGGGTACGGTGATTGTTCTCCATGCTTGCTGCCATAACCCCACTGGATACGACTTAACACCCGAACAGTGGGACCAGGTCATCACCACCATCAAGGCCAAACAATTGACCCCCTTTCTTGACATGGCCTACCAAGGCTTTGGCAATGGCATCACTGAAGACGGTGCTGTTATTCAAAAATGTGTAGATGCTCAAATTCATTTTCTTGTATCCACTTCATTTTCAAAGAGCTTTAGCCTTTATGGTGAACGTGTAGGCGCCTTATCCGTCTATTGCGCAGACGCCGATGAAGCCGCAAGAGTGTTGTCTCAACTGAAAATAGTGATTCGGACAAATTACTCCAACCCGCCTACCCATGGTGGCGCAGTGGTGGCAGCTATCCTCAACGATAAAGAGCTACGCGCTTTATGGGAAAAGGAACTTGGCGAAATGCGTGTGCGTATCAAGTCAATGCGCCAAAGTTTGGTTGATGGCCTGAAATCTGCCGGCATCAGTCAAGACATGCAATTCATAACCAAGCAAATTGGCATGTTCAGCTACTCTGGTTTGAGCAAAGAACAGATGATTCGATTGCGCACAGAGTTTGGGGTTTACGGAACAGATACTGGAAGAATGTGTGTGGCGGCTCTTAACCTGCACAACTTGCCTTATGTTTGTCAAGCCATTGCCAGCGTGTTGAAAAACTGATGCGCGCGCTTATTTTCGATGTATTTGGAACGCTGGTTGACTGGCGAAGCTCCATTGCCCATCAAGCACAAAAGGCTTTATCTCCTTTGGGTTTTGAAACCGATTGGCCTGCTTTTGCAGACGCTTGGCGCAACGAATACCAACCGGCAATGCAAAGGGTGCGCACAGGACAACGCCCTTTTTGCAAGCTTGATGTTCTGCACCGCGACAACTTAGACATCGTGCTGTCAAGGATGGGGTGGGAGTCGGTTGATGAGGCAACACGGTCTCAATTAACTTTGGCTTGGCATCACTTAGACGCATGGCCAGAGGTCAACCAAGCTCTTTTGCGGCTAAGAAAAAAATATCTTCTGGCACCCTGCTCTAACGGCCATATAGCTTTGATGGTGAATCTGGCGCGACACAACAACTGGCACTGGGATGCCATCACTGGCGCCGAAATTGCCAAAGATTACAAACCGCAAGCGGTGGTTTACCAATCTTCAGCTGACGCTTTAGGCTGCCATTGGGCCGAAACAACCATGGTTGCCGCCCATTCAAGCGATTTAGCAGCCGCAAAAGAAGCAGGTCTCCAAACGGCCTTTATTGCTCGCCCCAATGAATGCGGCGTTGGCTTGGGTGAGTCGAAAGCATCAACGCCGGTAGACTTTGAAGCCTCAGACCTTGATCATCTGGCAGACATCTTGGAATGTTAAGAAACTGCTGTTATATTGCAGTGCAACAAATCTTGAAAAGGCTGGCCTGACATGCTTTACCAACTCTATGAAGCCCAACGGTCACTGATGGAACCCTTTGCAGATTTTGCATTGGCTTCGTCAAAAATGCTGGGCAACCCAGTGTCTCCCTTGGCCCAAAACCCAATGGTTCAACGCTTGTCGGCCTCATACGACCTGATTTACCGCCTAGGCAAAGATTACCTTAAGCCTCAATTTGGCATTGAATCTATTGATATCAACGGCTCGCAAGTTGCTGTTCGCGAAATGGTTGAAGTCGACGTGCCTTTTTGCGAGTTAAGACATTTCAAAACTTTTTGCGATAACTCTGCAACCCTTGAAAACCTAGAAAAATTACCCGCAGTTCTTGTTGTTGCCCCCTTGTCTGGGCATTACGCCACCTTGCTGCGTGACACAGTCAAAACCATGCTTCAAGGCCACAAGGTCTACATCACTGATTGGAAAAACGCCCGTTTGGTTCCTTTGTCAGAGGGGGAATTCCATCTGGATGATTACGTTAACTACATCCAAAACTTTATTCGATACATTCAAAAGACCCATGGCCATTGTCATGTCATGAGCGTTTGTCAGCCAACCGTTCCGGTTTTGGCTGCCGTCTCTTTGATGGCCAGCAGAGGAGAACATTTACCCTTGAGCATGACCATGATGGGCGGCCCCATTGATGCCACCAAATCTCCCACAGCGGTCAATAACTTGGCCATGAACAAAAGCTTCAGCTGGTTTGAAAATAATGTGATCTATCGAGTACCTTCGAACTTTCCAGGTGCGGGACGACGGGTATACCCAGGATTTCTGCAGCACACGGGTTTTGTGGCCATGAACCCAGATCGGCATTTGAAAAGTCACTACGACTACTTTAAAGACTTGATCAAAGGGGATAACTCCCACGCAGATTCGCATCGCCAGTTTTACGATGAGTACAACGCGGTTTTGGACATGGACGCCGATTACTATTTAGAAACCATTGCCACTGTTTTTCAAGACTTTAAATTGGTCAAAGGCACATGGGATGTGCTGTCTGAAAGTGGATCAGTTGAAAGAGTGCGGCCTCAAGATATCAAGCAGTGTGCTTTGTTGACGGTTGAAGGTGAGCTTGATGACATTTCAGGCTCTGGACAAACCAAAGCGGCCTTAAAGCTGTGCTCTGGAGTTTCCAATGCAGACAAATCACACTATGAAGTTAAGGGTGCAGGTCATTACGGTATTTTCAGTGGCAGAAGATGGCGCGAAATGGTCTACCCGCAGGTGAGTGATTTCATTTTGAAGCACCATGTTGCAAGCAAACCCAAACGTCGGGTGACTTCCACTGCCAAGTGAACCTCAGCCATCAAATTCTGGCCATACTGCCGCAAACCCAATGCACTCGGTGTGGGTTTCCTGATTGTGCAGCTTATGCACAGGCTATAGCCCTCGATGAGGCAGACATTAATCAGTGCCCGCCTGGAGGGCAAGAAGGTATCAAGCGGATTGCAGCCTTAACCGGACGACCTGAAGCCCCATTAAACCCACTGAATGGAGCAGAGGCACCCCGAAGCCTCGCTTGGATTGATGAAACTTGGTGCATAGGTTGCACACTTTGTATCGCAGCCTGCCCCACTGATGCCATTATCGGCAGCAACAAACTAATGCACACGATTATTGAAGATGCGTGCACAGGATGCGAACTCTGCTTACCCGTTTGTCCTGTCGATTGCATTCACTTAGACAACGTGAGTGACAACCACACCGGTTGGCAAGCTTGGTCACAAGAGCTGGCAGATCAGGCCAAAGACCGTTACGCACAAAAGCAAAAGAGAATGGCAGGCCAGCTTCAACAAGATCCAAGAAATGAAATTTCCTCGGCAGCCAAACAATCAGCTGTGAAAGCTGCTTTGGCTAAAGCGAAGACGCTGACAAAGCGCTGAATGCTTTGATAACCTCAACTGGCGCCTGCACTAATTCAATCAAAACGCCTTCACCACTGTAGGGAAAATCTTCATTTCCTTTGGGGTGAACGAAGCAGATATAAAAACCGGCGGCGACCTTGCGTATGCCGCCCGGCGCAAAGCGCACGCCTTGCTGCATCAGCCAGTCCACAGCGGCCGGCAAGTCGTCAATCCATAGCCCCACATGGTTGAGCGGCGTGGTGTGAACCGCCGGTTTTTTGTCCGGGTCTATCGGCTGCATCAAGTCCACTTCCACCTTCAAGGGGCCACTGCCGATGGCGCAAATATCTTCATCGACGTTTTCACGCTCGCTTTGAAACGTGCCCGTCACCTCCAGCCCCAGCATGTCCACCCACAGGGTTTTGAGTCGCTGCTTGTTGGGCGCGCCAATGGCGATTTGCTGGATGCCTAAAACTTTAAATGGGCGGGCTGTGTAGGTGCTGTTCGTCATTTGGGCGTCCTTAGTTCATTCATTGGGAAAGTGCTGCTGCTTCCTGAAAGCCTGCTTCCCCTTGCTTGCCTATCGGCGCGTCATGGGCCAACGCTGTCTGACATAGCCACAGGTTCGCAAGCAGCACCCCGGCACAGGCGTTCAATAGCAAGCTTCCAAGTTTCATTTGGCGATTCCCAAAAATACGGCCAAGCCACGCTCGACCTGGGTCAACTCGTCTGGATTCACACGCCCCAACACGGGTCCGATTTTTTCGCGCTTGAGCGTCATGGCCTTGTCGATCATGATTTGGGAAGTTTTTTCAAAGCCATTGCCTGGGGCGGCCTGTACCGTTACCCGCAACAAGGGCGCTTCAACCAAGGTGCTGGTCACGAGCAAGACCGTGACGCTGGTGTGATTGGCAAAATGTGGCGACTGAATCACTAACGCTGGTCGAGGTTTGCCAAAGTCACCTTGTATGGCAACTGACACTAAATCCCCGCGCTGCATCAGGCTGTCCAGCCCTCTATGTCGGCAAAGCTTTCATTCATCAGCGCGTCCAGCGCTTCAGAATCCAGCTGATCAGCTGCAGCCACTATCCTGACTTGGCGCTCGCACTCTTGTGCAAATTCTGTGGGCCGTGTGTCGGGCACCCAAATTTGTACAGGACGAAGACCCGCTTGGCGCAAAGCTTCGCGGTGTTTTTGAACTCGAAGGTTGACAGCGACCATGAAATCTCCTTGTTACATGCAACAGCTTATCAAAGCTCGTCGTTACATGCAACAAATTTTTTAATCGCTTAAGCAAATTCCACAATCACTTGGTCCACCGAGAGCGATTCGCCCTGGCTAGCGACGACTTTTTTGACCACGCCATCTGCAGCGGCAAACAAAACGTTTTCCATCTTCATTGCTTCAATCACCGCGACGCGCTCGCCGGCCTGCACCTTTTGACCGGGCGCTACCAACACCTGCGACAACAGCCCCGGCATGGGCGAGAGCACAAAGCGGCTCAGGTCAGGTGGCGATTTAAATGGCATGAGTTGGTGCAAGGCCGACATGCGCGGCGAGACCACCAGCGCGTCGATGCGGGTGCCGTTGTGCTGCACCCGCAGCGCCAACGGGTTCTTTGGCGTACCGCGTTCGATCTGCGCGGTAAAGGCTTTGCCATTGACCGTGCCGGTGATGGCGATGTCGTTGAGGCGCGAGCGGCTACGGATTTCGTATGCGGCATCTGCCACGCGCACACGCGCTGAACCAGTCTCCCCGACGAACTCATCGACATGCACCGGCGTGTACACATGCTTGCCGCTCTCCGACATGGCGATAACGACATAGTCTTTGCCCGCCTCCACGCCATAGCCGGGCAACTGGCCGCTGATGCCGGCAGTACGCTCGCGCGATTTACGGCGCACAAAAGCGGCCAGCGCAGTGAGGAAATGGGCGTCATGGTGCGGCACGTCTTCGGCCCGAAAACCATGCGCATAGTTCTCGGCGATAAAGCCGGTGTTGAAATCACCCGCGACGAATTTGGGGTGTGCGAGCAAGGCCGCTTGAAACGGAATATTGCTGGAGACGCCGCGAATCACAAAGCCATTGAGCGCCTCGCGCATTTTGGCAATAGCGTCCAAACGGTCGCTGCCGTGCACGATCAGCTTGGCGATCATGGAATCGTAAAACATCGGTATCTCGCCGCCATCGCGCACACCAGTGTCCACGCGAACACCCAGCAAGTCCTTGGTATTGCCCTGGAACATGGTTTGCGCAGGAGGCGCAAAACGCACCAACCGGCCGGTGGAAGGCAGGAAGTTGCGGAAAGGGTCTTCGGCGTTGATGCGGCACTCGATGGCCCATCCATTGCGCTGCACTTGCGCCTGTGTCAGCGGCAGTTTTTCGCCCGCAGCGACGCGGATCATCAACTCCACCAAGTCCAGGCCCGTGATCGCTTCGGTCACCGGATGCTCTACCTGCAAGCGGGTGTTCATCTCCAGGAA
>Ga0164295_10004616_pt1 | contig 10946 bp, 9 predicted proteins | sample GEODES006metaG_FD_111798 | JGI IMG/M metagenome (GOLD analysis project Ga0164295, IMG submission 111798) | Oligotrophic lake water microbial communities from Sparkling Lake, Wisconsin, USA - GEODES006 metaG | ecosystem: Environmental > Aquatic > Freshwater > Lake | place: USA: Sparkling Lake...
AAAAAAAAAAAAAAAAAAAAAAAAAAAAAAAAAAAAAAAAAAAAAAAAAAAAAAAAAAAAAAAAAAAAAAAAAAAAAAAAAAAAAAAAAAAAAAAAAAAAAAAAAAAAAAAAAAAAAAAGGAAGAAAAAAAAAAAAAAAAAAAAAAAACTAAAGCTAAAGCCAAAGATACATCTAATCCTTTATCTGGTATACCATTGATTAATGAATCTGAAACTTCTCAAGAAGATGTACCAAGCATTACTAATGAGCAAAAAAAACCATCTGGACTTTCAGAAAATCAATATGACCCAGAATATTTAAAAAAATTAGAAGATGAAGCAAATGAAAGATTTAATTTGGATACACAAAAAGCAATGGATTTATCACTTAACATTCAGAAAGATGAACAAGAAGAAAAAGAATTATTAGATTTTTGGCAACAATATTTTGGTAAAAATCAAGAAAGTTTATTAAAATTAAAAGAAATAATTCCAACTTTAATGTTAGAACAAAATTCTTATCAATTATTGTTAAAAATTATTCCAACATATTCCAATAAATTTATTAATAAAAATCCTTATATAAATAATGTATTATCATTATTATTTATTTTAATAGGAATAATTTCAAACCAAATTAAACAAAAAGAAAATCAAATATATTTATTATTTAAAGGAGGTGCCGCAATTCAAACTGTTAGTTCACAATTAGAAAATCAATCATATGAATCCGATGATTTAGATATAGTTATAATTAATAATAAAAACTTGGATGATATTTCAAAAGTAAATGAAAATAAAATGTTAGTAAAAAAAATAGGTGAGCTATTGAAATGGTTAACAAGTATAAAGGAAAATAATCAATTAAAATATATTTTATCATTTGATACAAACAAAGATAAGACATATCAAATTTATAAAATAAAAATAGGGGAAACCGCATTAATTGATTTGGATTATAATATTTTACCAAATGAAATTTTATCCTTATATAAAAATAATATTTATCAGAAAGGTTTTAATATTTTACCATATGGTAATTTTAAGGGCATATTCTTTTGCCCTTCATTAGTTAATTTAATCAAAGAAAAAATGTATTATCTAATAACTTATGGATCTATAGGTAATATGAAAATAGATAAAAATAGATTTTTTTTTAATTTTAAAATTCCAAAAAGTCTTAATTATTTAATTAATTGTTACAAAATTAGGACAAAGTTTGAAGGTGATAACAGAAATTTCTATGAAATAGTATTTAAAAATTTTTTCAATGATTATCCTAATCTAGAAAAAAAATTAACTGATCCAGAAGGTCCAGCTTTTGAAAGCCTGATACGGAAGGATCAAACATTAGTTCCTTATACTAAACCCTTATTAATTAAATTTTTGTTAGACAAAATTAATAATAATGATAGATAATAATATTAAAAATTAATTTAATAATTATTTCATTGTTCTACTTTTTCTTTTTTTATGTCTTATTTGTTTTCTTTTTCTTTTAGTATTTTTATTTTTCTTTACTCTTTTACCCCCTGAAGGTGGTTTAGGTTTATTAAAATCTTCTACAATTGCGTCTCCTAATTCTGTATCTGTATTTTCATTTATTAATCTTGCTGTTTCTTGTGCTACATATTGTCTTTGCGCTAAATTATCTAATATTTTTTGAGTTTTTGGTCTATAATATCTTGTCCTGGCATTCAAAAAAGGAACTGTTATATTACCCATAGCAGGTACTTTAAATTTAGCAAATTTACTATCACTTTCAAGCTCTACAAATTTTCCCTTTTCTTTTACATTTTGATTATCATAACTAGTAAAATCTATTAAATATTCTTCATTTCTAACCAAATTTTCTGGTTTGACCTCATCTAAAGATGGAATTAGCGGCGGTAAAAATGACATTATATATTATATACTTATAAAAATAAATCTGTAAATAAAAAATACTATTTTTACACCTTTTCTCATTAAAAACGCCCATTATAATTTATAAAACAACTTAAAATTTACTTGAATTATAACATAACGTACATTATAATGTCAAAATTTATAAAATTAACAAATTTAATAGTAAATACAAATTGCATACATTCAATATTTATAAAGCCAAATAAATATTATATTCACGTTGTGAGTAACAAATTTGATGGGTCAACCTGGAATGTTGCTGGATTTGGAATTGGTACTATTTCTTCATATAATTATGAAATTGAAGTATGTGAAACTAAACATCCAAGTAATTACAAAATAGTTTCTGATTGGATTAATAATCAGTAGTGGGCGTTTTAAATGAGAAATGGTGTAAAAAAAAAAGAAATTTCTTACTTAGTTATAAATTACAATTTCAAATAAAATTAATAATATATTTGTTTTTTTCTAATATATAATTGGTATAATATCGGCAACTGCTACGGATATATCATCACATTGATATGGTTTATATTTAGAATAATGAATAAAAGGTTTATTATTTAACTTATCAATCATCTTCCAAGGTTGAAGCCATCTTTCTACTGTCTGATTCATTATTTGTTCAGCATCCATTCCATATAATTCTTTTATTTCATCTTCATTGTCTTTCATTATCATATCCCATAGTCCATCACTACCTAAAATTACCTTGAATCTATCGCCAGGTGTTATAGGAATAATAACTGTATCTGGAACACAGCCTGTTACTCCATTATGACCTAAACATTGTGAACAAGCTAATTTAGTATAATTTTCTACTTTCCATTCTATATATTCACTATAAACATTAATTAATGTATTAATATCTTCTATTTGTATATTTGAAGATGGTAAATAATTAACATTATCACCTAATCTTAATTTTTCTTTTTCATTTTTATAATTATGTTCTTCAGTTATAAATTCTAATTCTCCATTCTTATAAATAGCAGCTTGTGAATCACCGCAATTAATACAAACAATACGATTTAAATAAATTTTAATTAGACACATGGTAGAGCCAGAACTAGATTCTAATTCAAGGTTGGTATCAATATACTCTGAAAGATTTTCAATAGGATTGTCGCTAATAATAAATTCAATCATATCCTGAATAGGAATTTGACGAATAAAATCAATACAATCATTTGAACCATGACCATCAAATACTACAATCCAACTAAATAATTCTCCAGTATTTTTATCAATAGCTTGTTCGCTAATGATAAAATCTTGTTTTTTAGATAATTGAGTTAATTTTGTATTAATATCAATTACATGGGAAGGACGATTATTAAAACAGGCCATTATATAAAATATTAATTAATTAATTATTTATAAAATTATAAAAAATATTTCAATTTTTTTTATTTGTATGGTAAAAAAATACTTTTAATTATAAATAGTTTATAATTTTTATTTATAGTATAAAAAATATTACAACGAAGTAATAAAAATAAAATTGAAAAGAAATAAATATAATATTATAAAATCAATTATAGAAAAGAATGAGCGCAATTGACGTTAATACCCTTTACTTTGATGTTCAACAGAAAACAGATAAACAACATATTTTGGATAATCCAGATACATATATTGGTTCTGTTGAAAATGTTGATACTAATATGTGGATTATGAATGAAACGGATGATCAAATTATTGAAAAAAATATCAATTATATTCCTGGGTTATTTAAATTATTTGATGAAGGTATAGTAAATTGTAGAGACCATGTTGTTAGAATGCAAACCAAAATTGAACAAAAGGTTGAAAATTCTATACCAGTTACATATATTGATGTTGCTATTCAGGATGACGGAACTATTGTTATGATTAATGATGGTAATGGTATTGATGTAGTACAGCATCCGGAATATAAAACTTGGGTTCCAGAATTAATATTTGGACATTTAAGAACTTCAACAAATTATAATAAGGAAGAAAAAAAAATTGTTGGTGGTAAGAATGGTTTTGGATTCAAATTAGTTCTTATTTGGTCAACATATGGTCAAATTGAAACCGTTGATCATATTCGTGGATTAAAATATACACAAGAATTCAAAGATAATCTTGATACTATTTGTCTTCCTAAAATTAGTAAAGCATCCAAGGCAAAACCATATACAAAAATTACTTTTAAACCAGATTATAAAAGACTTGGAATTCAAGGATTATCACCAGATATAGTAGCATTATTAAAAAAAAGAGTATATGATATTTCAGCTATTACTGATAAAACTATAAAAGTAAAATATAATAGTGCTGTTATTCCAATAAAGAATTTTGAAAAATATATAAATTTATATATTGGTGATAATAAAAGAGTTTATGAAGAATCAAATTCTCGTTGGGAATATGCGGTAGCATTAACACCATCAAATGAATTTGTTCAAGTATCATTTGTAAACGGTATTTACACATCAAAAGGAGGTAAACATGTTGAATATATTTTAAATCAAATTACAAGAAAAATATGTGAATTGATTGAAAAGAAGAAAAAGGTCAAAGTAAATCCTAACTCTATCAAAGAACAATTAATATTATTCGTTAGATGTGATATTGAAAATCCAGCATTTGATAGTCAAACTAAAGATTTTATGAATACACCGGTTACAAAGTTTGGATCAAAATGTGATGTAAGTGATAAGTTTATTGAAAAGGTAGCAAAAATGGGAGTAATGGAAGCAGCTTTACAATTAACTGAAGTAAAAGAAAATAAGGCTGCTAAAAAGACAGATGGTACAAAGAGTAAATCAATTAGAGGAATTCCAAAATTAGATGATGCTAATTGGGCTGGAACAGATAAATCAAAAGATTGTATGATTATCTTTTGTGAAGGAGATTCAGCAAAAACAGGTGTTATTTCAGGATTATCATCAGAAGATAGAAATACAATTGGTGTTTATCCGTTAAAGGGTAAAGTAATGAATGTAAGAGGGGAAGCTGTAAAGAAAGTTTCAGAAAATAAGGAGATAACAGAGATAAAAAAGATTCTAGGTTTAGAAACGGGCAAAGAATATTTATCTTTAGATGATGTCAATAAAAGTTTGAGATATAGTAAAGTAGTATTTATGACAGATCAGGATTTGGATGGTTCACATATTAAAGGATTGTGTATTAATTTGTTTCAAAATGAATGGTTAAGTTTAACAAAAATTCCTGGATTTATTGGTTTCATGAATACACCAATTTTAAAAGCAAGAAAAGGAAATCAAGAATTGAAGTTTTATAATGATGGTGAATATGAAGAATGGAAAAAAAATAATGCTGATGGTACAAAAGGTTGGAATATAAAATATTACAAAGGTTTAGGAACGTCAACAAAAACAGAATTCAGAGAATATTTTGAAGAGAAGAAATTTGTTGGGTTTGAACATACAGGACAAATTAGTGATGATGCGATTGATATGGTATTTAATAAAAAAAGAGCAGATGATAGAAAAAATTGGTTAGAGAATGTTTATGATAGAAGTAGTTTTGCGGATACTAGTAAACAAATGATTCCTTATGAAGAATTTATTAATAAAGAATTAATCCACTTCTCAAAATATGATTGTGATCGTAGTATTCCTAATTTAATGGATGGACTTAAAATTAGTTTAAGAAAAATATTGTATAGTGCGTTTAAAAAACGATTATCAAATGAAATAAAAGTAGCTCAATTTTCAGGTTATGTTTCAGAAAATTCATGTTATCATCATGGTGAAGAAAGTTTAAATAAAGCTATTGTTGGAATGGCACAAAATTTTATTGGTTCAAACAATATTAACTTATTATTCCCATCAGGTCAATTTGGTTCTAGAATTAAAGGTGGTCAAGATGCTTCATCGCCAAGATATATATTTACTAGACTTGAAAAAATAACAAGAGCTATATTTCCAGAACAAGATGATAATATTTTGAAATATATGAATGATGATGGAACACCAGTAGAACCACAATTTTATGTTCCAATTATTCCAATGGTTTTAGTAAATGGTTCAAAAGGTATTGGAACTGGTTTCAGTACGGAAATTATGTGTTATAATCCAAAAGATATTATCGCTTATTTAAAAAATAAATTAGTAAGTCAAGAACAGGTATCATGTAAAGATAAAGTTGAATTCTTACCATATTATGAAGGGTTTACAGGTGTAATTTTAAAAATAGGTGATACAAAATTCATGTTTAAAGGTAAATATGAAGTATTAAAAGGCGAACAAGATAAAGTTAGAGTGACTGAATTACCAATTGGTTATTGGACAGAAGATTTTAAAGAATTATTAAATGATTTACAGAATGATAAAGACAAAGATGGTAAAAAAATAGTACCAATTATTAAAGATGTTTATGAAAATTATACAGATACAACAATAGAATTTGTCATAACATTTTCAAAAGGAAAGGTAGCCGAATTAGAGTCTTTGAAAGGAGATTTTGGTTGTAATGGATTAGAAAAATTACTGAAATTATATTCTACAAGTTCAACTACAAATATGAATCTATTTAATTCTGAAGATAAATTAAGAAAATATGATACAGTAGAAGAAATAATTGATGATTATTATGATATTAGATTAGAATATTATGAAGATAGAAAAGATAATTTGATAGATATTTTAGAAAAGCAATTGTTAATACTTTCCAATAAAGCAAAGTATATTCAAGAATTATTAAATGGAACAATTGATTTGAGAAAAAAGAAGAAGCAAGAAATTATTGATTTATTAAATAATAAAGAATATGATGTAATTGATGATGATGAAGAATTTAAATATTTAGTGAGAATGCCAATGGATTCAGTATCCGAAGAAAATGTTGAAAAATTATTGAAAGAGCATAAAGATAAAGAGGTTGAATTGGATATAATAAAAGCAACAACAATTCAGCAAATGTGGTTATCGGAATTGGAGATTCTTGAGAATGAATATAAATCATATCAAAAAGAAAGAGAACAAAGTCAAGTAGGCATTACCAAGAAGAAAGCTATAAATAAAGTAGCAGGAGGTACAAAAAAAATGGTAAAGAAATCTGTGTCAAATGTTGATTTAGATATAAAATAATCAAAACATCATTAATTTCCTATGTATTTTTGTATTTTTTATCTTTATTATTTAATTACTTTATTCCAACTTGTTAGTTTGATTGTCTGAGAAAAATGAAAAATAAAAAATTAAACTAAAAAATATTTTACAACTAAGTAAAATAATTATTATTTTTTTATATATTTTTTTATATATTTAGTATAATTATTATTTTTTTTTTGAAAAGAAAAATTTAACTTTTTAAATAATTTTTATATATATATATATAATATGCCAACCAATAGTACTAATACTAAGAACAATACCGAAACAGAAACTAGTTTAACCCCAAAACATCAAAAATATATAAATATGATAGATAAAACAAATAAAGCTGATTGGAATTTAAGACAACAATGGGGGGATAAGAATCCATATCAAGACCCAAGAAGTTTTGACTTGTCTGATTCACAATATCAGGAAAATTTTGGTAGTAATAGTACCATGAATGTTCCACAAAACCATGGTAGGTATTTGGAAATGATAAAACAAGCAGATCAACGTGATTTGAATGATAGAATAGCATGGGCAAGAGCAAATCCAAGAGCGCCACCAGGCTCATATGATATGTCAAATATAGAATATATAAAATATTTAAATAATAGAGGTGGAAGAAAAGGCAGAAAAGGCAGAAAAGGAAGAAAAAGTAGAAAAAGTAGAAAAAGCAGAAAAAGTAGAAAAAGCAGAAAAAATAAACTATAAAATCATTTAATATAATATTATTTTTATTAAACGATTTAACATTTTCATTCTTCTTAGCAAATCAAACTAACAAATTGGAATAAAGTAATTTAATTATGTTATTTTAAAACCAATTAGGCATTTTATAATTATTTTTATCTTTTTGAGTTTCAAGAACAGGTGGAGCTATAGGAACTGCTAATGTACTAACATCATATAAATATTTCATGTATCCTTGTGCTTCTGAATAAACATGATGAATACAATAATCTAAAACAATTTTATCAAGTTCTTCAATTTGTCCAGGGATGTTTATAGTTTGATTAGCAGCATGTTGTAAAAAAACACTGCGCATAATTATTTTTAAAGAGTCACAATCTTGAGTACCAATAGTATATTGTCCATTAGATTTCTTGTAAACACCAGCTCTAATACCATTTTGAATGATCTGAATATTTTCTTTAGAGAAAAAAGCTCTAGATAATGGGGTTTCATCCCATTGACCTAAAGTAGGTTCCCTAAAAGTAGCACATTGATTAGCAGGAATTTTATCATACATAGCAAATAAGTTGGATATATCAGGAGATTGTGTTTTATTAATAATATCAATTCTACCATTTGAACTTTTAGTATTATTCATATTATAATACATTCATAAAAAAATATAAATATTCCACCTTTCAAATCCACCTTTGAAAAGGTGGAGCCAAACATAGATTTCAGATATTTTTCCACCTTTTCAAAGGTGGAGCCTAAAAGATATTTAGCATTATATTTGGATAAGTATTTAAAATATTTGGTTCAAAAGGTGGATTTGCTATACTTTTTCTAAGCTTGCTAAAAAAAGTATATATATATATATATATAAAGGCGATGAATTTTCAAAAAATAGTATTAACAATAGCAATAATAGTTTTAATAATAATATTAGTAGTAGTTGGCGTATCATTATCTAAAGCTTCATATTCTGAATCATGGCCTCCAGTTGTAGGTGAATGTCCAGATTATTGGGTAGATTTATCTGGTAATGGAGAAGCGTGTTTTAATTCACATAGTTTAGGAGTATGTAATATTCCAACAGAGGATAATAAATCAACCATGAATTTTAATCAATCACCATATAATAGTGATAATGGAACTTGTTCTAAATATAAATGGGCTACAAATTGTAAAGTTACTTGGGATGGAATTACATCAGGTGTAACAAATCCATGCGATACAACTAGTTCTACAAGTTAAATAACAGTAGTTAATTTAATAACAAGTAAATATATTATTTAAAATATATTATTTTTTTAATTATAATATAGTTTAGTAGAAGATAATGAATAATTTAATAAAAGATGAAGAATTACTAAAAAAAGAACAAAAATTGCTAAAAAACACGAGAAATTTGGCAGATGAATTAATTGGATTAATATTTGATTATGTGCCGAAAATAGTAAAGGTGTTTTTATCAAAACACAATTATTTAGAAGACCATTGGTTAATAAGAAACCATATAAATAAAAGAGATATAGAAAATTACATTAGGACAATGGTAAGACAAGATAATTCATTTGTATTTAATCAGTTATTAATTGAAAATGAAAAAAAATGGCTAAATATGAAAAAATATTATTATAAAAATTGTATATATGCTAATTATTTAATATTTCTAGATTCATATTCATTAGAGAATGAATCAACAAACTGTAGAAAATTATTAATTGAATTATTTGGAGAACTAGGATTGAGTAAAAATAGATTTAAAAAAAAGAATATAATAACATATATAAGATGGAAAACATAAATATAAATAAATTGTTAAATCGTGACGACGAAGCAAATAAAATAAAAGAAATATTGAAGGATTTTGAAAAAAATAAACATAATTTAACTACAAAAAAAGGTATTTATATATATGGTGATCCAGGAACAGGTAAAAGTACATTTGTACAAAATATTTTGAAAGAGTTGGATTATGATATAATAAAATATGACGCAGGAGATATAAGAAATAAATCAATAATAGATACAATAACAAAGCATAATATGTCAGATAAAAATATTATGAGTATGTTTTATAAAAAAATAAAACGTATAGCGATAATAATGGACGAGATAGATGGAATGAATAATGGTGATAAGGGTGGTATAAATTCATTAATAAAGATTATAAGACCAAAAAAGACAAAAAAACAACGTCTAGAAGAAATAACATTAAATCCAATTATATGTATAGGTAATTATCATATAGATAAAAAAATAAAAGAATTAATGAAGGTATGTCATGTAGTAGAATTAAAGACACCGACAAAACTACAAACAACAAGTATTTTAGATAATTTAGTTCCAAATATAGAAGATAGTATAAAACCAAATATAATAAATTTTATTCAAGGAGATTTAAGAAAATTGACAACGGTTTATGAATTATATAAAAATAAAGAGAATATATTAAACAATAATATAATAAAAAATATATTTTTAATGAAATCATATAATGATGATACAAGAAAAATAACAAAAAAATTAATAAATAATAGATTTTCTATAGAAGAACATTTAACAATAATGAATGAAACAGATAGAACAATTGTTGGTTTATTATGGCATGAGAATATAATAGATGTTTTAAGTAAAATGGGAAAAGAAGATTCAATTCCATTTTATTTAAAAATTTTAGATAATATATGTTTTGCTGATTATATAGATAGAATAACATTTCAAAAGCAAATTTGGCAATTTAATGAGATGAGTTCATTAATAAAGACATTTAAAAATAATAGGATATATCATGATACATTTTTTTCTAATGAACAAAAAAAGAAACAAACTTTCAATCCATCCGAGGTAAGATTTACAAAAGTTTTAACCAAATATTCAACAGAATATAATAATTCAATATTTATTCAAAATTTATGTCAAGAATTATCAATGGATAAAAATGACATGTTTGCCTTTTTCTTGGATCTGAAAAATAAATATAATGATAATGAAATATGTGTTTTATTTGAGAATTATTATATATCAAAATTAGATGTTAGTCGTATTTATAGATATTTGGATAAATATACAAAGGAAAATGCTGCGGAAACTGAAGATATAGTGTTTTCAGATGATGATATGTAGAAAAGTAAAAAATATAAAAAAAATAAGTTTTTGATTAAAAATTTTATAAATAAAAATTTATTTATAAAAATTATTACTTGGCCAAGTTTAATCGTTTTCTTGCTTCCAAATTTTTGTTTAACCATGATTCTTTTACAACTTGGTTTAAAAGATTAAACT
>Ga0164295_10004617_pt1 | contig 10943 bp, 10 predicted proteins | sample GEODES006metaG_FD_111798 | JGI IMG/M metagenome (GOLD analysis project Ga0164295, IMG submission 111798) | Oligotrophic lake water microbial communities from Sparkling Lake, Wisconsin, USA - GEODES006 metaG | ecosystem: Environmental > Aquatic > Freshwater > Lake | place: USA: Sparkling Lake...
TTCATCAGTTGTCAGAATGTCGGAAAAATAGTCGAAAAATGGTAACATTTGACTAAAAGTAAAAACGACTTCTTCTATAAATTGCTTAGATAAAACCTCTTCATCGGAAAGTTTTCTGATAAGAAGATACTGTTTAAATTTCAACCATTCTATATTTTCGTGATCTTTCGAAAATGACTGAGGAGCAGTTTTTAGCTTCTCCCCCTGTAATTCACCAAATAATTTCTTAAAATCAGGCGCTTGGGTTATTTTTTTTATGGTAGAAGAATCCACGGCTAATTCCTGTCTGATTCGTTTCACATCTGCTGGTTCCGGATCCCAAAAACCACCCCCAATAAATGATTCCCCAGGTTGGATATGCAGATAATAGCCCCCTCTTTTCCATTTAGTAGCTCTGGTGATACCCACACTAAAATGTGTTTTGTAGGGTAGTTTATCTTTAGAGAAACGCACATCCCGATATATTCTAAACACATTTTTTCCCTCCAAAAGATCAAATGTTTCCATTTTCAAGTATAATTCATCGGAAAATAATTTGAAATGAGCAAGTTCTTTTTGGAAAACACCCTTGTTTAATGTAAACCATTCACGATGATTATTTTGAGCTAAGTTTGAGAGAAATTCCAGCAGAGATTTAGTAAGTTGCATCCTTTGTAATTTACAAAATAGTTTTGAGCGCTAATAACATTCAAAATTAACAGATTAAAACAAAAGATGTTAATAAAAAATGGGATGCGATAAATTCGCATCCCATTGTAGTTGGAGTAATTAAAAAAGTGTCTGGGAGTAATTCCAAAACAAATCTAGTTTATTATATTTAATATTAAAACTACATGATGATGCAGTCTTGTAGAAGTATTACTATTTTAAAAAATTTAATTTGATACTAAAAATACGAAATTCTTCTCAAAACCAAAGAAAGACCTGCATCACAAAAGAAGGATGCAGGTTACCAATTACTCTCGATTTAAAGACACAATATAGATAAAAATAAAAAGTTAAAAGGTACATTTATATGTAGTAAACAAGTAATGTAGTTTATGTAACTAAAGTTTCGGAGTTGCTAAAAATCTTTTTATCAGATAAATAGAATCATAAAAAAGTTGAATTTTTTAGCATAACTTTTTAATTTTGAGTGAGTTAAAATAAAATTTCCAAATCAGCTAAAAATGCAACTTAATAAATGTATTAAAAATATCTCTCAAGTTGGTAAAATTGATTCGTTTCAAATATTTTATTAAAAACCTCTAAAGAACTTTTTAGATTTAAACAACGCATCAATGTTATTATATTTTTGAAATTAATGCCGGTTGAGAAGTATCTTCGTTCAAAAGAATAGAAAATAAGATAAACAGGTGAGAAAATGATTTGAAATTCATTTTGCCAGCATTAAATATCCTTATAAAATGGTAGGATAATTAGCTCCGAAACTTTAGTTAATAAAAAAAGGCTACAATAGATTGCAGCCTTTCTAACTTGGAGTAATTATTCATCAATGAACAAGTGAAATTCGCTATTGATTAAACAAATATAAACCTAAATATCTGATAATTAACCTACATGAAAATGTAGAAACCCTAAAAACCTGGTAAATCAAACAGAATACGTATATAAAACGTATATAAACAGTATAAAATCCGTAGTAGAAATATAAATTACAGCATTAATGGCAAGTAAATTTTTTCAAATCTCCTTGGTTTTTAGTCTTTTGAAAGCGTAATCAGCCGCTCTGGCGGTCAAAGCCATATAGGTGAGAGATGGATTTACACAGGAAGCGGAAGTCATGGCTGCGCCATCGGTGACAAAAACATTTTTACAGGCATGGATTTGATTAAATTTATTAAGCACAGAAGTTTTAGGATCATTTCCCATTCTTGCGGTCCCCATTTCATGAATACCCAAACCGATATGCACTTCCTTCCTATTATAGCCAGTCACCTGTTTAAACCCTGCTGCATCAAGCATTTCCATAGCATTTTCCATGATATCCATTCTCATAGCAAGATCATTGTCATTAAAAGAGGCATCAAAAACGATCAAAGGAATACCCCATTTATCCTTTTTAACCGGATCTAAAGACATCCTATTGGTAGGATCAGGCAGTATTTCTCCAAAACCACCAAAACCAAAAGTCCATTCCCCTGGCTGGGTAAGTTCATCTTTGAAATTGGCACCGAATCCTTCCATCCCATTCCCCCTGCTCCATCCTTTTCTACTGGCACCACCTTGATAACCATATCCCCGCATGAAATTTTTCGCCTTATCTGACCCTATATTCCTAAAACGGGGAATATACAAAGCATTAGGTCTGGAACCTACCACATAATCGTCTAAAAATCCGTCAATAACAGCATTTGCTCCTACTCCCAATTGATGATCCATGATATTTCTTCCAACCTGATCGCTATCATTTCCTAAACCAGCAGGAAATCTGCCAGACTTCGAATTCAACAAAATAGCTGCTGTATTCATTGCCCCAGCGTTTAGAAAAACAATTTTGGCAAAATATTCCATCACTTCCGAAGTAACCGCATTTAAAATACGAACCCCACTTGCCTTTTGGCTACGGTCATCAAAAATAATTTCCAGGACGATACTGTCATGGATGATGGTCATGTTTCCCGTTTTAGCAGCAGCTGGCAGAGCACCTGCCAAAGAGCTGTAATAGCCACCAAAAGGACAACCACGGGCACATTTATTTCTATATTGGCAGGAAGATCTTCCTAATGTCAAGTGTTGAGGTTCAGGTTTGGTTAAATTAGCAATTCGGCCGATGGTTACATTACGCCCCATTTTCTCCATCATCTTTTCCTTAAAAAATCTTTCAGGTGCATTCATAGGCATAGGTGGCAAAAAATGACTATCGGGTAGTACGTCCCAATTTTCCTTTTGCCCGCTGATACCAACAAATTTTTCAACATAAGTGTACCATGCTGCTAAATCAGCATATCTTATAGGCCAATCAACTCCGACACCTTCCTTGGCATTTGCTTCAAAATCATTTTCATTCCAGCGGTAAGATTGTCTGCCCCAGTGCATCGACTTTCCACCTGTATGATAGGCACGAATCCAATCGAAGGGGCGTTTTTCGAGATATGGATTTTCCTTATCATTTGTCATGAAATTCTCCAGGTCATCTTTAGCCATATTATTAAACCTGTTGTTTGCCCAACGTTCCTCGGCAGACCTCAAGGTTAACTTATCTCTATGCGGCAATTCCCAGGGAGCTTTTGTTGCCGTATCATAATCCTCCACATGTTTAACTTCCCTGCCTCTTTCCACTACCAATACCTTTAAACCCTTTTCAGTCAATTCTTTAGCAGCAATACCTCCCGTCATACCTGAACCTATAACAATGGCGTCGAATCTATTGGATTTATTTTTTAAAATTTCCATACCAATTAAAATTTATTAATAAGCAATCATTTTCATGCCCTTTTCCCATTTCACATTTTCTAATTTTCCGGGAACAGGCTGATAATCAAAGCAAGCTTTAATGCCTACTTCGGAACCAAAATAACCTAACAAGGTTAATTCCTTTAACATTCGCCAAAAATCAAGATTGTTGGAAGTACTTCTCGCAACCATAGATTCCTTCTCTAATGTTTCAAGTATTTCTGTTTGATTAAGAGGAGAAAGGGATAAAAAATTTCTGTTTAACAGACTTTGTAAGCCGTCTGTGAAAATTTTCTTATCCTTTTCCACATAACAATCAGCTAAAACCAAAGCTATAAAATCAGCTACTTTAGCCTCTTTGGCACCTGGTGTTTTCGTTTCAGGAATGATTAATTCCGTTACTTCATCTACCAATTGAAATTGTTCAAGGGTCAAAAAAAGATTAGGTTGATGTTTACGAGATGGACTCAATGCTGAAAATCTATTCATTGCAGTGAGGGTCGTGCCGGAAATAGCAAGTCCTAATATGGAACTAACATATTGTATCACTTTTCTTCTTTTCATTGTTTGGTTACTTTTATCTAAATTTAAAATAAAGATTTGAATTTTTAAAATTGTATGTCCAAAAAGGCAACCAATATTCCAACATTCCCGTTAGTGCTTAAAAATAAAGATATGAAAAAATATTTAATTTATTTTGGGATAACCTTTAGCATTTCGCTAAATATGGGTGCTCAAACCGATTCCCTGGACTTATTACTTCAATTAGGAAGTGAGGAACCCGTTGAATTGATTCCAAAACGTATGATTTTCACCCAACGTATGCTATGGGGAGAAAAAGGATTAATGCGAACGCTGAAGGTAGCTCCATTAACGGATCAAGGACGAGAAACGGAGTTAAAAATACGACGTGGCATGTTGGTCACCCATCAGGTACTCGGATTTGCTACCTTGGCTGGAATGGTTGCTCAAGGTATTGTGGGTGCCAAATTATATAGCGGCGATTATAAAATAAAGGAGCTTCATGAAGGCTTAGGCACAGCTGTCAATATTACGTATTTCACCACCGCTGGACTCAGTTTATTCACCCCTCCCCCACTTATTTCCAGACAGGTAAAAGGATTGAACGGTATAAAAATGCATAAAACGTTGGCAGTCGTTCATTTATCAGCAATGATTGCTACCAATTTATTGTCTGATAGTGCTGGAGACCCCAAAATAAAACCGCTTCACCGAGCTGCCGCCTTTACCGCTTTTGGTAGTTTTTTTGGTGCCATGTTAGTTATGAAATTTTAAAAATCAGACAATGAAAATATATTCGCTTTTAATCCTTGCCATAGGATTCATCATTAGTTCCTCCTTTACCATAGTAGCTGATCAGACGCTACGAGCCGATAAGACAAAATCGTTCCTTTCCTACAGCGCCAATCATGCTTTACATGCGTGGACGGGAACCAGTAAAAAGGTAGATTGTCTGTTGATATATGATGAAGAGACAAAAACTTTCAAAAAAGTGGCCGTAAGTACCAACGTTGCTGACTTTGACAGTAAAAATTCTAGTAGAGACGGTCATGCACTGGAAGTATTAGATGCTATTAAATATCCAAAAGTAACCTTCGGCAGCACAGCCATTGAACCTGCAAAAGATGGAAAATTAAAAATAAGTGGAAAATTAAATTTCCATGGAAAAGCAAAAGACATTACTTTTGAAGCAGACTATAAATTGACAGATAAAGAAATTAATGTAAATGGTGGGTTTCCTGTTTCTATGACCGAGTTTGAAGTGGAGAGACCATCCTTTATGTTGGTAAAAACAGACGATATTCTGGAGATTAAGTTCAATGTCGTATTCCTAAAAAACTAGTTTATGCGTTTATTCCCTATTCTTTTCGTTCTTTTCCTAACTGATCTGACAGCACAGTCTATAGATAAGTCTTCTTTTGTTCAAACAGAAAAAGGTGATTTTATGCTTAATGGCAAGGCTTATACCTACATAGGAGCTAACTATTGGTATGCTGCTTTCGTAGCTATGGATCAAAAAGGAAAAGAACGAATCGTAAGGGAACTGGATTTTTTAAAAGAGGCTGGCGTAATGAATTTGCGCCTTATGGCTTCAGGTGAAGGTCCAAAAACGGAGCCTTTTCGGGTAACCCCTACCCTACAGGAATCTGTCGGTGATTGGAACGAAGATGTTTTAGTGGGACTTGACTTTGTCCTTGCTGAAATGGGTAAAAGGAACATGAAAGGCGTTTTGTGCCTCAATAATTTCTTTTATTGGTCAGGGGGAATGGCTCAATATGTTTCCTGGTTTACTGGCGAAAAAATTCCTTATCCGGAGGAGCATAGTTGGGACGAGTATATGCGGTTTTCAGCAAGATTTTATACCCTTCCCAAAGCGACAAAATTATACTATGACCTTATTGAAAAATTAGTTTCCAGAAAAAATACCATCACCAACGAATGGTATGTAAATGATCCTACCATCATGTCCTGGCAATTAGCCAATGAGCCACGAGAATTTGGTCACGATAAAAAGTATTTTAAATGGGTGAAAAAATCAAGTGATCTCATTCGACAGCTAGATGAAAATCATCTTATCTGTATTGGAAATGAAGGCATTTTGGATCATTTAGTTGGGTCAACCTACAAGAAAACAGCTGCTTTAAAAAATATAGATTATCTCACCGTTCACTTATGGCCGGAAAACTGGGGTTGGTATGCTCCTAAAAATCCAGACGAATCTTTTGAGACTACCAAAATAAAATCAAAAGCCTATTTGGAAAAAAATGCCGGGGTATCAAAATCTGTGCTTAAACCTATCGTACTTGAAGAATTTGGATTGGCACGAGATGGTGGAAGTTATGAGGCTAGCGCAGAGGTAAATATGAGAAACAAATTCTATCAATTCTTGTATGAAATAACCTTAGGAAACCCTGATTCACCCTATCGAGGAATGAATTTCTGGGCTATTGGAGGGGAAGGGAGGCCTCGTCAGCCAGAAACTTTTTGGCAAGCAGGAGATGATTATATTGGCGATCCGCCACATGAAAAACAAGGTTGGTATTCTGTTTATTTTACAGATTCATCGACGTTTGAATGGCTAAAAAAAGTGCAGAAATAAGCCTTTTTAACCCTTAATTTTCTCGTTCTAATAACTGGAAGGCTACCTTTCTTAATAATTCCTTTTTTTCTGCCATCACCTGAACTTCCTCTAAAGACTTCATTCCTTTTTCAAAGTAATATTGCTTTCTACGTTTAGCTTCGTCAGGAATATTCAATTCTGTTAAAATAGCAGTGACCTTTTTTACTTTTTCTTGAGGTAAGAGGTCATTTTCCGTATTAAAAAGTTCCAATAAATCTAGTTTCTGATGTTGGCTCGCTAAATCTAAGGCTTTCAGAATGAGGAAAGTTTTTTTGTTTTGAATAATATCACCACCTATTTGTTTACCAACTTGAGCCTGGGAACCGAAAGTATCTAAATAATCATCCTGAATTTGGAAGGCAACGCCAATATTTAGACCAAAATCGTATAATTTTAAGGCATCACTTTCCGTAGCACCTGCAGCAATAGCCCCCATTTTTAGTGCACCAGCAAGTAGAACAGCTGTTTTCAGGGAAATCATTTTTTCATACGCTGCAAGCGTTACTTCCGAAGATGATTCAAATAACATATCCATTTCCTGACCTTCACAAACTTCCCTGGCAAATTGATTGAAAATGTTAACCAGACTAGGAATGCTGGCCGGAACTTTAAAGCGGAGCAATGATTCGTAAGCCAGAATCAACATCACATCACCCGAGAGAATACCCGTATTCACTCCATATTTGGCATGGACAGTTAATTTCCCCCGCCTCATTTCAGCTTGATCCATAATATCATCATGAACCAAAGTAAAATTATGAAAAACCTCTACCGCATGAGCAATACAAAGGGCTTTATCTACTTTGTTATCATATAACTCAAAAGCCATCAATGAAAATAAAGGTCGTAGCCGTTTTCCACCGAGGCTTAAAATATAATTTACAGGTTCATACAGCGAAATAGGTTCTTTTTTATAGCTGTTTTCATTTAAATAGGTCGCGTAAAGTGACTGAAGTTCATCGAGGGTGTGCATTAGAAAACTATTTGAAGGTAAAGATATTTAAATTGCCGCTTTCTCTTTTCTAAATCTTTATATTTGACAAAAAATTAATGGCTTTGAAAAAGATTTGGGATATACTAATTATCGGGGGAGGCCCTACTGGAATTAACTGCGCGATAGAAGCTGGCAAGGCAAATTTATCAGCCCTTATTTTGGAAAAAGGCGTCATTACAAACTCATTATTTCATTTTCCCGTGAACATGACTTTTTTCTCCACCTCCAGGTTATTGGAAATAGGTCAAATCCCCTTTGTTTCCCATAATGATAAACCAACAAGACAAGAATCTTTAGAATATTACCGCAGGTTGATTCAACATTTTCAATTGAATTATCATACTTATGAAACGGTACAGGATATTTTTCCAAATGACCATCCTGACCTTAACTTTGGATATAAAGTCAAAACCAATAAAAACGAATATGACTGTAAAAACATAGTGATTGCCACCGGATTTTATGACAAACCTGTACTTCTGAATATACCCGGAGAGGAGTTGCCAAAGGTGAGGCATTATTATGATGACCCCCACCGCTATATCCGTCAGAAGGTTGTTATTATTGGTGCTGCAAATTCTGCCTGCGACGCTGCGTTGGAAATATGGCAAAAAGGAGGGGAGGTTACTATGGTCATCAGGGGCACTGAAATAAGTCCAAGAGTTAAATACTGGATAAAACCTAATATAGAGAACAGAATAAAGGAAGGCAGCATTACCGCTTATTTCAATAGTGAAGTCCTTGAAATATTACCGGGTGAGATACTTATTAAAACGCACAACGAAACTATTTCCCTGGACAATGACTGGGTCCTCGCATTGACAGGGTACCAACCTAACATTGATTTTCTTGCCCATCTGGGACTGACATTTGAGAACCAAATACAATGTAAGCCATCTTTTGACGAAACAACCTTAGAGACAACAAACTTAAAAGGAGTTTATATTGCCGGTGTAGTATGTGGGGGCATGGAAACCAGTAAGCTATTTATAGAAAATACCAGAGATCATGCGGATAGAATCATTAGGGATATCCTTCTGAAAAACTCAACAGTAGTTTTGATGGATTAAATCAATTTTCTTTTAGCAACACAAACTTAAAAGTATAACCTTGAATATCAGTTTGAAGAACAAGTTTTGTCTCTGACAACTCCATTATATTTAAAAACACACCCTCCGTTCCAGCTAATGCTATGATATCTTCCCCCTCTAGTTCATAGGTCAGCCTTTCGTCCTGACCATTTAAATTGGTTGTAACCTCTCCTGATGTATTAAAATCAAAGTATAAACCGGTAAGAGAATCTGTTTCCTTTTCATTTCTAAAACCTTTATCTAACAGCCATTTATGGGAGAGATTATTTAAGATAGCCTCCTTATTATGGCAACCTTGAATAAAAAAGGATACTAAACAAATAATGGTAAAGAATCGAGGAGTAAAGTTTTTCATCACAAGGGATAAGTAGTTTCAAATTTGACTGCTAATGTAAACATAAAATTCAAAAAAAATAAGCGCAAAACAAGTAATGTCAAGCGCTTATTTTTCTTTAAACTATTATAAACCTAATTATTTAGCAGAAGAAACGGTAAAATCAAAGGTAAGTTTTTCCCAATTGAAAGAAACTTTACCATTTTTATTTACAGTAAATGTTAACTGTTCCGTTACATCAGCCACCATTTTAGGTGTGACAGTAACTCTTAGCGCATCGTCAGAGTCCTTGTAGTCATAAGCGCCCCATTGCTCTGCTTTCTTATTGAAAATCAAAGTCCACTCCGTTTTACCAGGAATAGTAAAAACTGAATAAGTACCAGCAGCCAATGCTTTACCATTAATTTTCACATCTTTAGAAGCAGTAAAAGAAGTAGCATTATTAGCACCAGTACGCCAGATTTTGTCAAAAGGAACTAATTCACCCCAAATGGCTCTTCCCTTAACTGAAGGAGCTCCCCATTTCATAGAAACCTCAGTAGAACCTACTTTAGCAGAGGAAGATAATTCTGGGCTTGAAGGTTTTGCTTGTGCTGTAAGAAAAGAAGGCAGGCAAAAAATGGCAGCTGATAAAATAGCTGACAAAATGAAATTATTTTTACGCATTTTGTAAAATTTGAGTTTTAAAAAATTAATAATCTAAGAACGAAAAAAAAGCCATTCAGTTTTAAAAAGTACCATCTATTTTTGAGATGCCCTATATAATCTATCATTAATAGCAATACCCAAACCTTCTTCAGGCAATTTTTCAGCTAAAATATGCGTGATATCTGCTTCGTCCATTTCCCTTAAAAAGGAGAATAACCTATGTGCAGATTCTTCATAATCACCTGATGCTGACAAAACCCACTGATTTTTAGTATCCATTTCTGACCATATTTCTTTAAAACACAGCACAGCAGCGCTAACACTCTGACCCATAGAAAGTAAGGTCTCTTTATGGCCTAAGAACAGGGGTTTTTTAGGCGCATAATGGCTTAGAATCATGCCCGGAGACTCAGGTTGCGAGGATGATACATTCATTTTAATATTTCCTTTATACACGGTACGAATATTTTCCAAACTCAGCCCTCCGAGACGGTAAATAACCAAATTTTCATTTTCCATACCAACAATCGTACTTTCTATGCCAATCTGGCATCTTCCGCCATCTAAAACAAAGGGTATTTTCAAACCCAGCTGTTTGACTACGTGTTCAGGCATGGTTGGGCTAATATACCCAAATGGATTCGCACTGGGTGCCGCCAATGGAAACGGGATAGAGGTAAGTAAAGCCAGGGTAAGCGAATGATCGGGCATTCTTATGGCAACTCTGGGCAAACCTGAGGTTACAATATCTGGAATAATGTAGCTTTTAGGCACTAAAATGGTGAGAGGCCCTGGCCAAAAAGCTTTGACCAACTCTTTCAGCGGCTCAGGTACTTCCGTTGCAAGGGAAATCAACTGGGAATAATCACCTATATGTAAAATGAGTGGATCAAAAAAAGGCCTGTTTTTAATGGCAAAAATTTTAGCTACCACCTCAGCCTTCAATCCGTTTCCAGCTAAACCGTAAACAGTTTCAGTAGGTAAACCGATAATTTCGTTGGCAATCAAGTGGTTCTTTGCCCTTTCAATATCCATTCCAATGTCGGCAATCATATCAAATATATTTCAAACGTGGATGTCTCTGCATAAAATAAAATCCTACCATGGAAACCAGACACAAAAAGCCATTTAAGCCCCAAAGACTCGAATATCCATAGTTTTCAATAAAGAAGGACCCTAAACCCGGTGCAATAATATGAGCCACAGAATAAGCCATAGCGTATAATGCCATATATTGTCCTCTTCGACCTTCCGAGGCCTGATTCATAGCGAAGGAATTTGCAAAAGGCATATTAAAAATTTCACCTAAAGTTAGAATAACCAAGGAAATAGCAGCAA
>Ga0164295_10004618_pt1 | contig 10942 bp, 12 predicted proteins | sample GEODES006metaG_FD_111798 | JGI IMG/M metagenome (GOLD analysis project Ga0164295, IMG submission 111798) | Oligotrophic lake water microbial communities from Sparkling Lake, Wisconsin, USA - GEODES006 metaG | ecosystem: Environmental > Aquatic > Freshwater > Lake | place: USA: Sparkling Lake...
CACGGAGGGGGGGATCAAAATGCCCAAGGTGCCGCCCGCTGCCAAAGTTCCCGTCGATAAACGCCCAGAGTAGCCATGGCGTTTCATTTCAGGCAAGGCAACGCCCGTGATGGTGGCCGCGGTAGCCACCGATGAACCGCAAATCGCTCCAAAAGCGGCGCTGGCCAAGACCGCCGCCATGGCCAAACCGCCTTTGAATCCGCCCATCACACTGGCCGCAAACTGGAACAAAGATTTGCTGATACCCCCTTGCGTGGCAAAGTGGCCCATCAAAATGAACAGCGGAATGACCGACAAGTCGTAGCTTGCAAAGCGCGCAAAAGCCTGCGTGTTGAGAAAGCTCGAATACGCCCCCCAGCCGGTTTGCATCAAATAGCCCGCAGTGCCCGCCCCAAACATGGCCACGGCGATGGGCACGCGAACAGCCATTAAGACCAGCATCACGCCAAAAATCGACAAAGCCATGGGGATGGCGGTCATGCGGATGCTCCTTGCGCATCCGTTTCGCTGCGAATGGCTTGTGCCAGCGCGATCACGGCCGTCAAAATAAAGGGAGGAACCATGGCCACATAAACTAGCCATTCAGGAAAGCCGAGCATCATGGTGCCGGACTGCGTTTCGTAAGCGCTCAGCCCGCCCAAAATGGTGCGCCAAGACAACAAGGCGAAGGTGGCTGACAGTAAGAATGCGCCAAATCGGTCGAGTTGGGCATTGGTGCGATCGCTGACCTTGGCTGTGAAAAAGTCAACAATGATGTTGCCACGTTTGAGCTGGCACAAAGGCATGAACAGGGCAATGGCTGCGCCAGTTGCGACACCGGTCAGTTCAAAATCACCCGAGATCGTGACGCCCGTGGTGTTGCGGCCAATCAGGCTGTAACAAGTCATCAGGGTGATGCCTGTGAGCAGCATGCCCGCCAAAATGGCACACAGCCTGGACAAGGTGGTAAGGATCTTCAAAACTGGAACTCATCAATTAAAAGAAGACCGATGATACTACCGCCCTGTGCAATAAAGGGCCTGTCAGCGGACTTGAACGGACAGCGAAGCCAGACCCGCAATGTGCCCGACCAAGGTGTCACCGGCTACCACTGCGGCCACGCCTTCAGGCGTTCCGGTGTAAATCAGGTCGCCTGCTTGTAACTCCCAGGCCATCGACACATGCTCAATGGTTTCAGAAATGTTCCAGATCAATTTGGAAATGTGGCTGCGCTGGCGGTCTACGCCATTGACCTGCAAAGCAATTTCTGCGCTCGCGATGTCGCCTGCTTGGGCTACGGGGGTGATGGGCCCGATGGGGGCTGAGTGGTCAAAGGCTTTGCCTATGCACCAGGGGCGGCCTTGCTTTTTCATTTCATTTTGCAAATCGCGGCGGGTCATGTCCAAGCCAACGGCGTAGCCATAAATGTGTTTGTAAGCCTCTGCCGCCGGGATGTTCTTGCCGCCAGTGCCGATGGCCACGACCAGTTCAATTTCATGGTGAAGGTTGTTCGTCAGGCCAGGGTAGGGCTGAACACCGGTTTGGCCTTCATCGACCACAATCAGCGCGTCTGCGGGCTTCAAAAAGAAGAAGGGAGGCTCACGCCCTGTGAAGCCCATCTCTTTGGCATGCTCTTCATAGTTGCGTCCGACGCAATAAATCCGATGCACTGGAAAACGCGCAGCCAGTCCCAAAACGGAGACCGAAACGGTTGCGGGAGGAGCGAACAAGTAGGTCATTTATGCTTTCAGTGGTGATGGACCTTGCCAGGGTGTAGTCAGGACATTTAGACGTATCATAAGTGCACTTATTTCAAGCAAGCTGCTGCCAATTCCACCCATGCCTGAAAGTTTTGATTTTGCCCACGCCCCTGGCCATTTAATCCGCCGAGCACAACAAATTGCAGTGTCTGTCTTTGCCGAGAGGATGTCGACATTCGGCGTCACACCGGTTCAATTTGCTGTATTGAATGCCTTGATGGACACCCCCGGAATGGACCAAGTCACCTTGTCTGGTCGGGTTGCTTTCGATGCTGCAACATCCGGGTCCGTGATCGGCCGCTTAGAGAGCAAAGGGTGGATCAGACGAGAAGCGGACGTTAACGACAGGCGCCGAAAAATGTTGTGGTTAACGCGCAAGGGTGAACGTGCAACCCTGGAAATGAAGCCCCAGGTCACCCTGGTTCAAAATCAAATTCTTGACCCTTTAGATGCCGATGAACAAAAACGGCTTATGGAGTTGCTCGTTAAATTGGTGAAGGCACAGCGCAGCACCTGAATCACTGCACAATTTGTTTCGATTGTTGACCTGGTTCAACAGACTTTCATGCAGCAAAAAATTCAAATTGACCTCTTTCGTGGACTTGTGCTGTGCCGCGGCGATCTTGATCACAGCTTGTGCCAGCGTCACCCAAGAGTCGCAAGGGACTGCCATGTGGGCGGTTGTGGGCGGTTGTGGGCGCATTGTCCAGGATGCTGTGGGGCTACAACTGACAGTCTGCCGCAACAGATGTTGCCGTTGGCGCTTTGTGCAAGGCCTGAACAGCCCGCTCAACTCCGAAGTTCGCAATGTGGCTTACGCAGACAGCAAGCGGTACAGCGCCGTGAACCACGCCCTGATTTCATTGACGCTGGTTGGCGCTCATTCGGATTTGAGGGCCAGCTCAAAATGCTCCACCACGGGAGGGGCTGCGAAAAAAGGGCCCACAATCGCACGCCACTCGGTGAACAATGGGGATTCACGAAAACCGACAGTGTGGTCTTCGAGCGTGTCCCAAAAAATCTGCAACACGTAACGTTCGGGGCTTTCAATGCCCCGGTTGACCTTGGCCCCTTGAAAGCCGTGCGCTTTGCTGGCCACTGTATTGAGGCCACGGGCAATGGCTTCTTCAAAGGCAGCTTGCTGGCCGGGAGCGATGCGAATGTCTGCAAGTTCGAGAATCATGCTTTCACCTCCAAATCAGGCAGTTTATGTCATCTCTGATTGGCGGCTTGACGTCTCAATATTTTTCGGGCACCACCATGTTTTCGGGGACAGGATTGCGGATGTAATCTGGATTGCGCACACGTTCAGGCAATTGAACGCCTTCGTGCGTGATCTCGTGGTAATCAAAATGTTGCAAAAGATGGTCGATGCAATTGAGTCGGGCACTTTTTTTGTCAACCGCCTGCACCACCCACCAAGGCGCTTCGGAAATATGCGTTCTCTCGATCATGGTCTCTTTAGCGCGGGTGTAGTCTTCCCAGCGGCGTCGGCTTTCCAGATCCATGGGACTGAGCTTCCACTGCTTCAAGGGGTCGTGAATGCGGCCTAAAAAACGCGCATGCTGCTCGTCATCGGTGATCGAGAACCAGTACTTGATCAAGGTCAGTCCACTGCGGACCAGCATCTTTTCAAACTCGGGTACCGAGCGGAAGAACTCTTCGTACTCCTCGTCATTGCAAAAGCCCATGACGCGTTCCACGCCAGCGCGGTTGTACCAGCTGCGGTCAAACAAGACGATCTCCCCTGCGGCGGGAAGGTGCGCAATGTAGCGTTGAAAATACCACTGCGTGCGCTCACGGTCGTTGGGGGCTGGCAGGGCGGCAACACGGCACACGCGGGGGTTGAGTCGTTGTGTGATGCGTTTGATCACGCCGCCTTTGCCCGCGGCATCACGGCCTTCAAACAAAATAACCACGCGCTGCTTGGTGGCCACTACCCAGTCTTGTAACTTGACCAGTTCGCCCTGCAGACGCAGCAATTCGCGAAAGTAATGCGCACGCGCTGCCGCAGAGGAGCCCCTGAAATCCGAACCGCCATCGGTCAGGCGGTCGTCGATTTCCATCTCAAACTCTTCATCCAGCGTGTCGAGCAAGTCTTCACGCAGTCGGCGAATTTGGTCTTCATCCAAGTTTTGTTTGTGCAGTTCAGTCATGACATTCCTCCAAAAATGAATCTTCACTTCGCTCTGTGACAAATGCGTGAAGTGAATGTTGCTCTTTGAAGAAATTTTCATTTCACTTCATTGTCATCAATATGCCATGAGGACGTCATGTTCAGTCGACATGATCAAACGCACACAAAGATTCAAACCATCAATCCATCGAAAACTGAAGGAGCACATGAGATGAAAGAACTTGCGACACCCACCATTTTGATATCGCCTGCCATGCTGACTGGGCACGCGCTGCTCTCAGACGTCACTGCAACAGTTTCTCCTCAGCCTTCAAAAATTGTACGTGGTGGCATCCGGGTTTCTTGGGCGCAACATCAAGATGAGGTTCGTGAAGCACAAAAGCTGCGCTTCGATGTCTTTGCAGGCGAAATGGGCGCACACCTCTGCACCCCATTGCCTGGGCATGATATGGACTTGTTCGATGACTATTGCGAACATTTGTTGGTGCACGATGAATTGACGCAGCAGGTGATCGGAACTTACCGTGTGCTCACACCAGCCCAAGCAAAACGCGCCGGCGGCACCTACAGCGACACAGAATTCGATCTCACGCGGCTGCGTGACATTCGTTCACGGATGGTGGAGTTGGGACGCAGCTGTGTGCACCCCGATCATCGCCATGGCGGCGTGGTACTGGCTTTATGGGGGGCCTTGTTCGAGTTCATGACACGCAACCAACTGGACACCATGATCGGTTGTGCCAGCATTCCGATGCTGCACAACGGCATCGTCTCGGGTGACGTCGCAGCGAGCATTTGGTCGCAAGTCAGTCGTTCACACATGGCATCTGTCGCCTACCACGTCAGGCCCAGATTGCCCTTGCCTGTCGAGCAGCTGGACAGCAACTTGCCTGTGGAGCCCCCTGCGCTGATCAAAGGCTACCTGCGCTTAGGCGCCAAAGTACTGGGTGCCCCGGCCTGGGACCCCGATTTCAACTCGGCTGATTTGCCCATGATGATGCGTGTGGCCGACATGCCCGCGCGTTATCGCAAACACTTCAACGGAGTGTAAATATGCGCAGTGGTTTTTATACAGGCGGGAATCAAGACAACCATTCGGTTGCAGGGACTTATGCCCAAGTCTTACAGCAGGCATCGCATGAGCCTCAGGACGAGCACCACGATGAAGAAGGTGCCCGGCATTTCCGGGCTATTTTCATTTCTGATTTGCATCTTGGCACGCCAGGTTGCCAGGCTGAGGCTTTGCTTGAATTTTTAAGAACCCACTCCTCCGATACCCTGTATCTGGTCGGGGACATCATTGACGGGTGGCAACTGCGCCGGCGTTGGTATTGGCCGCAAGCGCACAACGATGTGGTGCAGAAACTACTGCGTCGCGCGCGCAAGGGTTGCAAGGTGGTTTTTATACCGGGCAACCACGACGAATTTGCGCGTGGTTTCATTGGCCATTCTTTTGGCGGCATTCAAGTGTTGAAAGAGGCGGTGCACACCACCGCAACAGGGCAAAAACTTTGGGTCATCCACGGCGATTATTTTGACGGGATCATCCAGTTGGCCAAATGGTTGGCCTATTTGGGTGACAACCTTTATGAATTGACGCTCAAACTCAACCGTTACCTCAACCATTTGCGTGCCAAATTTGGTTTGCCCTATTGGTCTTTGTCGGCTTACCTCAAGCTCAAAGTTAAAAAAGCCGTCAGTTTCATCAATGACTTTGAAGTGGCCGTGGCCACACAAGCGGCCAAACACGGATTCAATGGCGTGGTGTGCGGACATATTCACCACGCCGAAATTCGCAATATCAACGGTGTTTTGTACTGCAACGATGGCGATTGGGTCGAAAGTCTGACGACCTTGGTGGAGCACCCCGACGGCCGACTGGAAATCCTGAGCTTTGACGAAGTCAATCAAACGCGACTGCGTACCCATAAATCCGAATCAGTGCTCTCTGTCGGCAGTCCATAGAACCGTCCGCTTACCCTTGATCGGCTTGTCAAGTTCTCAGATCATCGAAGGGCATAGCCCGAAGCAGCATGGTCAGCTTCACCCAAACTGCCAGGGCTGGCTGCTCCAGCGGACAGCCATTGCGAGACCATGCTCAGCTCGACCTTCACAGTTTAGGCGCTGAATCTGAGAGGCGCCTGTAACAGTGCCATGGTTTAGCCAACTTCAAAATTTACCCTTGGGGTGGTTCGCACTCAGTGGTGTCGATACGCTCGGCTTGGGGTTTGCAGTCTCATGCTTTCTAATCCAGCACAGTTGCCGTTCTCTGCCCGGTGCTCGTGCTGGTCGCACAAGCTGTCGGCCAAGCAGCAGCCAATCAAAGGCACCTAAACCGATCCCTCCAACGCGCCGGGCACGGCGAACTCTCGCTGGTGCTTGAAGCTGTAGAACTGAGCGAGATACGGGTTGGCCACCTACAAATCCGTGACGCCGGGGCGGGCTATCGCGTGTTGCAGGCGGCTCTGGTGGTTTGGACTGTCCGTTTGCTGTGTTGAAGTGCCACGGGTGAATAGACAGCAATGGGCTCAGTGCCCAACTGCTTGAGTGGGCGTCCCATTTGGGCCGGCGCCTTGGAGCACGGTTTTGATCCAGCTCTGGCTGCGCCCACCCGCAAACCCGGTTCTATTTTTTGGTGTGAAAGTGGGCCACGTTGCAGCTCCCAAAGCTATTCTGGAACAAAGCACAGCCGGATCGACTTCAACCCACCGCCAGTTCGATGTTGGGAGACTTGACTCAGTCGAATGTCCAACCAGCCTTCATGGGTTTTTAGAAATCTCATCCTCCGCTGCTCCTGCACAAAGCGGGTCTGGCTGATGGGGGCGTATTGCATTGTTTCTCTTCGAGCCCGAAAGATGACTTGCTCAGAACCTGACAAGCTGTTTACGCCCGACAACGCATCAGTGCGTTTGTAGACGTTTCGGTAAGGAATGACTGCAGTTTCATCAATGCGTCATATTGAAGTCTTCGAATGTCAGATGAGATAATTACACACCAAGCCATTTGACGCAAAACACGAATCACCAATGACATCTTCGCCAACGCCCAACTTGTCCGCAGACCCTGTCCGAGACGCCTCAGAAAGCGCTCTGTTGGACCGTGATGCGAGCATCTTGGATTTCAACTCACGCGTCTTGGATTGGGCCAAACGCGCTGAAGTGCCATTGCTGGAGCGATTGAGGTACTTGTGTATTGTTTCGTCCAATTTGGATGAATTTTTTGAAGTCAGGGCCATGCTGCATTTGGCCGCTTATACCCAAAAAGACAAAAGCGGTACCTACACCAGTGAGTCCTTCAAATCCAATTACAAAAAGGCCGCTCAATTGGTGGAGGAGCAATACAGTCTTTACAACGAGACCTTGTTGCCGGCATTGGAAAAGGAATCCATCCAGATTTTGTCACATGGTGCTCGCAACCCCCTTCAGAAAAAGTGGGTGCAGGATTATTTTGTACGGGAAGTCAAACCCTTGCTGATACCCGTGGGCTTGGATCCCGCGCACCCCTTTCCTCAAGTGGCCAACAAATCCCTTAACTTCATTGTTCAATTGAGTGGCAAAGACGTTTACGGGCGACAAAACGACATTGCCATCGTCAAGGTGCCGCGCATCCTGCCACGACTGATTCGTTTCCCTGACAAAGTTGCTGGGCAAGGCAGTTCATTTGTGTTGCTCTCAAGTGTCATCAGAGCGCACTTGGCTGATTTGTTTGTGGGGCGTGAGGTGGGGCAGTTCTCACAGTTTCGCGTGACACGGAATTCAGACTTGTCTGTGGACGAAGATGACGTTGAAAATTTAAGAACCGCACTCAGGCAAGGTCTTCAGCACCGCCAATACGGGCAAGCTGTTCGACTGGAAGTTTCAGACAGTTGCTCCGAGCATTTGAGCGATTTTTTGCTCAAGCAGTTCAAACTGCCTAAGCCTTCCTTGTTTCGCGTGGCAGGGCCTGTGAATTTGGTGCGCTTGAGCCAACTGATCGATCTGGTCAATGAGCCGGCGTTGCTTTTTCCTGGCTACCAAGCGAGCTATCCCAAGCAATTGGAACGTGGTGCTTCTGTTTTTGCGCGCATACAAAAGGGGGATGTACTGATCCATCAGCCTTATGAGAGTTTTGAGGGCGTATTGGACTTTCTGCGCGAGGCGGTGTATGACCCGCAGGTTCTGGCGATCAAGCAAACCATTTACCGGATTGGCAACGACACCGTGATGTTGGACTTGTTGCGCGAGGCCGTCAGGCGCGGCAAAGAAGTCACGGCGGTGGTTGAGCTCAAAGCACGTTTTGATGAAGAAGCCAACATCAACGTGGCCGAGCAATTGGAGTCTGTGGGTGCTCAAGTGGTCTATGGCGTTGTGGGCTTGAAAACGCACGCCAAAATGTTACTGGTCACACGCCGTGAAGGTAAATCGCTCAAAAAATACGGCCATCTTTCAACAGGCAATTACAACCCCCGAACCGCACGCCTTTACACCGACATCAGTTACCTGACCTGCGACCCTAAGTTAACGGCGGATATGGACCATGTATTCATGCATTTGGCCAGCCAAAGCCGACTGAGCCGCATGAACAAGCTGTGGGTCGCACCCTTTTATTTGCACCGCAAAATCATTGCCCAAATTGAGGCTGTAGGTGCCGCAGCCTTACAGGGGCAAGCTGCAAAAATCATGGTCAAAATGAATGCTTTGACCGACTTGGATCTGATTGCCGCGCTCATCCGCGCGGGGCAATCAGGCGCTCAAATTGACTTGATTATCCGCGGCGCATGCATGCTGCCTGCGGAAGTAGAAAATTACACCGACAACATCCGTGTCCGATCTGTGGTGGGCCGGTTTTTGGAACACACTCGGGTTTTCTATTTTTTAAGTGGTGAGCAAGAGGGCTTGTATTTGTCCAGCGCAGACTGGATGAACCGCAACATGCTGCGCCGCATCGAATTGGCCTGGCCGGTGGACGATCCTGTCTTGCGTCAACGGGTCATCGATGAATGCCTGAATGTTTACATGCAAGACGGGCGCAATGCGTGGCGCTTAGGCCCTGCGGGCTGCTACACAAAAATTGAAAAAAAAGGTCGCCACATTCGCAGTGCCCAAGCCATTCTGATGCAGCGTTATTCAGCATCCGATAAAAACCAAAAATAGACTCAACTGGAAACCGACATGGACCTTATCTTTTGGCGACACGCCGAGGCATTTGAGCCGCTGGAGGGCGAAGATGACTTGAGCCGGGGATTGACGCCCCGAGGCGAAAAACAAGCCAAGCGCATGGCCGAATGGTTGGACCGCCAGTTGCCTGAGGGTGTCAGGGTGCTGGTCAGTCCAGCTCAAAGAACCCTTCAGACGGCCATGGCGCTGGATCGGAAATACAAAGTTCGGGAAGAGTTGGCTCCGAACGCGGAGCCGGACCAGGTGCTGCTTGCTGCCGGTTGGCCTGATGCCAAAATGCCGATCTTGATTGTGGGGCACCAGCCAACGCTGGGTCAAATCATTGCGATGTTGATGGGGTTGTCGGTGCAGGACTGCACAGTGCGCAAAGGCGCTGTCTGGTGGCTGCGCAGTCGCTTGCGCGATGGCGTTAGGCAAACCGTGGTCGTGACGGTACAAAACCCGGATTTGCTTTAACGCCAAGACCGATCAGGTTTTCATGGGGCGTCCGGTTTTCAAGGCAGGGACCTTGGCCAGGATGGCCACCAAGTTTTTATCGTCCATAGCGCTTAAAGCCATGATGCCTGCGCGCAACAATTCACTTTTTTTCGCAGTCCGCTGCAGTCCGTTGGCACGTTGTTTCAGGGTTTCAATGGCCTGGTACTCGTCTTTCGGCATGGTGAAGCTGTCGCGCACCAGTTTAGGTTTTTTAGCGGGTTTGATTTTTTCAGGCGCTGCAGCTTTTGCGGCTGCAGCTTTTGGCGCTGTGGTGTCGGCTGGTTGCAGGGCCGTTGTTTTGGGGAGAGGTGCTTTTTTTGTTGTGGCTTTTTGCGCTGGCAATTTACGCGCAGTCGAAGTCAAAGGCGCTGCCGTGTTAACCGCTGCGCGGGTTGTTTTGACGGGGGATTGGGGGGTGACGACTGTAGACATGCAGTGCTCCTAATTAATGGTGTATACAGTTTATACCGTTTAAATGTGTGGTGCAAGTACAAACTGCAATCTGTCTCGGTGTTCATTGGCAGTTGTAGGTCACAGACCAGCTTGTTTTTTGCCAGGAAAGGCATTCCTCTCTCAGTAAGTGTGCAGATTGCGGCCATTGCGCCGCCCAACCCTTGCGGGTTGAGATGGCGAATCCGGTTTCTGTCGTTGCGTGCTGGCTCAGCTCAAAGCCCTGCAAATCGGGGTCCACGCGGGCGTGGCACAAAATCACCGCCAATCGCAAGGCAAACAACTGATGTACAAAACTGGTGTCGTTCAGATAGGTTTCCAATTTACGCAGTTTGCCGCGATGGCCCAAGACCAACTGGCTTAATCGATGCAACTCCGGCATGGAGAATCCGGGCAGGTCGGCATTGTCGAGAATATAGGCGCCGTGTTTGTGGTAATCGGCGTGTGAAATATGCTTTCCTACTTCATGCAGGCGTGCCGCCCAGGCCAGTTTGCGTTGCAAACGCTCGATGTCGAATTCGTTTTCAGAAGAGGACTTGGGCTGGTCGGGAGGGATTTTTTTAAATAAAACCGTTGCGGTTTGGCTGACCCTTTGCGCTTGTCTGGCGTCAATGCCAAATTGTTTGGACAGCCAATCCACCATGGATTCGCGGATGTCAGCGTGTTCGTCTCGGTCCAGTAAATCATACAACGCACCTTGCCTGAGCGCGCCTTGTGCAGCTTGCAATTCATCGATTTCAAGCAACTCAAACAAGGAGCACAAAATGGCCAACCCCCCGCCTATTACCAGTCGGCGGTCTTCCTTGATGCCGTCCAGTTTGAGATTCTCCGCGTTGCCGGCCTTGATGAGCTTGTCCTTCAGCCATTGAAGCCCATCTCGGCGAACCAAGCCGGCCGGCCAGCCGGCCGCTTCCAGAATATCGACCACAGCACCAATCGTTCCGGAGGAGCCATAGGCAACATCCCAGTCTTTGCGCCGGTAG
>Ga0164295_10004620_pt1 | contig 10938 bp, 9 predicted proteins | sample GEODES006metaG_FD_111798 | JGI IMG/M metagenome (GOLD analysis project Ga0164295, IMG submission 111798) | Oligotrophic lake water microbial communities from Sparkling Lake, Wisconsin, USA - GEODES006 metaG | ecosystem: Environmental > Aquatic > Freshwater > Lake | place: USA: Sparkling Lake...
TCTTCCAAAAGTAAACACAGCCGCCTGTACATGCGCTGGTGCATGGTTCACTATCTTAAATGTAAAGTTCAAAAAATCTTTTACGGAATCAGCGCAATTCAATTGTTGAATGGCCGCTTCTATGCTGGTTCCTGACTTAAGGGCAAGCATCAAACCTTGAATGGCATTAGTGGAAGCACCCATTTGACGCATCGCTTGTTGATACAATTCAAAATGACTGATGCGATTGTCAAAAGCATCTACATCAGATTCCTCTCCCAACACAATTTCATTGATTAAATACCTTGTATTGGCCGATCCAACAGGTACCCATGGCGTTTGTACGCAGGTTAATTTTTGTTGTAAGGATTTAAGCAAACTCATAAAATCCCATACTGCAAAGACATGCACTTCTGCAAATTTTTGCAATTCCGTTAAGGTCTGAATTTGATGGTACACAGTGTGTGCTAATAATTGCGCTCTACTTGGCTCTATGGCTATTTTTAATTGCTGGATATGGTTGTTCATACAATGTTTTGAAGAGCGCAAAGTTAAGTAAATATGAAAATATAGCAAATGCTGTTTAACTAATATTATTTTAGTACCTTAATACTTAAACTAAGGTTAAAAATTTGGTCGAATTTTAAATTGACTAAACTTTATAATTATTTATCTTATTCAGTTATGCAAAATCGATCTTTTATGATTAAGCTATTTTATACGCTTTTATTAATGCTAGTTATGCAAACATCCTACGCCCAAAAAACAAAAATTATTGCACATCGTGGTGCATGGAAAGAGTTTAACTTGCCCGAAAATTCTATTGCATCTTTAGAAAAAGCAATTGCCCTTAAATGTGATGGGGCAGAATTTGATGTTAGAAGAACCTTAGATGGCGTGCTTGTTGTGAACCATGATCCTGTACATTTTGGCGACACCATTCAAACCAATACTTATGCTTTTTTAAACAGAAATAAATTGTCCAACGGCGAATCTTTGCCAACCCTAGAACAATATTTTTTAAAGGGAACACAGGATAAGCACAAGACCTTATTGATTTGTGAAATCAAAGCAGCTATTAAGGATAAGGAACAAGACTATTTAGCAACCATTGAAACCTTAGCCTTGGCAAAAAAATTAAAAATTGAAAAACGTATTGTCTATATTAGTTTTAGCAAAGACATTCTTTTATGGATAAAAGAAAAGCGGCCAAAAGCACCCGTATTGTATCTTGAGTCTGACATGACCATTGACGCTGTGGTACAAAATAAATTTGATGGTATTAATTTACATTATACGGCATTTAAAATGAATAGTCAACTAAGTGAAAATGCTAAAAAAGCAGGATTAAAATTAGGTAGCTGGACCGTAAATGAATTATCTGATTTAGCCATCTTACAAGAACAAGGCGTAGAATGGATCACAACCAATCAACCTCAGCAATTTCAAATGCATTTGAAGGATTTAAAAAAATAGTGTAAATAAAATTTTCTTATTCATTATTTTAAAATTTATTTCGGTAAGGCTGTCAATACTAATTTTAAGAACCCATCGATTGATTTGTCATCCATCCATTTGATAACTGCAACGATATCGTTTTCTTGATCTACATAAATCGCATTGGTTCCATTACCAATATGCGCATAGGCGGTTGCAGGTGCAGATGGATACATTTTTTTATCTGTGTTTAAAAAATAATTCATAAAACCATAACCCGTATTTGCACTTGTTGGTATCTGTGATTTTTTGATCCAGTCTTCTGAAATAATTTGTTTGCCATTCCAATTGCCTTTTCTCAAAGTAAGCAATCCAAATCTGGCCATATCATAGGCATTGATGAACAAGCCGCCACCAAAGTGCCCTCCACCACTCACTGACTGAATCATTTTGCCATCTAATACAATCCATGCATTTTTATAACCTGTCCATGCCCATGTGTTACTAGCGCCAATAGGTTGCATCACTTGTTCTCTTAGTACTTCTGGCAAAGGCTTTCTCCAAACCGTGGTGGCCGCCAATGCCAAGGCATTGACTCTAGTGTCATTGTATTTATAAACAGTGCCTGGTTCAAAACGTTTTCTTGTGGTCCACTCGTCTGGTTTGTCAGAAGGTCTATCTGCCCAATCTGGCTTCCCCCATAAGACCCCTTCCCAATCGCTTGTTTGTCTTAATAAATGATTCCAATTTATTTTTTGGTTGTGTTCGGTGTCAAAGGGATATATGAATGAAGTTTGTGTGATAGGATTTTGATCTATCGTAGTAGTATTATTTACCAATTCGATGGGTGGCATATAAGTTGCCACTTTATCTTCTATCGAACGAATCAATCCCTTTTCCACAGCTAAGCCTACCACAGTAGATAACATACTTTTTGTGACACTGTTCACCATTTCCACTGCATGTAGATTACCCCATTCTGCAATGATAAATCCTTTGTACACAATAATACCCGCAGCAGGACCTCTACTTGCCATTGGCCCGATTGGATCTGAAAAAGGTTCTTTTCCAAATTGCATTGCTTGACTAAGCATTAAATTTTTTGGAAATTTTGTCTCATGCGTTAAAGCGTATTGAATCGCTTGTTGGATTAAATTGCTATCTACGCGTAAACTAGTTAGCGTTTTTCTTTCCCAATTGTCTGCTGGTGGAAAATAAGTTTTTACTTGTGCAGTTGCAGAGACACCAATACAAAGTAAAAAAAGTACAAATTGCTTTTTCATAAATTCAGAAGTCTTTTAATTATTTTAATTGCGAAGTATCCACCCTTGTTGGTGTATCTTTTCCTGCAACAATTGACCCAGCACTTAAAGCAATTGCTTTGATAATTTCATTCATATTATCTAAGTCTAAGGTTTCTATTTGATCAGATGCTTTATGGTAATTTGGCTCTGAATCCATTTTAGAAGTAGAGATGGTATGCGCCGCTACACCCAATCTAGCAAGTGTTGCATTGTCTGAACGGTAAAATAAATTTTGTTCTGTATAAGGATCTGGATAAAATTTAAAGCTAGACCCCTCTAAGTTTCTTTGTAAAATTGCACCCATATTGGTCTTGTCAAACCCAGTGATATAGGCACTATTCTTTCCCCACTTACTTTCTGTACCAATCATTTCGATATTAAACATCGCAACTACTTTAGTTGGATCCAGCTGCTTTGAAAAATATTGAGCACCATATCCACCTGCTTCCTCTGCTGTAAAAGCTGCGAATATAATTGTTCGCGCATTATTATTAAGTGCCTTGTAATATTTTGACAACATGATCATTGCAGTGGTTCCTGCTGCATCGTCGTTGGCACCATTGTAAATAGAATCTCCATTCACCATGTTTTTTGCATTGATACCTAAGTGATCATAATGACCAGAGAAAATAACATATTCATTTGGCAAAGTTTTTCCTGGAATCATAGCTACTACATTCGCTAATTTCATAGACTCTATTTGGTGACTCGCTTGTAGCTCATATTTTACTGGTACGGTATTGGTTAATATAAAAACGATCGAAGCTTGATTGGAAGCTAAATTATTTTTAAAGCGCACCAATCTCCCAAAGTTTTGTGTATGCGACTCATCTACTAGCACAATCGTTTTTTGATTTGCACCAATGAGTTTTGATGCTGCCTGATTTAAATTTTCTCCTGCTGCTATTTTTGATACAGTATATCCAGAAATTTCTGTGATCTTGATTTCTGGTTCTATGGTAACTACAATCACTTGCTTGGTATCAATAGTGGCGCCATCTATACTTGCAGACAAGCTGATAAATTTTGGTCTATTAATGGTAAATGATTGTAAGAAATTATTATCTCCTTTTACTGACTTTAATCCTGCAGACTCAAACTCCTTGGCAATAAATGCAGCAGCTTTATCGATGCCTGGACTAAAAGTTCTTCGCCCTTCCATTTCGTCTGAAGCCAAAACACGCTCGATCCTTTCTGTCTCAGACTTGGTGATTATTTTATTAATCATTTGGCTAATACCTAAACAAGGGATTAACAATGTGATACATATTAATTTAATCATTTTCATATTGTGTATTTTAGAATTGCTTTAAAGATAATTTCATTTTGGATGCAAATGAAAAAAATGATGACAGCCGGAATTAAAAAAATAAGCATTTTAAACTTTTGAATTTGATAATTGTCTAAATTGCTAACAAATAACTTGCATGCCGCTAAGCCCTCTTTCTAGCAACAAAGGACTTGAAACCTATCAAGGCCCTTGGACTAAGCAAACTACAACTCATTTATTAAATAGAGTGCTTTTTGGTGCAAAGCATAGTGAAATTCAACAATTTTTAGCAAAGGGGCTGAACGCTTCAGTAACCGCTTTACTCAATCCTACAGATCCGCTTCCTAGTCCTCCCCTCAATGAATACAATACAGCCACTGTCATTGATCCTGCTGTTGCTCCAGGAACTACTTGGGTCAACCAACCAACCAATGACGGCACCATCAACAGCTATAGAAGGTCTAGCTTAAAAAAATGGCTAACTGGCGTGATGATTCATCAAGATGTAAGTATCAGAGAGAAAATGACCTTGTTCTGGGGTAATCATTTTGGCACCGAAGCCGATATCATTTCATTTGGTAACTACGTGTATCAACACCATGATACATTAAGAAAAAATGCCCTTGGAAATTATAAAACAATGGTGAAAGCAGTGACCATTGATCCTGGTATGTTGAGGTACTTAAATGGCTATTTGAATTCTGCAACTGCACCAGACGAAAACTATGGCAGAGAAATACAGGAGTTATTTACTGTCGGCAAAGACAATGCAGTTCAATATACAGAATCAGATGTGAAAGCGGCTGCAAGAGTCTTAACAGGATGGCGTATCAATGCTAGCTATACTACTTATTTTGATGCGACAAGACATGATACTGGTAGCAAACAATTTTCTAGTTACTATAATAATAAAGTGATTACTGGAAAATCGGGTGCTGCAGGTGCTGGCGAGACAGACGAATTAATAGATATGTTATTTGCAAAAGAAGACATGGCAAAATATATTTGCAGAAGAATTTACAGATGGTTTGTCTTTTATTATATTGACGAGACGGTTGAAAAAAATATCATTACGCCACTGGCTACGATTTTCAAAAACAACAATTTTGAAATTAAGCCTGTATTGACTGCCCTATTTAATAGTGCACATTTTTATGATCCCTTGTACATTGGTTGTCAAATCAAAAGTCCAATTGACCATGTCATTGGCACTTTACGTAAAACCAATGTAGTATTTCCAAATGCAATTACAGATTATGCAGACGCCTACTTGCACTTTAATAATATGGTAGGTCAATTAACAACTTTTGGACAAAACCTTGTAGATCCGCCTAATGTGGCTGGATGGCCTGCCTATTACCAGTCACCTGAATATGGTGAATTGTGGATCAATGCCGATACACTACCAAGGCGAAATAAATTTACCGACTTGATGATTGAGACAGGCTACACCAGAAATGGTAAAAAGGTCATTATAGATTTAATCCCTTTTGCAAAATCTATTTCTAGCAGTCCATCTAATCCCAATCAATTGATTCAGGATCTATTTGATCTTTTAATTTCAACCGAAATAGATCAAACGATAAAGGACAATTTAAAAAAACAGATTTTGTTAAGTGGACAAACATCGGATTATTATTGGAAAGATGCATGGGATAATTATCAAAATAATCAAAGTACAATCAATTATAATTTAGTGAATACCCGATTGAAAGCACTTGTAAAATATATTATGAACCTGCCAGACTATCAATTAAGTTAAATGAAAAGAAGCACTTTTTTACGCAATAGTCTTGCAGTTCTAACGCCTACAGTGATTAGCGGTAATCCAATACACGTGTTAAACAACCACAGCATGGTTGAACCAGATGTATTAGCGAATGTAAACAATGATAGGGTGCTAGTGATTATTCAATTGAATGGAGGGAATGATGGACTCAATACAGTCATCCCGATTAGTCAATATGGAGCATACTATAATGCAAGGACCAATATTGCCATCCCCGAAAACAAGATACTAGGTTTAAATGGATTTGATGCAACAGGATTGCATCCATCCATGACTGCCATGCAAAGATTATTCAATGAGGGACAACTTGATGTTGTTCAAGCAGTGGGCTATCCTCAACCTAATTTTTCACATTTTAGAGCAACCGATATTTGGATGAGTGGTTCTGATAGCACGCAATATTTAAACACTGGATGGGTTGGACGTTTTTTAGATAATAATTACCCAGGCTTCCCAGACAATTACCCAAATGAGGTTGATACAGATCCATTAGCCATTCAAATTGGTTCAATGACATCATTGACTTGCCAAGGCCCAATTGTAAATATGGGTATGAGTATTTCTGATCCAAGCGCATTTTATAATTTATTTGATTCGAGTGAACAAGCCGTTCCCAATACCAATGCGGGTTATGAATTAAGTTTTATCAGAAGAATTTCAAAGCAGACCAATAAATATGCTACACGCATTAAAGCGGCTTCTGACGCTGTGAAGCAACAAGTGACTTATCCCAACTCAAGTCTTGCCAATCAATTAAAAATTGTATCAAGATTGATTAAAGGAGGATTGAAAACAAAAATATACTTAGTGAATTATGGTGGATTTGATACGCACGCTGGTCAAACAGTGACAACAGATACATCTACTGGTACACATGCGGATTTATTAGGTGCTGTCTCAGAAGCCATTGGTGCTTTTCAGAATGATATTAAAAATCAAGAGATCGAAGATAGGGTAATAGGCATGACCTATTCAGAATTTGGAAGAAGGATTAAATCCAATGCAAGTGGAGGCACAGACCATGGTGCAGCTGCCCCTTTATTCTTATTTGGTAAAAATGTAAGAGGTGGCGTATTTGGTGAAAATCCAACCATTCCAGCTAACGTAACTGTTGGTGATAATGTTCCTTATCAATATGATTTTAGAACCATTTATAATTCTATTTTAAAAAATTGGTTCTGTGTGAAAGAAATAGACAATCAAGAAATCATGCTCAAGCAGTTTCCAACTTTAAACTTAATCAATGCAAGTGCTTGCGCGGTTGAAATGAAAAATCCTGTATTTGAAAAAAATGCAATGATAGTGGCTTATCCAAATCCTTTTTCAAATCAATCTAGAATTGAATTTAAAACGGAGGGAGGACATACTTTAGTACAATTACTTGATACTTCTGGCACAGTCATTAAATTACTAGTAGATGCAACATATAGTTTCGCTGGCATGAATAGCGTTACATTGATTGGTAGTGATTTAAAATCAGGTGTGTATTACATTAGAATTCAAAATGGAATACATCAATACGTAAAGACAATCATTAAACTATAAAGTCAAATTGTTTTAAACTTTTTGAATTCTTTTTGGTCTAACTTCAACTCACATGACAGACCAAGCACTCATCATACAATTTCAAAACGGCGATGCAAAAGAGGGCGCCTTTACGCAACTCTTAAAAAGGCATCGTGAAACTGTATTTTTTCAAATCAAGAAAATGGTGCTTGAACATGCAGATGCGGATGATATTACACAAGCTGTTTGGATCAAAGTTTGGAACAAACTAGATGGATTTAAGCAAGAGAGTGCTTTTAGCACTTGGCTTTTTAGGGTAGCTTATAACGAAACCCTCAACTTTATAGCCCAGAAAAAACGTCTGAAAACGCATAGTACACAAAATGAAATAGATCATGGTTTTGAACATCCTTCCGGCCATAACGGATTAAAAGACACTGAGATTCAGATTAAATTAGAACGTGCTATTGCAGAATTGCCTGAAAAACAACGATTTGTATTTATGTTAAGGTATTATGAGGCTTATGACTATGAAAAAATAGCCTCTATTACAGGTACGACCGTTGGTGGGGCTAAGGCTAATTATCACCAAGCAGTCAAAAAAATGACCGAATTGCTCCAACAAGCTTAAACCTTTAACCAAAGAATGAGTCTAATTTACGATATGAACGACATAAACGATATGGAAAACGAATCAATTTCAAAAGCATTAGAAGAAGCCCTTAAAAACTTTGAGACAAAAACCAAGCAGGTACCTGCGGGATATTTTGATCAATTTGAACTGGATTTAATGCAAAAAATTAAAACACAAATGCAAGCGCCGCAAAAAGCGCGTATTGTTACCCTGTTTTTAAAGCAAAAAAAGTACTTGGTAGCTGCAAGTTTATTTTTTGCGATTGCAACTGGATACTTATTTTTTAATAAAGCAGAAAATACAACAACTCAAATAGCCAAAGTAGAAATAATTAACATTGAAACTTTACCTGATGAATTGATTGAAGCTTACGTGAATAACAATGAACTTTTAGCCGAAGTAGAATGGAATAGTGCGATTGAAACTGTAGGAACTAATTTAATATCAATTAATGATTAAACAAAGATTTAAAAAATAATTATCAAATTTATTTTAAACTATTTCAAAATCAATTCGTCTAAATTTCAAATAACCATTTTATGAAAAAAATATTATGCCTCTTTAGTTTTATTGTAACTGTTTTTATTGCACAAGCACAAGGTCGACCAATGAATGGTCAAAACAGACCGCCACAGCGTGACAGACAAGGTATGGAGATGCCGCCACCGCCACCAAGAGCAATGTCAAAAGAACAAAGAGAGAAACTTGAATTATTTAAAATTCAGTTCATCACAAAAAAATTGGACCTGACTCCTGCAGAAGCAGAAAAATTTTGGCCTGTATACAATGAACAAAAAGATGCAAGTCAAGATTTGATGCAAGAAAAAAAAGAAGATGAAATTGAATTTCAAGAAGCGATGTTGGTGATAAGAAAGAAATTTAAGAAAGACTTGATGCCAATTTTAAAAACAGAAGAAAGAGTGAACCTGGCTTTGAAAGTAGACAGAGAACTTTTAAATAAAATGCGCAACGAAATGAATCGCAGAAAGCGACCAATGTAAAATTTACATTTGTTACTGATAAGAAAGCATTAGCCGGGGGGCTGGTGCTTTTTTATTTCAAAAGTTCTAGATGGTATTCTTGAATCAATGCAGGATTTTCTGGACTTAAAGTAAAACTCAATTTTAAATTTTGTTTAGCCCCTTCCAAGATACAATAACCTCTTAATTGATTCTCTGCAATCATTTTTCCAACAGATTGAATTTTACCAGCTTGTTCAAATAATTGTTTTGCTTCTGACTTTAATTCATCCAACAAATAGTCATCAAAAAAGTTTTCAGCAAATATGGCTGGTATATTCTCCCAATTAGGAATAATTTGAAGTAGCTCTTTTTGACGTTGTTCTAATATTGGAGATACAGAAACAATTCTTTTTTGAAGCTTTGCTATTTTAACTAAGGTATCCAAAACAATTAAGTTCATTTTGGAAGTTGGTGCATAGGTATGGTTGGCAAAAAAGATGATACCCAATCCGTATTCTGGCAAAAAACGCCAATTGCTACCAAAACCTGGAAGGCCTCCACTATGCCCAATACTTGTTTTTGATTCGGCATCATGCATCCAATTTAATCCATAGCTATAACTAGATGTTGTTGCTAGTTTTTTTCCAGATGGATATTGATAATTTGGATTTAAATCAATGAAAGTATAGGGCTGGTGCATTTCTCTCACAGTGCTTCTTTTAATCACTTTGTTTTCTGGTTCGTTGCGCTCTGGCCATGCAGCTTGATGCAGGGCAACATATTTTGCAAAATCATCAATAGAAGTAATCATCCCACCCATGGCGCCATAAATACCGTCTTTTAATAAAGGCACATTCACCCAATTGCCCTTGATGGTGCGATAGCCTTTTGCTAAATTTTCTTTGGAGATGGTTCTGTATTCGTAAGTCGTATGCTGCATGCCTAAAGGATCCAAAATGGCTTGTTTGATATAGGCATCATAAGTTAAACCTGATACCTGATGTATGATATAACCCAGCATCGCAAAACCAAGATTGCTGTATTCATAATAGGTGCCTGTGGTATTTGAAAAAGAAAGTCCTTTTTCAATCAGTGCTATCAGATCTGCCTCAGAATCATCCAATTGTCTGTCTCCCCATGGGTTGTCTTCAGGGAAGCCAGCCTGATGTGACATCAAATGACGGATGGTGATAGGCGCGCCATCCTTGGTCAAAACTTGGCCCTTCATGGCAGGAATATATTGATCAATAGGGTCATCTAGCTTTAATTTTCCAGCGTCTCTTAATTGCAGAATCGCCATGGTGGTAAAACTCTTGGACATAGAGGCAATACGGAACATGGTCTGGTCATTTGCAGGAATCTTATCCTCAATATTCGCCCATCCAGCTGCTTTTTTAAACAATAATTCTCCGTCTAATACAATAGCAAATGCATAAGCCGGGAAATGGTGCTTTGTTGCATAGTCTTTATATAAATCTTCCACAAGGGGCATTGCTGCTTGTAGTTTTGCTTTTCTATTTTCATCTGCAAATACAGCAGGCTTAAACTGATTAGTGGTTTGAGCAAACCCATTGATGCACATCAATAGCGCTAAAAATAAACTTGTAAATAGGGGTTTTTTCATGGTAGTGTATTCATCACAAATTAGGTTATAATTCAAAAAAATGCGCTAATTTTCTATACTTAATAATACAACTATGCGTAAACAATTTTTTTTAGTATTGCTTGCCTTGCCCCTTTTGATTTTTGGTCAACAAAAAGCCAATTATGATCTAGCCGCAAGATTTTCTCCAAAGAAATTGGATAAGATGATTTTTTCCTTATCTGTCGATCCTCATTGGTTAAAACAGTCCAACAAGTTTTGGTATACCTACGAAACAAGTGAAGGAAAACAATGGATGATTGTAGACCCAGTAAAAAATGAAAAGAAGGCCATGTTTGATAAAGATCAACTTGCTGCATCTTTAACAAGGATCATCAAAGACCCATTTGATGCGCAACATCTTCCGATTGACTCTTTAAAGTTTATTAAGGATGAGAACTGGATTCAGTTTGAA
>Ga0164295_10004623_pt1 | contig 10934 bp, 16 predicted proteins | sample GEODES006metaG_FD_111798 | JGI IMG/M metagenome (GOLD analysis project Ga0164295, IMG submission 111798) | Oligotrophic lake water microbial communities from Sparkling Lake, Wisconsin, USA - GEODES006 metaG | ecosystem: Environmental > Aquatic > Freshwater > Lake | place: USA: Sparkling Lake...
CCAATATGTGCATATGTTGCGATTTACTGATGCGCAATTTACTGCATTTGAAACATATGCATTTACATACCTTGATGATCTCCTTGATATCCTAGATAAAGAACACTGGCCGTGCTAATTCTATATGACCAAAGTAGCCGGGCGTTTCAATGTATGTCAACATATCCGTAGAGCAAATATATCCGGGTTCCAGTACACCCATCCTAGGATCAAACAATCCGCCAACCACCGGTTTATTGTTGATATAGGTATCTCTGGATTCCACATTCACCACAGATAATTTGCGTATTTCCTGTGGAGACAATTTACTAAATTGGATACCAATAATTCTAGATGGTTGAATAGATTGGTAACGTTTCGACATCTATAATATAAGTAATATATTATTTATATCGTTTATATCTCATAGAATCAATTTTCGAATGCACACGGTCATATGTTATTGTGAGGATAGATTCGCGTATTTTGCAAATACAATAAAAAATGTATTGGAATCCTAAACTATATATAATAATTTTTTCAAAAGATCGTAATCAGAGCATCCCATAGAATACCATTTCTATGGAATTCATTTTCATCGATCCATTTCATGAATTCCCGGATTGAATGTATGTAAAAGTTCGCAATGAAATATCGTTTCCAATAGCGTTCCGATCCACGTACAATTTCCAAAGGGATCAAATATGCGTGATGGCGACGTTCATATTTTTCTATCATATACTTTGCAATATTTAACCCCGCGATTCTACTATCCACATATTTTATAAAATGGTAAATGTCACATACATCATTTATTTCTATAGGACAAACCCATAAATATCCGATTATGATGGTGGTAGTGACCATGGATAAATCAACCGAATGTTTATTCGTGAATGTGGTAGCGGGGAAATCGTTAGTACATACCAATACGTACATATTGGACAAATCCGATAGCATCCTCCCTCCTCCTTCTTTCATGACAACATTCTTTACAAATTCAAAAAGACCATTTCTATCGGATATGGTATCATTCCATATATCGGACACTTTTGCAAATACGGTTATTCGATCTAGATCTGTCATTCGCTGTTGTATATATTTACCATAATTTCATTTTGTATAGATTCAATTTTTGTCCTATAGAACACCATATATGGTGTCGCAATACATTTTAGTTTGGAAAGGGTTTAAACGTATAGTGACTACTATATCAGAAGATGTCGAAAAGTCCTTACAATACTCGCAATAAACGCGCTTTGAAAAAAGTGGTGGATTCCTCGTCCGAATCTGATACGGAGGAGGAAGAATGGTTTACTGATGAAAGTGATTCTGAAACGGAAGACGAAGAGGAAGGATCATCTTCTGAAAGTGAATCGGAAAAAGAAAAAGAGAAAAAAAAGGACAAGAAGAAATCGAGTTCAAAAAAGAAACATACAAAAAGAATCGTTACGAGTGAAGATGAAAGCGAAGACGAAGACGATGACGAGGATGATGATTCAAGTTATGATGGTGAAGAAATAGAACAATTCGATCATGAAGAATACCGAAAGTTATTGAATCAATTATTTCCGTCCAATTATTCAAAACAAATTGCCGAAAAAGTCGTAAAAGGTGAAAAAAGCAAATCCCCACAAAAGAAAGAATCTAAAGAGGATTCGAAAAAAGAGGCGAAAAAGAGTACCAAAAAACACGCCAAAAAAGATGGAAAAAAAAAGTCAAAACCGGTCAAGAAAGAAAAAGAGGAGGAGGAGGGGGAGGAAGAAGAGGCAGACACGGAAACTACAGAGGATAAAGATAATGGAGAAGAGACGGAGGATAACAAGATAAATATATTTCTCACTATTGGAGACGAAGAGTATGAGGCGTATCAGGCATATAATGAGGATGGAGATGCGGATGAGGAAGACGAATTGGATACGGATGATGAAGCGACTTTCATGAAAGAGACATTTGAAAAGGTCGATCTACCTGTTTCGGCGATTGCACATAAGAAAAAGTCGCATCCAAAAAAGAAGAAGGTAAATGCAGAAGAAGCCGAAGCCGAATTAATGACTGATATCGAACCGGAATATAAAGAACTTTTGGATTTGAAAAAGATGCTCATTGAAAAATATAAAAAAAATCCACAGAGTAGAATTCTGAAACGCGCAATCCGAGAATGTTCGACTGATATTCGCAAACTCATTAAAAAGACGCGATCCAAGAATGTGAAGGAGTATAGAAAGATGATTTACGGGGATAACAATAAAATGACGGAAATGGAATATTTCAAAAAGAAGTTGTCCAATAAGGAACAAATTAGTATCATGAAAGATCTCAAGGAGATGAATAAACATATCAATGTGGATAAACCGTACCGTCTTTCTCTCCTTCAGTCAAATATTCCCCCTAAATTCAAGGCATGCGCACTCCAAAAGTTGAATATTTTACGAACCATGGAAGCAGGAGATCCAGAATACTACAAGATCAAGAATTGGGTCGATACATTCATGCGCGTTCCCTTTTGTGTCTATAAATCACTTTCGGTTTCTATAGAAGACGGACTGGATAAATGCCACGGATTCATGCACAATGCAAAATCCATATTGGACAATTGTGTATATGGTCTCGATGATGCGAAATTGCAGATTTTGCAAATGGTGGGTCAATGGATATCGAATCCAGGGGCAATGGGAACTGCCATTGCAATCAAAGGACCTATGGGAACAGGTAAAACGACATTGGTAAAAGAGGGAATCAGCAAGATATTAGGTAGGGAGTTTGCATTTATCGCATTAGGTGGTGCGGGTGATAGTAGTTATTTAGAGGGACATTCCTATACATATGAAGGAAGCACATGGGGAAAAATCGTCCAGATCCTCATTGATAGTAAATGCATGAATCCAGTCATCTATTTCGACGAATTAGACAAGATTAGTGAAACACCTAGAGGCGAAGAGATTATTGGCATTCTCACACATTTGACCGATACTTCGCAGAATAGTGAATTCCACGATAAATACTTTTCCGATATCGATTTCGATCTGAGTAAATGTCTCTTCATATTCAGTTACAATGACGAATCGAAGGTGAATTCCATTCTCAAAGATCGAATGTATCGTATTCAGACGAAAGGGTACAATGCCATTGAAAAAGTGACGATTGCACAGAAATATCTACTTCCTAAAATCCGCGAACAAGTCAATTTCGAAGCAGATCAAGTCATCATCCCCGATGATATCATCCAATATCTAGTAACTACAGAAGCCTTTACGAAAAAGGAGGACGGAGTACGAAACTTGAAACGCTGTCTCGAAATCATACATACGAAACTCAATCTTTTCCGATTGATAAAACCGGAGGATAATATTTTCGCAAAGGATATCGGAATCCATGTAGACTTCCCCGTGACAGTTACTAGAAAACATGTAGATGCATTCATCAAAAACGAACAAGCCCAGAACCAGAGTTTATTGGCCATGTACATTTAGACCCTTGGAAAAAGAAACTATATCCAGTCCAACCAATAATATTTCTATAGGACAATAACTCATAGTCCCTTTCCAAATACCTTTCCAAATACCTTTCCAAATACCTTTCCAAATACCTTTCCAAATACCCTTTCCAAATACCCTTCTTATTTTATCCTATAGGACAAAATAAGAATTATGCTAAAATGCAGTGCGATACGTCGCGTACTGCTTTGTGTGTTAACCACCAAACGAGTGCAAATGCAATACCATGGACGAATGCAATGGTCATTTTAGATGCACCGGACGGAAGTGTCAAGAAAATACCGGGTGTCAATGCAACGAAGAGGAGGACCATAAAAATGAAGATGATAATGTTCATATAGGATGAAATCAGATATTTATTTGGCGGAACCGTATTGCCCGAACCCACCCGTTGCGTTCCCACCACGGGTTTGCAATTGATCAATCATTTTTTGATCTAGACAGAGACTCCCCTTTGAATTATATAGACCTACACTTTGACAATCTAGTTTTCCTGGTGCATCGGAATAAATATCGATCTTTTGTTCGGACGCAGTAGGGTTGCAGAATACTCCCATACCGTTAAATCCGGATACTTTCTTGCAACTGACATTGTCCGGATGAATCGAACTGGTCATATAGGTATCATCTGTCGCCTTATTTGGCTGATTTACCACGGTATATTCCAATGGGATCCCGAACGATTGGAATCCTTCATATCTATGATAATTCAAAATATGCATATTATACGGATCTGGGCCATATGGACTTGTTGAAAACCATACAGATAAGAATATAACTAGCAAAAATACTATTACGAGACTTGTACTATCTTTCATTATACATATTTGTAAGATAATTCTCATTTTGAAATTGCTAAATAGATAAAATAGTAATTCCTAGCTTCTTGATAAAATCAATCAATAGATAAATATATTCAAATATCATACTTCCAATATTTAACACATGTTCCTTTATAGGATCTTCTATATGACCATCTGCGGATATTGTACGTTTTGATTGTATTGTCCATATAACCAATAATAATAGTAAAAATAGGATAAATTCGATTGTCATATATTATTCCGATACACTATTTCGAATTGCCCCTTCCTTATCCGTATGTAAAAAGAGGAGTAATTCATTCATCTTTACTTTGAACCATTCGATTCCATTTATCATACCTTCTTCAATCTGTTTTAGAATGCCTTCTAAAGTAACCGTCTCATATTTCATGTATGTCTGATAGAGATAATAAAATGTAAAGATGGAAAGGAGAAATAGAATGGGGAGAAAATAATTCATATCTTCACTATCCGTCACTTGTATTTTGCCACTTTCATACATTGGAATATCATTTAGCTCAATAGTAATATTATTCATTCTATAGATAATGTATTTTACTATTTTATTTTTGCGTATTTATTATGAAACAATCTTATAGGATAAATATATCAATGAATTCGAAAGAAAAATTGGATTTGAAGAAATTGTTGGGCGAAATGAATGCGGATGATAATACGGAAGACATTAAACGGTTAAAACATAGTACCATTATAAGGGACGATATTCGCAAATTGGAATCGATTAAATTGGAACATGTCGGAAAAACGTTCGACGAACTTGTAAGTATCGCGCAAATAGAATGTCCCTTTTTATTTGGCGGATATACAGATATTTTTAATAAAGTGTTGAAGGGGGAAATAGATCTCGTCATTATGTCTAGACTTCTTATCGTTTTAAAACTCATCGAAGATGGAAATGTAGATCAACACGAAGGATCCGTCATGGTTGGAAAGATCCTGAAAGAGCTCTATATCGACAGTGCTATTAAACAGTCGGAGAATCTGGAGAAACAACGTGAAGAAAATATGCCTAAAAGTGCCGAAACATCTTCTATAGGACCACAAGTCAATATCTCATGGAAGGAATATTCGAATATGAAAAGAATATAAAGTTACATGGCAGATACTATCCACATGACGGATTTTGCCATTCTCAAAGTGTATATCGACCCCCAATATAATCATCTATATGACATATACAAGAATCATGTAGATGCACATAATGAGGCGATTACAAATGATCCTTATCCGAATTCGGGATTTGATATTTTTATTCCAAACCAAGTGGATATTGAGCCGAATATAACATCCGTATTTCTCAATGCAGGGATTAAATGTGAGATGAAATATCACGGAGTGCCGAGTGCATTTTACTTGTATCCACGATCGAGTTTTTCGAAAACTCCACTCATGATGGCAAACCATGTAGGTATCATCGATTCCGGGTATCGCGGGAATTTAATTGGCGCGGTGAGAAACTTGTCACAAGAGTCCTATAGGATTGAATCGAATGTGCGATTATTCCAGGTATGTCACCCATCGCTTTGTAGGATCGTTGTAAACCTTGTCAAAGAAGACGATCTCACGCAAACTGCAAGGGGGGAAGGTGGATTCGGATCTACGGGTTAAACGGTCATTTCTAAATATCCCCTTTGGATATTCGAATATGAATTCCGTTGTTTTCCCAATTTAGGATTAAAAATATACCAGTTACTTTGGGGTTGCAATAATTTCCAGTATTGATCGATCGCGTATTTTTCCATTTGATCCGGATGTCGAGCCAATAATGATGCCCCTGCATTATAATTCTCCAATAATGACTCTGCGAAATTGCGATTCAACATATAACCGGATGCCGTTTGTGCATTCAGGATCTTATTTAAAAACACGTGTCTGCGTGACGGCTCTTGATCTACTACATTTCCAGATAACATACATACATCATAATTCACATGGTTTACGAAAAAATCGGTAAATGCATGATGTATATGAACTACATCGGTTGTAAATTCGAAATCGTCTTCGAATATGATACAATTGCGCGTATTTGACGCAATGAATAGATTGACGGCTTTTATATGGGACAATGAACATCCTTGATGTCCATTATCCATTTTTATTCCCGGGATTCGTACGATTTTATTTTCCGGGAAATCGATTTTCGCCATTTCCGATAAAAACTGTTTTTTGCGATCGACCCGTTCATCTAAATTAATGTAATATATGACATCGATATATCGCCCAATAGATGCAGTTTCCCTTGTTATTCCTTTTTGATTTGACCATATATCGGGACGACGATTGTAGATATTCGGGGACTGGATCGGAAGTCCATTGATGGATGTACCTACCAATGTAGATTCAAATGTTTCTATAGGACAATATTCGGATGATGTGACTACGAGGATTATACATATACACAATATCCCGAGTAATATAATGGATACTTTCCACCCTTTTTTCATTTTATATATGTGTATAAAATGAATTTCCAGAACGTCATATACCGAATACATTGTGGAAAAACCGTATTCCCGGCAACGCCAAATGATCATTATTCGCAAATGCGGTAAATGTCCGTTTATAAACCGACCATACCGTTTCATCATTGAACCATAGATATATATTGTAAATCGCAAATATGAGTATCAACATATATCCATCGGCGGGCCATGTAATCGGATCCCGTCGTATGAGTAATATAGGACCCATTTTGATAATTGCCATCATAATGATATATTTCAAAAGAAGTCCCACATCTACTCCTACATATATCATAAAGATGAGAGATACGATATTTTCCGCCAATGCGATATAAAGTCCCAATTTGGGATTTAGTCGCGTTTTCACGAATGTCGAGATAGTTGATCTATGTGACATATCCACGAAAAAATAGACGAGAAACCATATAATTATCCAATAGGAGAATAAATAGTCGAATCTGATATTGCCCTTTTTATCTACAGTATGTTTTTCGGGATCGTATGGATGATTCGGATCCACCATATTATATTATATTATATACGTTGTAAATATTCGTTTGCGAGGAGTATAAGACTTTCTTCTTCGGACAATTTCTGAAATACGATCGAATTATTGAACCTGCAAGTGACGAATCCACGACGACCAAATGTCTTGCAAACGATCTGGACATCGTCCTCGATTTTGATATTGATTGCCATCCCCCCCGATTGTAATATAGGTGTATCATCGGATCCGTCTAAAGAGATCCATCGCGTGAATCTTCCCGCACGGATATCACACATATTTTCTATAAGACGATAACCCAACAATTTTTTACAGAACCGTTCTTTGCGTTCTTGTGGTACTCGATGTAATGCATTCGCGATATCTTCACATATCGAATCCGCCGTTTTTCCACGGAGGTAATCATTCGTTTCTATATGACGCATGATTTCTTCGATATCTATCTTGGACAGGGGGGTCGTTGTCGATTTATAGACAATGTTCATGTATTATATTATATGACATTTCAAATGTAAATCGTTTATAATAAATATACATTTGAATATAGGAATCTATGGGAGATAATAAGATATTTTCGTAGATTGTTCTTGATCCGGCGTGGAATTCGAAATCGTAGGAGCACGACTCGTTGTTGCAGGTACAGAGGTCGCGGTCGCGGTCGCATTCGGAGCATATGTATGTACTATTGTATGAGTAGGAGTAGGAGTAGGAGTCACCGATTCCTCCGTATGTTTCGGTGAAAAAATACCTTTCGCCTGATTGGCCAATGCATCCGTATATGCCGAAAAGAGTTCCACAGTAATGACATTGGTTAATAAAAACGTCGCACTCGAAAATATGACCGTGGCATCAAATGGTGTAATCGAATATTCACGGAATGGATGAAACCGTATTATTAAAAACACACAGATGAAGATCTGTATAGCGGTACTCATATTACGAATATAGGATTCGTTTATATATGCCAATCCGAAAAATACGATAAAATAGAGAAGATGCCATATGAAAAGAAACCCCATAAAGAGAGGCCGTTTGATCATATCTACATGGTCCGTCACTTTTCGCAATTTACTCACAGCCATATAATATACCCCCCGAAAATATATATAGATTTTCTATATGACACTATATGACGAGTAAAATAATCGGGGATAGATACGAAATCACAGACGTTCTGGGTAAAGGAACATTCGGTATCGTCTTTCGAGCAAAAGATGTGCGAACGCAAAACGAAGTCGCCATAAAAACGGATCAAAATGCGAAAACCATCAAACACGAAGCGCGTATTATCCAATATTTATATGCGAAAAAGGTCCGCAAGATCCCTAAAATATATTGGTATGGCACAATCAAGGAACAAGTCTTTCTCATCATGGAACTCTATGAATATTCTCTATATGACATTGTCCCCAAACTATTGGAAAAATCCCATAAAGATCGCATGATGAGTGTTCATTCGATCATTCGACATATTCTCGACATTTTTCACACCATTCATACACATTATGTGATACATCGGGATATCAAACCCCAGAATTTCATGTTCAAGAATGGCGCGATTTATCTCATCGATTTCGGAATGGCCACGTTTTATGTAGATGAAAAAACGGAACATAAACCGAATCTCAAAACGGCGAGTCTTGTAGGAACGCCTAAATATGCAAGTCATCATATACATCGCGCAAACACTTATAGCAGACGTGACGATATTATATCGATCGGATATATGGCCATTTTTCTGGAAACAGGAAAAACGGGATGGTACTCGAATTCGTCTCTCGAGGAAACGGCGATAAATAAAGAGAATATTGCGCGATATTCGCAAGATCCCCTCCTCCAGGAATTTCTATATGACCAATACAAGGTGGAATATTGCGGAATTCCCGGATACAAATTATGCGGGTGTGGCGAGAGTCGGAATGGGAGTTAAATTCAATGAGGGGTAGGCCTGTTGCATGTAATTGTATATTTGTGCATAGGATGTATTTCCGCCATATACACTGGGGGATCCGATGGCTTTATTCAATACATTTGTCAACATACTATCATTGGAGAACGAGTTAGGATTGATTGCAGGAGTATCTTGCAACTGTTTCAATTCTTGTAACATGCTCGTTAATGCTGCATATCTGGTCCCTAAATTCGATGCAATCAATGGTTGTAATGCAGTTTCAGTAGTTGGAATATTCAGTTCAATAATTTTATCCATTTGTTGCAAAGGGGATATAGAAGAATCTGCGATTATTTTACTTATCGATTGTGTCATATTTTTATCGGTTATTTGTGTGGATGAAGATTGCAACATGGGTTTTATCTTTGAAATTGTTTCATTGCATGTGGCGACATCCTTGGTATTATAATTTTTTAAAACGGCGACAATTTGTTGCAAAGTCGGATTATTGGCCGTAAAGAGTCCTTCTACAAACCCCTCTTTCGACGAGACGTCGCCATATGAAAAACACATGGAAAATCCGATAGATAAAAGAATGACCAATAATAAACAAATGATGGATCTAATCTTACCTTCACTAAACATATATATTATTATAATAAAATAACTAGTCGATTAAACAATATAAAAACGATTACCAATAAATAGTATAATCGTAACACATGAGCGATACAAGAACAATTGGTCAAGTGAAGTGGTTTAACAACAAGGCGGGATATGGATTTATTACATCAAATGAGAAGGATATTTTCGTACATTACAGTGCTATCCAAACTGTCGATTCACAGTACAAATATTTAGTACAGGGCGAATATGTCGAATTCGAGATTTCTCCGACAACAGAGGGTCCTCATGAAATCCAGGCGGTCAATATTAGCGGGATCAATAAGGGGAAACTTATGTGCGAGACTCGTCTTCAGACAAGAAAGGCGCCTACAACAGAGGATGGAAAGGAGGCCACAGAAGGAGAGTTTACCAAGGTGGAGAAGAAGAGACGTCCTGCAAATGCGCAATCCAAGCCAAAGAAGAAGCCTGACGCTGAATCCAAATAAATATAATTATCTATGTGACTATACCCATTTGAGTATATAATATTTTATAGAATATTATACACAGCTGATAAATTGAATTTAGTATCCCAGAGAGAGGGGGGGGTCACTTATAAAAATGTAGCTATATGATATATATGTCGAATAGACAGATGGAAAATTATGTGAAAGTAACAAAGAATGAAATTGATCATAACACAGCAATAGATGCGTACTATTTACAATATAATAGAGGTATTTATAGTTTTACAATGCCTACATTTTATGGAAACGATTCGTTTCAAACTAGGTTAATTCAGGCAAAAAATATAGATAATGGTAACAAAACCGAATTTCAAATAGAGAAAGGTCTAGACGGGAAATATAATGTCTATAAAGTAATAGAAGAACGGGATACAGGTAAGCATTTGAGTCGACCGGATATAGATTCGTATAAACATATAAAGGAAAATAAATATGCGTATCTTAGGAAAACCTATACTATATTTAGGCTTAAAGATGTTTTAGAACAAAATCAGAATGATTATAGCGAATCTATTGCCAAATGGCATGATCTAACACAACCGTCCTATAGTACAAAATCACATCCTGGCGATTTTCATGCCAGGCTAGATGCAACGAGATCCAAATTGCCCCCTTTTATGCA
>Ga0164295_10004624_pt1 | contig 10933 bp, 13 predicted proteins | sample GEODES006metaG_FD_111798 | JGI IMG/M metagenome (GOLD analysis project Ga0164295, IMG submission 111798) | Oligotrophic lake water microbial communities from Sparkling Lake, Wisconsin, USA - GEODES006 metaG | ecosystem: Environmental > Aquatic > Freshwater > Lake | place: USA: Sparkling Lake...
AGGAACAGGCACATTTGATGTGCGCATTACAGGCCGCGCTTCACACGCTGGGTTAGAGCCAGAAAAAGGAATTAACGCACTTCTCGAGCTTGCGCACCAAGTGCAACGCATTTCAACGTTTGGCAATGCCGAACTTGGAACCACGGTCACGCCAACGGTAGCTAGTGCGGGAACAACCGATAACACGGTTCCTGCTGAGGCACATGTGTTGGTCGATGCTCGCGTTGTGGTTCCCGAAGAAAAAATACGTGTAGAGAAAATGATGTCTTCGCTTGTTCCCGTCGTGTCTGGGGCAAGTATTTCGGTGAGTGGTTCTTTGCATCGCCCGCCAATGCATTCTTCAATGTCAGAAGAATTGTTTGCACTCGCTGTGGAATCTCAACGCACAGTGAATGGCGAAAGCATTAATGGTGTTTCCGTGGGCGGTGGCTCCGATGGCAACTTCACTGCAGCGCTTGGTATTCGCACGCTCGACGGCTTAGGCGCAGTGGGCGGGGGCGCTCATGGCGAAACAGAACATGTTGTTATAGAAAGCATTGCGCCACGAATAGCGCTTCTTGCAGAAATAATGCAGCGCGTTCTCGCGCAGTAGTTATTTCTTGCCCGGGTCAAGACCCAGTAAACCACCAGCACCAAGCGTTCCTGTTTTGCGGTACACCTCAAGCTTCTCGCGACTATCGTCGATATCGAGATTGCGCATCGTGAGTTGACCAATGCGGTCGAGCGGGCCAAATGGTGCGTCGTCAACGCGCTCCATACTGAGGCGCTCGGGTGCATAGGTGAGATGCGGGCCTGCAGTATTGACCAAGGTGTAGTCGTCGCCGCGACGTAAACGCACGGTGACGGTTCCGGTCACTGCGCTTCCCACCCAACGCATGAGCGGTTCGCGCAACATGAGTGCCTGCGGGTCGAACCAGCGGCCTTCATAAAGCAAGCGACCCAAGCGGCGACCCATAGTGCGGTAGTTCTCGAGAGTGTTTTCGTTGTGAATACCGGTGACAAGGCGCTCGTAGCCAATGTGCAAGAGCGCCAGCCCTGGTGATTCATAAATACCGCGGCTTTTCGCTTCAATGATGCGGTTTTCAATTTGGTCGCTCATGCCAAGGCCGTGGCGCCCACCAATGGCGTTTGCTTCATGAACCAAATCGGTTTGCGTTTTAAACTTTTTGCCGTTGAGCGAAACTGGCCAACCTTCAACGAATTCCATGGTGACAGTTTCTTCAGCAATAGGAACGTCGCTCTTCCAATGTGCGACACCCATGATGGGCTCTACAAGGTCCATGCCGTTGTCGAGTTCTTCAAGCAATTTTGCTTCATGTGTTGCGCCCCAAATATTGGAGTCAGTGGAATACGCCTTTTCTTTGCTGGCGCGGTAAGGCAACTTGCGAGTAGTGAGGAATTCACTCATTTCGCTTCTGCCGCCTAATTCATCGACAAAGGTGGGGTCGAGCCACGGCTTGTAAATGCGCAATGACGGGTTCACCATGAGCCCGTAGCGATAGAAACGCTCAATGTCGTTTCCTTTGTATGTGGAACCATCGCCCCAAATGTCAACATTGTCGCTTTGCATAGCGCGCACAAGAAGAGTGCCTGTTACTGCGCGGCCAAGTGGAGTGGTGTTGAAATATGTTTTGCCAGCTGTGGTGATATGGAACGCACCGCACTGCAATGCAATGAGACCTTCGCGAACAAGTTCTTCACGGCAATCGATGAGGCGGGCAAGTTCTGCCCCGTACTCTTTGGCGCGGTCAGGTATTTGGTCGAGCTCTGGTTCATCGGGCTGGCCTAAGTCTGCTGTGTAGCAATATGGCAACGCGCCTTTTTCTCGCATCCATGCAACTGCCGCTGAAGTGTCGAGCCCGCCAGAAAAAGCAATACCTACACGTTCTCCTACAGGGAGTTGCGTGAGTACTTTCGAGCGAGAGGCTGTGGAATCTTTACCAGACATGGCTCTTACCGTACCGAGTGGAAGCACATGTAGCGATGTTATTAACGATTTCGGCGCTGCGGGGCTCTTACTTGTGCGCTATGGCTTTGCAATCCATTCAGACAGTCGTGTATGAAAGTGGCGAATTTTGGTTTCCTGATAGTTCGCCAAGGTAACCCCAGGTTTTTTCATGCTTTTCAAGCCCTTTTGAACCTTTGGCAAGTTGAACGTGTCTTGATTGAAGACGCGTGCAAGGAGCCCAAGCTCAGGAGCTTCTGCCCAGTCGTCGTCAACACCGAGCCAATGGATGGGCACTGCAGGTGGTTTCGGTTGAGACTCGTCGTATGGCTCAAGGTACATGCATTCCATCACCGACATGTCGTGGCGATCTTCGTATGGGCGAAAGCGGTAACAAATGCGGTTGTATGCACCCCACGGGTGAAAGTTGGGGAACAGCGTGTAATAGATGCTGTCACTTAATTCGGCATCGCTGACTTCGTCGGCCTTGTCGCCAAGAACCTCTTTCAATGTTGCGCGTCCTCCGTCGCCGGCGGTTGACCGAGCAGTGGCACCATCGGCGAGAGTGAGAATTGGCGGCTCATCAAGTCTGCGGTCAGACATTGCGTCAAACATCTCTTGTTCAGTCGGGATCCACTTGATGTGTGGGCTTGGTGTTCCATTCGGGGTGATTGCGCGCGAATAATTATCTTTCCAGTCGTACTGGGAATTTGCATCGCCGATGGCGGCTAACAATTGCGGGTGAGTTGCTACGACGTGGAATGCCTCGCTGAAAGCATCTTGCACTATTTTCCAGTTGCACGGGAAAATGCGAGCGACGTGAACGCTCTTGTAACGCTTCTCTAATGGCCACTTTTCGAAGTGCCAACCAAAGTCACCAAGAAATGATGAAAAGGACTCACAGTCTGGGTCGAGGTTGACGAATACGAATCCGCCCCACGTTGCTACTTTTACTTCGGGAAGACCCCATTGATCTTTTTCTATATGAGGAAAGTCCCACTCGCAGGGAACTTGCTTCAATGACCCATCAAGATTCCAGCAAAAGCCGTGAAATGGGCAGCGAAGTTCTTGCGCATTACCGTCGTACTCACGCAGTTGTCGGCCACGATGCAGACAAGCGTTGTGGTAGGTCTTAATTTCATTTTCTGAGGTGCGTACAACCAGCAGAGAGATGTCACAGATTTCGTACACCAGTGTGTCGCCAACTTCGGGAATGTCTTCTTCGCGGCAAGCCATTTGCCAAACGCGCTTCCACATTTTTTCTTTTTCAAGTTCATGAAATTCGCGGCTTGTATAACGCGATACGGGAATATCTTCATCGCCGAGCCAGCCGCCGCTTTGCCAACGTAAAACTTCAGGAACAGGACGTGAGTCGCGCTCGTGAAGATCTTGGTAGTTCACACCCGGTGAGCGAGCAGAAGTTTTGTTGTTTGAAGTAATGCTCATTTGCTTCCTTTGTCGTCGATAAGTGATTGTGTGCCTGCACGGGGATTCGAGGGAACTTGGCGACCGGCGATCCAAACACAAATATGTGGGTCGCATTGTTTGATGGCCCCGGTGATGTACTGGCCTTCACTGGTGAACTCGCCAGTGGCTCCATCTTTTTGAACAAGGACGGTGCCGTTGTTGGTGAGGTCGTAGAGAGCCCCAGATAATGGATGTTTGATCGTGCGCATGTGTAGCCCCCATCACTCTCAATTTTTAGTCAGACTAGTGCTGATTGAGATGAGGCTTTACCGAACTATTGCGGTGGGGAGCGACGCCCGACGCCGGCTGTACAAGCAAGGCTGGCGGCAAGTGTAGAAATGGCCAATACGAATGCGGGGATGGCTGACCCTGTTGTGCCCGACAGGTCGAAGCTGGCGCTCACAATGTGAGCAATGCCTACAAGAACTGCCACAAGCAGGGCGAAACGTGACTGTTTAATAGCGAGGGCCATGACCACAATGGCACTGCAGTAAATGAGGGCAATGGTGAAAAGAGGTTCAGCCCGTGGGCGTCGACCCACCAGAGGCGCTTCCCAGTGCGTTGGCTAGCTACTGCGAGAAAACCCATCGCTACGGCGAATAGTGCCCACGTGAGAAAGAGAACACGATTCCACACACGAGTAAGTGGTGTGCCGAAGTACCGCACTAAATCGCCTTTTGCCATATGAATACGCTACTGCCACGAGGTGAATGATCGGTGTCGCGCATTGGGTCTACGCCACTAGCCTAAACACCGCTATGAACACTGCGCATTTCAAGAAACTTTCCATATTCTTCCCAATGTGGAACGAAGAGGAATATCTCGAGCGTGCTCTCTCTGCTGGTCGCGAACTCTGCGATGTGCTCATTGCCGATGGTGAAATTGAAACTTATGAGCTCATCATTATTGACGATGCCTCAACCGATAAAACTCCTCAAATTGCCGACGCCGCTGCCGCAGCCGACCCTCGTGTCAAAGTGGTGCATCACCCTGTTAATCGCAAACTAGGTGGTTCCATGAAAACCGGTTTTGCCACCGCAACCGGTGACCTCGTGCTGTACACCGATGCCGATCTTCCCTTCGACATGCTTGAAGTGCGTCGCGCCGTGCGTCTCATGCATTATTACGAAGCCGACGTGGTGAGCGCCTTCCGTTTCGATAGAACTGGTGAAGGTTATATTCGGTCTGTCTACTCAACTTTCTACAACGGTCTTGTGCGAGTTTTTTTTGGCGTGAAAATGCGCGATATCAACTTCGCATTCAAACTGTGCCGCGGTTCTATTTTCAAAAAAATTGAATTGAAAAGCGAAGGTTCATTCATAGATGCCGAGCTCGTCATCCGTGCAAAGAAGTTAGGCATGAACGTCATTCAGTTTGGTGTCGATTACTTTCCGCGTACACGCGGTGTTTCTACGCTGAGTTCAATGTCGGTCATTCGCAAAATTATCAAGGAAATGTTCACTTTGCGTAAAGAACTTCGAGCCATTGATGCCGACTGACACTTTCCCCGAAGAGTTTGATGCCGTGCCGAGTCACGTGCGTCAATGGTGGCCTGCTGCGGTGGCCGCAGCTTTGCTTGTTGGGGTCATCGCATTTGGGGTCGCTGCCAGCAGTAGTTCAAATGGTCCCAGCACAACAACGACGGTTGCAAGTGGCCCAACAACAACGGTTCCTTCACTAACTCGCACATTGAAGGCAGGCGTCAAAGGCCCAGATGTTCGTCAACTGCAACAAAGATTGAAAGATCTTGCCTTTGACCCGAATCTCATTGACGGTGATTTTGGCTACAACACCACGCAGTCGGTGTGGGCCTTTGAAAAGCTCGTCTTGAAAACGCCGCGTAAAAAAGTGACCGGCTCCATCACCCCCGAGTCATGGCAGTTGTTGCAACAAGACAACCTCATTGTGCCGCGTCGTCCGCAGGCACCTACAGAGTCACACGTTGAGATCTATCTTCCCGAGCAAGTGCTGGTGGTATTCAAAAAAGGTAAGCCAATTTTGGTGACACACATTTCCTCGGGCACTGGCGAAGACTGGTGTGAAGAAGTGACCATCGACCCAGGTGAACAAGGCAACCCTGGTACCGAACCCATTAAAAAAGGTATCTGCGGAAATGCAGTAACTCCTGGGGGTTTTTATTACTTCTACAACCGCAAGTCGGGAACGCGCCAAAGCAAACTTGGCACAATGTGGAACCCGGTGTATTTCAACGGTGGTATTGCAGTGCATGGTGCAGCCCAAGTACCCAATGCACCGGCCTCTCACGGGTGTATACGTATTCCGATGCATGTGTCGGAATATTTTCAAACACTTGTGGCTTATGGTGACCGCGTCTACGTATTTGACGGCGTGAAAGAGCCAGAACAATACGGCGCACCTGTTCCCCCTGCCGACAAACCAGATCCGGACTACACCACAACAACTAGTTCAACCACAACAACTTCAACTGTTGTGCAAACAACGACCACCATTAAGCAGAAACCAACAACAACGCTTCCGGCTCCAGTGCCTACGACAACAACGTCTAGCGTTGCTCCAGTGCCTGTAAGCACACTGCCCTGAAATGTGAGGAACAATGGAACGAGTGCCCTACGACGAATTCTCATTGTTTCATGAGAACATTGCCGAGTATTCCTTAACGGCATCTGCACAACCACATGTGCAGCGCATCGTGCATCAACTTGCCGATGGTCGTGCGGTCAGTGCACTGAAGTGGGGAACTGCAGAACCACAGATGGTTTTTGTTCATGGTGGTTCGCAAAATGCGCATACTTGGGACACCGTGCTTCTCGATCTTGGAGTGCCTGCACTTGCCATTGACTTACCTGGACATGGGCACTCGTCGTGGCGAGACGATGCCATGTATTCACCGCATTCCATGGCAGTCGATATTGCCGAGGTCATTGCACTTCACGCTCCTTCGGCGAAAGCAGTGGTGGGCATGTCACTGGGCGGCCTCACCTCGCTGGCTCTTGCTGGCCACGCGCCACATTTGGTGCGAGAACTCGTACTTGTCGACATCACGCCGGGCGTGAATGGCGATAAGGCAAAGGCAATTCTCGACTTTGTCAATGGGCCACAGGCTTTTGCCTCATTCGATGACTTGTTGAAGCGCACCATTGAGCACAACCCCACCCGCACTATTGAGTCGTTACGTCGTGGCATTTTGCATAACGCCAAACAACTCGACGACGGGTCGTGGCAATGGCGCTACGACCGCCGCAGCCATATACGCAGTGAAAACTCAGAGCCCATCTCGGGCGATGCGCTCGGCAAACTATGGGACCTCATTGGGTCATTGGAATGCCCCCTCACACTGTTGCGCGGAGGCACTTCTCCTGTGGTTGACGATGCCGATGTTGCCGAGTTGTTGCGGCGCCAGGGTTGTGCTGCGGTTCTCGTCATCGACGGGGCTGGTCACAGCATTCAGGGCGACAAGCCCCGCGAGCTGGCAGCCTTCCTTGCCGCAAAAGGTGTGTAGCGAGCCAAGTTTTAGTGCCTAGGCGGCATTTTCGTTCGCAGCTCGCCGTTCGACCACCTTGGTGAGACCCTTTTTCTGATAGGAAAGCAGGGCAATATTTTTTTTGAAGACTATTGAGAAACCCACATCCCGTTTTCGGATTTGTAAAGGCATACGAGACCCTATGGCAACAACTAATCGTCCCGATTCACCTGATCGTGAAACCCTCGTACAGATGTACGAGATCCAAAACAAGATCAAAACCACCGACGAGCGTTTTCGCTCAATGTTGACAAGTGGTCAAATTCAATTGATCTATTACTCGCCTCGCGGACAAGAGTGCATTAGCGCCGGTTATGCGGTGCACCTTCGCCCCGACGACTATGTGGTCACCATTTATCGCGGACTCCACGACCACCTCGCAAAGGGTGTTCCAATGCGTGAACTCTGGGCAGAGTTCCTTGGTCGTTCCACAGGAACATGCAAGGGCAAGGGTGGCCCAATGCACATCACACACCCCGAATCGGGCTTGGTAGTTACTACCGGCATCGTGGGCTCGGGTATTCCCATTGCAAACGGTTTCGGACTCGCATCACAGCTTGCAGGAACAGACCAGGTCACCGTGGTGAACTTTGGTGATGGCGCATCAAACATCGGCGCCTTCCACGAAGGCATGAACATGGCCGCTGTATGGAAATTGCCTGTCATTTTTGTTTGCCAGAACAACCTTTATGGCGAGCACACACCAATGTCTATGTCAACAGCTGTTGATTACATTTCAGAGCGCGCCGCAGCATACGGAATGCCTGGAGTAACAGTGAACGGTAACGATCCTGTTGCAATGTGGCATGCCGCTGGCGAAGCAATTGCACGTGCCCGTGCAGGTGAGGGTCCAACTCTCATTGAAGCTCGTACGTATCGTTTCTATGGTCACCTCATGGGTGATGCCATGGAGTACATGCCAAAAGAAGAGCGCAAAGCTGCAATGGCTGCCGACCCAGTACCGGCTTTCCGTGCCTGGTTGTTGGAAAACGGTCATGCAACTGAAGTTCAGCTTGCTGAAATTGAAGACAAGATCGTTGCCATGGTGGATGATGCAGTGGAGTTCGCAATGAATAGCCCTGAACCATCACTCGACGAGTTGTACACAGACGTCTACGAAGAAATCATTAAGTGAGAGACAACCATGACTACTACTGAACCCCGCATTATTCCAATGGGCCTCGCGCTCAACGAAGCTATGGACATCGCAATGGGTCTCGACGAGAAAGTTTTCTTGTTGGGCGAAGACATTGCCGAGCCATCTGGTGGCGTGTACAAAATCACGAAGGGTCTCTCAACAAAATACGGAACACACCGTGTGCGTAAGACTCCTATTTCTGAAGCTGCCATCATTGGTGCAGCAGTAGGCGCAGCAATTGCTGGTTATAAGCCTGTTGCTGAAATCATGATCATGGACTTCATTGCCGTGTGTCTCGACCAAATCACCAACCACGCAGCGAAAATTCGCTACATGTCAGGCGGTCAAACCACGGTTCCTATGGTTATTCGCACCAGTGCAGGTGCTGGTCGTCAATTTGGCGCACAGCACTCAGAAATGCTTGAAGCATGGGCTGTACATACACCTGGACTCAAGGTAGTTGTTCCTTCGAACCCTGCCGATGCAAAGGGCTTGCTCATTAGCTCAATCTTCGATCCAGACCCAGTGCTCTTTGTTGAGCCAATGCTCATGTACTGGGATCCTCAGTACGCATGTGACGTTCCAGTGGGCGACAATCGCATTCCACTTGGCAAGGCAAACATTGTGCGCGAAGGAAAAGACGTCACCGTCATTTCTTACGGCAAGCAAGTACACGACGCTGTGAAAGCAGCCGACATTCTTGCTGCTGAAGGCGTGTCTGTGGAAGTCATCGACTTGCGTACCCTTGTTCCACTCGATGAGGCAACTGTTCTTGCGTCGGTATCAAAAACCAAGCGCGCAGTTGTTGTTCACGAAGCGGTTACACGCTGTGGTTTTGGTGCTGAATTGTCGAGCCGTATTCACGAAGAACTGTTCGGCACACTTGCTGCACCAGTTGCTCGTGTTGGTGGACAAAACACTCCGGTGCCATACGCAAAGAACTTGGAAACAGCATTTGTTCCCCAGGTTGCCGACATCGTTGCAGCAATCAAATCACTCAATAAATAAAAGGTATTTGCTCCTAGCCAATGAGGCGTGTGAGTTCTTTTACTTCAAATTTTTGAGCAGAGGCCATGACCTTGGCAAGAGCAGTGACTTCACTGTTCTTGCCGTGCATGCCCGCATGTTCTGCCATGTGAATTCCACCGTTGTGATGAGCAATCATGAGCTGTCCAAAAAGAGTGTCTACTTCTTTGCCGCGAGTATTACGTAGTTGTTGTAACTGCGCGTCGGTGGCATAGCCCGGCATTTGGTTAAGGGGGAGTGGTTCATTCATCCACCCCATTACTTGGTCTGTTTCGTTTGTTTCAGATGCTTTGAATTGGCGCAGCATTTGTACCATGCGGCCCGACTCAGACGATTGCGCCACAATAATTTCGCGTGCAATGAGTCGCAACACGCTGCGCGATGGAAGGCCCTCAGGGGTGCCTGCACTCGATGCATCGATGTAGACGAGGCTCATCACCACCGCCTGTTCATGGTGAAGGCGCATGTCTTGAAGAAAACCAATGTCGGATCCGTTGTGTGCTCCGCGGCCCCGAGACTCGCCAACGGTGAAGGCAGTGGCCCCAGAGAGCACAATGCCGGCAACAACCAGAAGGACGATATTGAGTGGGTTCATCCACCAGGGGAGGGGCTGGGGGTCAGAATTTTGGGCTTCTGGGGCTGGTGAAGAATCCATAATTCGTAGTGTGCCATGAAAATCCGATAGAACAAGAGCCATGTCTACCCCCATCAGCATTCCTAAGCTCGGCGTTTCCATGACCGAAGGCACACTCGTTGAATGGCTCGTCGCCGATGGCGACGCCGTTACCCCTGGCGATGTGTTGTACCGCATTGAAACCGACAAAGTCGAAAACGAAATTGAAGCTCCAGTGGCCGGCACTGTTCACATCACCGGCGAAGAGGGTGAAACCTACGAAGTAGGCACCCAAATTGGCACCATCGACTAAATCGCACACATAGAAAAGAGTCATCTCATGGAGATCTCAGGCAAGCACGCTCTCGTTACTGGCGCAGGTGCAGGCATTGGTCGCGCAACAGTAATTGCGCTCGCGCAAAAAGGCGCCAAAGTAGTTGCAGCCGATATCAACGAAGATGGTTTGAAAGAAACTGCTGTGCTTGCTCAAAAGGCAGTGCCTGGCGCCAACGTGGTCACTGTGAAAGCAGATGTGTCAACAGCTGCTGGTGTACGTGCCATGTTTACTGCGGCAACTGCAGCCTTTGGTGGTCTCGACATTGTGCACAACAACGCTGGCCTCATTTGTGGCGAACCACTGTGGCCCGATGCTGCACTCGAGAAAATCTCTGCAGTTATTGCAGTGAACCTTGGCGGCGTTGCAATGGGCACTCAAGAGGCCATTAAGGCTCTGCGTGCACGTGGTGGAGGCGCCATTGTAAATACGGCTTCTGTGGCCGCACTGCAGGCCATGCCTACCGACCCTGTGTATTCAGCAACAAAAGCTGGCGTGGTGCGCATTGTGGAAAGTTGTGCCGGGTTCGCATCTGAAGGAATTCGCGTGAATGCTGTGCTTCCGGGCATGGTCGATACCGACATGACAATGAAGCAAACAGGCGATGGTACGAAACCTGCTGCATGGCTAGCGCCGGTCATCGCATCAACGGTGATGCTGACTTCTGAAGACATAGCTGTCGCAGTAATTGCGCTCATTGAAGATGACACCGCCGCTGGCCAAGCAAAAATTGTTGCCAACGTGGGGCGCGACTACAAGTAACGAATTACTTGCGAGCGAGGCGTTGTGCCTCGCTGAACGCAACGTCTTTGTCAACGCGTGGTTCTGGCGGAAGGCCTAGAACGCGCTCGCCAACAATGTTGCGTTGCACTTCGTCGCTACCACCAGCAATGCGGTAACCAGGCGCG
>Ga0164295_10004627_pt1 | contig 10925 bp, 9 predicted proteins | sample GEODES006metaG_FD_111798 | JGI IMG/M metagenome (GOLD analysis project Ga0164295, IMG submission 111798) | Oligotrophic lake water microbial communities from Sparkling Lake, Wisconsin, USA - GEODES006 metaG | ecosystem: Environmental > Aquatic > Freshwater > Lake | place: USA: Sparkling Lake...
AGCCGGATGCTCCGCAGGCCGAGGCAGGGATTGCGCTCCTCCTCCGGCGTCGTCTCGGTGCGCATCTTGTCGGCACCGAGATCGAGCGTGCGGATCACCACCGGCTTGTCTTTGATCGCGCGGACCACCTCGCTGTAAGCGTTGAAGTGATCCTCCTCGGTCGGCTCGCGGGGGCTGGTGAGATAGAGGAATTCGGTGCGGTAAAGACCGATGCCGTCGCAGCCGCGGGAGAGGCACTGCTCGGCCTCGCTGGGAAACTCGATGTTCCCCGTCACTTGGATGCGGACGCCGTCGATAGTCTCGGCGGGGAGGTCGCGGAGAGGCTCGAGGCGGGCGGCGACGGTCCGAGCCGTCTCCACCTCGAGGCGGTAGCGGGCGATCGTCTCCTCGTCGGGTTGGAGGATCACGATTCCCTGATTACCGTCAAGGATCACCGGCTCGCCGCCGGAGACATCGGCGAGGAATGGCCCGAGGCCAACGACGGCCGGAATCTCGAGCCCCTCGGCGACGATCGCGGTGTGGCTGCCCGGGCCGCCGAGTTCGGTGGCGAAGCCCTGCACGAACCGGCGGTCGAGGTTTGCCGTCTCGCTGGGGGTGAGGTTGTGGGCGAGAACGATCACCGGCTGCGAGATCGCCGCGAGCGTCTCCCGCCGCTGGCCGAGGAGATTGCGGAGGAGGCTCTTCTCGATGTCGTAGATGTCGTGGGCGCGCTGCGCGATGTGGTTGTCGAGGTTTTGGAACACCTTCGCGTAGCGGCGGAGCGTCCGGCTGACGGCGTATTCAGGCCAGAAGTTGCGATCACGGACGGCGCTGGTCAGCTCCTCTTGGAGCTTGGCGTCGTGGAGCATCGCCAGATGGGCGGCGAAGATCGCTGCGTACTGGCCGCCGAGTTCGGCCTGAATGGCGTCGCGATTGCGTTCGATCTCGCGGCTGGTCTCCGCGACGGCGGTGGCGAGCCGCTCGAGTTCGGTGTCGACGGCGCTGCGGGCCACGAACCGGCGTGGGATGCGAAATCCCTCGCTGTCGAGGACGAGCGCCTCGCCGATCGTGACGCCGGGTGAAACGGCGATTCCCTGGAGTTTGAGCATGGGGCGCAAGCATCCCGCCGGCGCGGAAACGGTTTCGGGGAGATCGCACGGCCAAATGGCTGCGATCAAATCCCCTTCCCGGTTCGCGCCAGGCGACTGGTCGCGGCTCCTTGGTTGTGTCGGAGTCGGTCTTCCGCCGGCCCCCGGGGCCGACGGACAAAGTTCAGTTCATCTCACGGCGTCGTGATCCGCCCAGCGGCGTCCACGGCCGTCTCGTCGTTCTCATGAAAACTGCTGTCAAAAAGCCGCACGATCGCGGCGAGCGCCTCGGTGGCATCCGGTCCCGCGACCTCCACCACCAGCCTCGTCCCCTCCTCGGCGGCAAGCGTCAGCACCTCGAGGATGCTCTTGCCGTCGACCCGCTGCGACTTGGAAACCAATTCGATCCTCGACTGCCACTTCCGCGCCTCGCGCGCGAGCATGTCGGCAGGCCGGGCATGGAGCCCCTGCTTCAACCCCACCACGACATCCCGGGAGACCGCCTGCTGCATCGAATGCCACCGCTGCTGTCAGGAAACCATGCCATGGTTGTCGGCCGCCTCCAGCAAATGCTGGATGTCAGCCGGCGCCTTCGCCGCCTTCAATTCTCGGCAGAACGCGTCATCGCGCAACTGCCGGGAGATGTTCTCGAGCGCCCGCAGGTGCTGCCCCGGTTGATCGGGGGGCGACACCAGCAGGAAGAAGAGATGAACCGGATCGCCATCGAGGCTGTCGAAGTCGATGCCTTCCTGGCTCACCGCCACCGTGCCGACCAGTTTGTCGACGCTGGGGTGCTTCGTATGCGGCACGGCAACTCCCCGACCGATGCCAGTGGTGCCCAGATCCTCGCGCTTGAGGATCGCCTTGACGATGCTTTCGAGGTCGCTCGCCGGGATCCGGCCGGCTTCGACCAGCGCCGTCGCCATCTCCCGGATCACCCCCTCCTTTGTCGACGAATCGACATGGGAGCGGATCGCACCAGACGCGACGAAATCGGAAAACTTCATGCTGTGGTTTCTCGTGGGGACTCCCGATCCGGTCGGGCACGGCCCGAGGGCCGGGCCGTCGATCCGTAGTCGGTGCACCCGGACCATGGGCCGGGATGCTCCGGGGCCGCCCCGTGCCCCGTGCCTCCGGGGCGTTCATCGGGGAGCCACGCGGGAATCAGACTTTTCTCGACGACTGCACGTGTTTGTGGTCCCGGGACTTTTCCTTGTGCTTGCGGAGTTGCTGCTCGAGTTTCTGCACCGCGCCATCGACACTCCGCCACAGATGCCCCGAGACTTCGTGGCTGACCATGTCGTGGAAGTGTTCCGCCGAGGCGACGATCTCGACGGCGGGAAGCGCCGGGTTTTGGAGATCGACGGTGACGTTGAGGGCTGTCAGCCCGTCGAAGTATCGATTCAGCCGCGACACCTTCGCGGTGATCTTCGACTGGGTGGCTGGGCTGAGCTGCCCATGCCGTGCCGAGAGTTTCGTCTGCACCCGGAAAGTCCTTCCAAACCAACGGGGAACGCCCGCCTCGTGGCAGGCCTGGAACGGCCGTTTGCCCTTGCCTGCTGAGCATACCACTGGCCGTGACGCTTCGACAAACCACGGGCGGCAGACGGCCCCGGCAGGCATCTTTCCCTCCTTCAAGGCGTTCAGCCGCGTTTCAAATCGCTCTTGGGGAGCCCTTCAGCCCGTCACCGACTCCGCCGGATCCCCCCCTTTGCCTGAAGGGATCGCCACCACGCCATCCCGTCGCGGCGGGCCTCGTCGGGGGCCTCGGGGCGGAAGCGGGCCCGATCAAAGACCGACGGCTCGACGACGTCGACGAGATCTTTGAGGGCATAGCGGCGGACGACGAGCTCCGGCGAGCCGAGTGCCTCGACGAGCGTGGCGTCGGCGCCGGAGGCGAGTTCGGCGTCGTCGGGGCCGCGGGCCATTGCCATGAGGAGCTCCACCCGGCCGGCCGGGCCACGATCCTCCCAGGCCTTGCGGAGCCGGGCGGCCGATTCCGGGCCGCGGGCGAGGGCACGGGGGATCGTGGCAGCTTCGAGGGCCGACCACTGCCGACCCTCGAGCCGCCGCCCCGGCTCCTCGGCACAGAGCATCTCGACCGCCACGTCGTAGCTCCCCTCGAGGGCGAGAAGGATCGCAGCAAAGGCCCGGTTCTCGACCCTCCGATCGATCGCCATCGCCAGGATCACCTCCTCGAGCCCGGCCGCCGGATCGCTCCCTGCCGGGAGGGCCGCGAGCCTCGTGGCGAAGCTTTCCACGGCGTTACGCTCCAGCGGCTCAATCCGCTCCCCGCCGATCGCCCAGGGGGGCACCCGCCCCGATGGAAGCAGCGCTACCGCTTCCGGCCCAGTCGACTCCCAGTGGAGCCCCCCACGGGCCGGGAGTTCGACCGGGGCGACGTCGTTGCCGGGGGACCAGCGAACGGCTCTCCCCACGGCGATCACGTCCGCGATCGTCGGCACCGAAGCGTCACCGAGCCCGGGCCTCCAGGCAAGGGCCGTCTCGGCCATCACGGCTCCGTCGAGGCCCCCGGCGACCGTTCCGGCGATCCCCCCGGCGCGGATCCCCAGCCGGGTATCCGCTTTCGCGGCCCGGGCCACGATCCGCCCTTCGATGACGCCAATCCGCGGGGTGCCATCGGCATCCGCCTCGAGTGTGATCCGCGATCTGGGGAGGACACGCACCGACACGCCGGCGATGTTGAGCTCGGGGTGCATCCCCGGGGGAACGATGAGGTCTTCCCCCGGGCGGAGCGGCGTTCCGACGCCGATCGGCACCCACCACGACCGCTCCCCCTCGGCAACGCGCCGCAACAGCAGGCCGTCAGCGGCGACAAACCCGAGGCTCTCGGCCGCGGCCCCGCCATCCCCCTCGAGGCCGACCGCGCCGGCCACGGCCTCGAGCCCGCCGTCATCCATGGCAGGCGCCCCGGCATCAGCCGCGGCTGCCGGCGGCTGGCGCCGCGGCCGGACGCCACCGGCAATCGCCAATGCCTCGCCGGCCCGCACCTTCCGCGGGCCCGCGGCCGCGATCTCCGCCGGAGCGGCCATCGCCGCGCCGGAATTCTCGGCCTCCGGCGGGCCTGCGGCCGGGTCGATAGCAGCGCCGTCGGGAAGCTCCGCAGCGCCGGTCGCCGCCAGCGCGTCGTCCGGTGAAAGCGCCCCCTGATCTGCGTCGGCCTGTTCGAGGAGGTCTGCCAAGCCCCGCCGGGGGCGCTGGTCGCCGCCGGCGATCGCTGCCATCCCGTCGGCCCCGCGCTCCTCGGCCGGCGGCGGAATGTCGGCCGCCTCCGCGCCTTCTTCGCCAGCCTTGGCCCCGGCATCAATCCCGGCCAGAGGCTCGGGCTCGACGGGGGGGCGGGGATCGATGCGGGCGAGATCGGCCTTGGGGAGCGCCGGCGTACGGAACAGCCCGGCCGACTGCGCAAGGAGCGCCGCGAGCACGGCGAGGAGCGCCAGCGCCGAGCCCGCCAGAGCCCAGGCCCCCCAAGGGGTGCGCTTGCCGGCCGCCGGTTCAGGCGTGCCGATGGGAGCCTTGGCCGCCGGACCGGGCTGGCGATCGCGAGGGGGAGTCGGAGCGCTGGTCGGCTGGGGGGCCTCGGTGCGATGTGGCCCGGCTCCGCGAGGGTCGGGGCGATTGCCCGCCAAGACTTCCGGATGGGCGGCGACGCGGTGCTGCATCGCCTCGAGGAGGCGACGGCGGCGGGGCGCGTCAAGCGGCGGGAGCACCTCGGGGTGCTTGGCGACCTCGGCGAGGATCGCGTGGCACGCGGCGACCTCGGCAAGGTGCATGTCCGATTCGAGGCAGATCGTTTCAAACGCCTCGAGCCGGTCGGGAGCGAGGGTGTTGTCGAGATACTCGGCCACCGAATCGGGATCGACTGCCAGCCCCTTTCCCTCGATGCGGGGGGCGGGGAGATGGGGATTGCCGACACAGACCCCGATCCGCTCGACGAGCTTCCGGGCCACCAAGCTTTCTTCCACCTTCTCGCCGAGTTGACGCTGATCCTCAGGAGGGAGGACGCCGTCCATCCAGGCCAGAAGGGTGCGGAGGGTGAGACGCATCGGGAGACTCCGGACAGGGCCAGGCACGGGGGGACATACTGGGAGTGGGCGCCGGGCGCCGATTTCGTGCGACATTCCCCCAAAAAAAGAACGACCTTGCGGCTTCGTAAGGATTGCGGAAATCTTTTCAGGTGGGGCGATCAACCCGCGCCTGCGAGACGTATACGATTCCGTGGTGCTCAAACGCAGGGGAGGCTCTCGATGACCGATCTGTCCCGGCTTCGCCAGCAGGTGATCCTGCGACATGCTGCTGGCTACGTCGAACTGGGTGAACTGCTCGTCGAGACCGACAAGCCGGTCCCGGCGACGTCGGCCCGTCTCCTTGAGCGCGCTGTTGCCACCCTCGATGAGCTTCCTGAAGCGGAGCGGTCGATCCCGGCTGCGGCCCTCCTTCGCGGCGAGGCGCTGCGGGCGCTCGGCCATTGGACGGAAGCCCTCGAGCCCCTCGCCGAGGTGGTTGAGGGGGATCCGCAGCGGGTCGAGGCTTGGCTCGGCTTGGGCTGGTGCCTGAAGCGGCTCGATCGGCTTCCCGAGGCGATGGACGCTCTCAAGCGCGGCCTCGAGATCGATCCCGATCAGGCGATCCTGCATTACAACCTCGCCTGCTACCTTTCCCTCTCCGGCGATCCGGCGGCATCGGTCGAGCATCTTGCCAAGGCGATCGCGCTCGATGATCGCTACCGAGGGCTCACCGAAGCGGAGCCCGACTTCGACCCGATCCGGGCCGATCCTCGCTTTCTGGCCGCCACGCATCTGGCCTGCTGATGGCTCTCCGCATCAGCCGGATCGGCGGCTGGACGGGGCTACCGGGCCGATTTGCTCTTCCGGTCGACGATCGGTTCTCATGGGGGGCATGACTAGCCCCGCGCTTCAAGACATCGTCGCCCTCCTCGGCTGCCCCGCCGCCGGCAACCCGGCCCAATATCTCTTCGAACGGGCGATCTCCGCCGCCGCGCTCGACTGGCGGTTTCTGACGTTCGACGTTCTCCCTGAGCGCCTCGCACAGGCCCTCGGTGGCATCGATGCGATGGGCTTTCGGGGCTGCCTCCTTTCGGGGGCTCTCCAAGAAGGAGCGATGGGAGAGCGGGTGATGGGTGAGGGGCAGATCGGGCTGTTGGCACATGCCTCGCCCGCCGCCCGGTTTGCCGGGGCGGCGAGTCTTGTCGAGCATCAGGCCGGGGGGCTGTTTGGCCACATGACCGATGGCCGGGGAATCGTCGAGGCGCTCCGCGCCCATGCCGATCTCGCGGCCGCCCGGGTGGTGATCGCCGGGGCCGGGCCGACCGGCCGGGCAACGGCCCTGGAACTGGCTCTGGCCGGCGTCGCCGAGATCCTCGTCACCGATCGATCATCGAAACTGGCAGCGACGCTCGTCGAAAGGCTCCGTGAGCTCGACACCTCCGCCGAGATCACGCTTCTCACCGTCGAGACCCTCATCGAGATTCCGGAGCGCGCCGGGATCGTCGTCGTCTCTCGGGGGCGGGACGAATCCCCGGCGACCTTCAGCGGTCTCCGCGCCGATCTGGTCCTCGCCGACACCGATCTCGTCGAGCAGCCGTCGGTGGTGGTGGCGGCCGGGCAGAAAGCCGGTTGCTGCGTCGTCGACGGCCTCGAGGTCCATGTGGCGAAGATCGCCATCGACTTCCAGGTGCTCACCGGCACCGAGCCCGACACAGACATGCTCCGCGAGGCGCTCGAGGAGTTTTTGAGCGGCTAACCGACCGGATCGGTTGCTGCCTCAACTCTCACCCTGCCGGCGTGAGCCGGGCGAGCTTCGCTTCGAGGGCGGTGACTCCGGCCCGGACGTCCGACACCGGATCCTCAGCCAGACTTTTCAGCTTCGCGAGGATCCCCTCCGGAAGCGGGCTGTGAGTGGCGTCGACGAGGAGCGCCAGGCCGCGGAGGGCATTGAGGACGACCAGGGCCCGCTTGTAACGCTTTGATTGAGCGACGTCGTCACGGGCATCCGGCTTCGGCGCCGGTTCATCGGGGAGGGAGAGCATCTCTTCGAGGGTGTCGAGGGAGGCTCCGTCGCCGAGGCGGGCTAGGGCCAGCGCGGCGTTGTAGCGGACGTCGTTATTGGCATCGGCGAGGAGGGCGCGGAGCCGTTCATCGGCCGGGCCGGTCCCCTTCACACCGACAACGCCGAGCGTGAAGGCTGCCGCCGAGCGCAGCCCGGCGTCCTCGGAGCGTGAGGCGGCCACGACGGCATCGGCCACGTTCGCGCCGGAAGGCGAGTCGCCACCTGCGGCGATGTTTGCCGAGAGGACAGCAATCGCTTCGATGGCGGCCCGGGCCACTTGGGGCTGGGTGGTGTCCTTGGCCCGCTCGAGGAGCGGGGCGAGGGCCTCGGGAATCGTGAACTCACCGAGAGCCCGGCAGAGGTAGACGCGGAGCATTTGCGACTGCTCACCGGTCCGGCCGCTCTTCGATTCGTCGGCAAGGATTCGGCCGAGTTCACCGGCGAGGGTGCCATCGGCCTTGAGCACCGCCCCTCCTGGGCCGCGGAGATCGTTGGCGAGGTTGAGGGCCGCCTGCCAGCGTCCTTCGTTGTTGCGGCGGAGCGTGCGGACGTAGGCCTGCGGGTCTTGGCCGAGATGGGCCAGCCAGTGAAATGTGAGCCAGACGCCGACGATGATCGCGACGATCAGCCCCGGCACGAGGAACAACTGCACGAGAAACCCCGCGCTCGGGGGTTCGACCGGCGGGAGGAGGTGGTCCGGCGACATCGGCCGGCGGGATTTCGAATCGTCGGCGGGGGCTGCCATGGAGCGGATCGGAAGGGGGAGCGGAGTGGAAGAAAGAGTCATTCATTCTATACCCACCGCGGCCGGCAGGCCTGACGGTGGTGTTTTCCCGGCCGCGCGGTTCTGATTTTGCCCGACACGCTCGGCCTCGATCCCGTTTCGGCCGGCAGTTCCCTTTCGAAATCCGCTTGGGTTCACCCCCGATGGCCTCAGCAGCGCCCCCTTCCCCTTCGCCACTGTGGCTCGATGCGGCGGCGGCCGACGCCCTCCTCCCGGGGAGCGGCGGCGGCGACGTGATCGCGGCGCTGGCGCTCGATGAAGCCCTCCTCGAAGAGGCCCACGAGGGGGTGCGCGGGGAGACGGTCGTGCGCACCTGGATGGCGACGGCGCCGGTGGTGGTGGTGGGGTCGTCGAGCCGGGTCGAGGAGGAGGTCGACATCGCCGGCTGTGCTGCGGCCGGCGTGCCGATCCTGCGGCGGCCGAGTGGCGGGGCGACGGTGATCCTCGGGCCGGGGTGTGTGATGTGGTCGGTGGTGACGCCGCATCCCGCCGGGGTGCCGGCAGTGGAGCGGATCCATGCCGCGATGCTCGATCCGCTCGTGGGGGCGCTTCAGTCGGCTGGGCTCCCGGTGTCGCGGCAGGGGACGAGCGATCTGGTCCTGGCCGTCGCGGAGAGCGGGGCGACGTTGCTCAAGAAAATCTCAGGCAACGCCCTCCGCGTCCGGCGGCAGGGGGTGCTCTACCACGGCACGCTTCTCGATGGCTTCGATCTGGCGCTCGCGGCCCGGCTCCTCAAGCATCCGCCGCGTGAGCCAGACTACCGCGGCAAGCGGTCACACGCGGCGTTCCTCGTCAATCTGGGGCTGGGGCGGGAACGGCTCGCAGGGCTCCTCCGGCAGGCGTTCGGCGCGGTCGATTCGCTCGGACAAATCCCGCGCGAGCGGGTGGCGCGGCTGATCGAGGAGCGGTATGGCGATCGGGCCTGGACGCACCGCCTCTGATCGAGCGCCTCTGATCGGGCCGCCCGGGCTCCGCTTGGTGGTCGAAGCACCGCTTGACCCAAGCCTGCCTCCCGATCCTCCCTCGCGACCTGGGAGGCCTTGGCAAGCTGCGTCGACCTTGCAGGCTGCGCGGTTTGCGATTCCCTGCTGATCACGGGTCACCGAATAGGCACTGGCCGGACGATGAAATCCCCGTTGGTGGGAAGGGGTGACGTCCCGGGCTGCGAAAGCCGCCTTTCGTCGCAGGAATCCGCCCGGTAGATTTCGGCCCCGATCGACAGGAAGTCGTTCGTAACAGATCGCTCGTCCGATCCGCCCGCAGAACACGCAACAGGAGGTTGCCGACCATGCGTTTGCACATGCACGCCGCCGACGTTCGGTCCTTGGTCACTCGCTACTTCCTCGAGCTCGGGGCGGATGCCGTTGAGGTGGCCGATGTTCAGGAAAACATCCGCATCGACCGTGGTCGGTGCGTGGCCCGCTGCTATCGCGTGGCCGAGATGTTCGCGATGTGGCTGATCGATGTCGGCGTGCTCCAGTTCTATGACGCGGACGGCGAGATGCTTCACACCGTCAATCTTTTCACGGAGTTGCAGCCCCAGCGGGCGGCTGCCTGATTCTTCTCCGTCGATTCCGCGCCCCGGGGGGAACGGTCGTGGCGACAGTCTACGATCGCGGTGCGCGCCTCTGGATCCTGGTCTGCACTGTCACCAGGGCGGGATGATTTCAGATGCCACACGTGATGCTGCGCGGACTGACGTTGTCGATCGTGATCCCGACGCCGGGTGACCCCGGGGCGCTCGAGGAAACGCTCCTCAGCGTCCTCGAGAATCGCCCGGAGGGTTGCGAGGTGGTCGTGGCACTCGGCTGCGAGTACGACGATCCCTGGAATCTCGCCGAAGAGGTGCGGTTTGTCCGCGCCCCGGATGGGTCAGGGCTGGTGAGTTGCGTGATGGCCGGCGTGCAGGCCACGACAGGCGACGTGGTCCATCTCCTCGCGGCGGGCTGGAGGGCGACGCCCGGCTGGGCCGACGCGGCGCTGGCCCGATTTGAAGACACGACGACCGGCGCGGTGATTCCGCTCGGCATCGATGGGGGAACTGAGCATCGGGTGGTGTCGGCGGGAGTGAAGTACAAGCGTGGTGGTCGACGTGTGGCGCTGACTCGTCCGGGGATGGGGACGACTGCCGCCGTCGGCTCGGGGGCGGAACGCCGCGTGGGAGCGCGGCGTCCGCAGTGGCCGGTGGTTGGTCCGCGGCTCGAGGCCGGGTTTTGGCGGGCAGACCTTGTCCGCGATGCAGGGGCTGGTTTCAGTGCGGCCTGTGGCGACCGGTTGGCCGACGTCGACATGGCGGTGGAGCTTTCCACCCGGGGCGTGTCGACGGTCGTGGAAGAGGGTTCGCGGGTGGTGGCTGGGGGGGAGCCTGCGTGGGAGCGCGGGTTTCGCTCGGGGCTTCATGGGGAGCGGCTGTTCTGGCGATCGCTTGCGGGTCGGTCGGTTCTGCCGTCGTTCCTGTTGCACATCATCGAGGTGATCCGTCACACGATCGTGTCGGCTCCGCTCGGCACGGTGCCGATGCTTCTGGGCCGCTTCGTCGGGGCTTGTCAGCTCGTGAGCCACGCCCGTCGACGCCGGCAATTGACGGGATATCTGGCGACCGACACGGAGATCGATACGGCGACCGAAGTGGCCACGGAGACAGCCGCAGATGCGGCGCCTGCGGACACCGACGGCACCACGATTCGGATCGACGAAGGGCAGGAGGTTCTCTCTGGCCCGCGTCGCCGGCCGCGGAACGCGGAGCCGCTGCGGAAGTCGGCGTGAGCTGTTGCGGCCGTCGGCGGGGAAGCAGTGGCGGTGCGACTTGGGCGTTTCGCCCTCGATTCGGGAGTGATTGGGGAATGTGACGGCACCTTCCTAGGGCGTGGCGATGGGCTCGACGAGCGAGCTGTTGCCCCCCTGGGGTGCGCCCGGCGGTGGCATGCGGCAGGTTCCCAGGCTGAAAACAGCCGGGGCGGAGCCGCTACCGCCGGGTGGCCGGG
>Ga0164295_10004628_pt1 | contig 10925 bp, 9 predicted proteins | sample GEODES006metaG_FD_111798 | JGI IMG/M metagenome (GOLD analysis project Ga0164295, IMG submission 111798) | Oligotrophic lake water microbial communities from Sparkling Lake, Wisconsin, USA - GEODES006 metaG | ecosystem: Environmental > Aquatic > Freshwater > Lake | place: USA: Sparkling Lake...
GCCGTAGCGAAGGTATGGTTTCTTAGAGAGTGCCCATACCCCCCCCAATGGGCAGTTCCCCGTTGGAGACCACTCAAGGAAACTAGAAGGGGCCCGAAACGGTAACCTATTTTTGGTCGCGGGTCAATTTATGGGAGCGGAGCAGTCGACCGAGGCGGCCCCGGACTCGCTGGACGCTTCTCCCACCGGAGCGAGCGCGTCAGCAGACTCTCCGCCCAATGTTCCGGCCTTAGAGGCTATGGAAAAGAAGCCGCCTTTGGCCCAGATCGATGGGACCTACTTGACCACCATGCAGGCCCTCTCGGCGCAGCTGAGCCGCATGGAGGCCGAAGTGGCTGACCGAAGCTTAGTGGGTGACCGAATGGATGTGACGCGGAAGGGAGGCAGGCCATTCGAAGGAATCGCGTCGCCGCCGCAAGGTGCACGGTCCGCGCTGCCGCCTCTGCGGCGGCCTTCTGTGCTTCAAAGCCAGCCCGCCATCGGCACGACCATCAACTCATTCCGCATGTTGAGCGCGCGTGCGCTCAATATAGTCGCGCCGCTCTCGTCGCGCCTTCTCACCTCCGCGCGGCAAACGATCGGTGGTCTGTTCCCGAAGCAAGTGAGCGACGCTCTCACGGTGACGAAGCACAACGACCCGAAGCAAGTGTGCGAGGAGCTCGTTGGCCTGTCGCTTCGCGCGGCCTTCAACCAGCCAAAACAGCTCAGAGGGGAGATCGCGCTCGGCAACAACGTCAACAAGCTCGACTGGGACGACGACCGCACGCCGCTGCATTGGGCGGCAGCGCGCGGCCATCGTGAGATCGTTTTCATTCTGCTCGAGGCGGGCGCGGACAGGAAGGCGCGCGACAAGCAAGGGCGCACGCCGGCCGAGCTCGCACTTGAGTGCGACCAGCCCGAGATCTACAAGATCCTCAACTACGGCCCGCCCCTCGAAGATAAAAAGAAGGTGACGGGCTATGAGGGTGCGATCTCGCAGCTCTGCATGCGGAACGAGCCGCGCGAGCTCGAGTCCATGCTGCGCGCGTACACCGTCGAGAAAGATGAGCGGATCAGGGAGCAAATCTCGGTCAACCGTCGTGACGTCGACGGCGACCGCTCCCCGATTCACTGGGCCGCGGCGCGCGGCGCGATCACGTGCGCCCACATGCTCATTGACGCTGGCGCCGACATCAGCGCGCTCGACGCCAACGGCGAGACCGCGGCTGATCTCGCCGAGCGGCTGAACCAGCGCGCGATGCACGAGCTGCTGATACAGGCGGCTATAGATTCAGGCGACATTACCCCGCTGATACAAAAGGCGTCTATCTGGCAGGGGCATCCAGCCATTCAGTCTGTCTGAACCCTAGACAAGAAAGAAAGTTGGGGACATTCTCATTCACGCCTTCGCTCGAAAGGGCGCTCGACCTGGGGTGGCTCGGCCAAAAAAGCCGGACTCCCTTCGGCGAGTTGAACCTCTTCCTGCCGACCAAATCGTGCGTGCGCCACCCCAAAGGATCCGCCAGCCCCACCGCGCGGCGGCTGGTGCGCACCGGAGGCGACCTCAGCAGCCGTATGCCGCCGCAGCTCGACTCATCTCGCTCGCCTACCACGGCAGCGGCAGCACGACACCCCTGTGTGGGTCTGGGCTGCCTCTGCGCGGCAGGCTACCGCAGCTGCTGCTGGCTGCGCGGGCGCGCGCGCTCGCATGCCTACACCTTTCGTGTCTCCTTGCTGAGGCGGCTGCTGCTCGCGCGCGCACAGGGCCATGTCCGAAGAGATCGACAAACACGTGTTGAGGAAGTACGAGGTCGCGCAGAAGCTGGGCAAGGGTGCATATGGGATCGTGTGGAAGGCACACGATAAGAAGACAAAGGAGGTAGTGGCGCTCAAAAAGATCTTCGACGCGTTTCAGAACGCAACCGACGCGCAACGGACCTACCGCGAAGTCGTCTTTCTGCAGCAGATGGGCAACCACGAGAACATCGTGCAGCTTCAGAACGTGCTCAAAGCCGACAATGATCGCGACATCTACCTGATCTTCGAGTACATGGAGACGGACCTGCACGCCGTCATCCGCGCCAATATCCTCGAGGAGATTCACAAGCAGTACATCATGTACCAGAGCTTCAAGGCGATCATGTACATGCACTCAGCAGACCTCGTGCACCGTGACATGAAGCCGTCCAACCTGCTGCTCAACTCGGAGTGCCTCATGAAGGTGGCCGACTTTGGGCTCGCGCGCTCGCTGCTGGATGACAACAAATCGGATGAGGGCACGAAGCCGCCCGTGATGACGGACTACGTGGCGACGCGATGGTACCGTGCGCCCGAGATCCTGCTCGGCTCAAATAGGTATGGCAAGGCTGTCGACTTGTGGTCATTGGGATGCATCTTCGGCGAGATGCTCGGCGGCAAGCCCGTGTTCCCGGGCACGTCGACGCTCAATCAGCTCGAAAAGATTGGTGAGATGGTCGGAGCGCCCACCACGGAGGACATCACAGCGCTCGCGAGTACGTTCACGCTCGAGATGCTCGATGCGATGCCCTTCCCGATGGGGGAGAAGGGTCCTGACGGCAAGCGCGCGCTCGTGCCTTTCAACAAGGCGTCGCCTCCCGAGCCCGGCCACGGCGGTGGCAACGATTGGAGGTCGCTGTACCCGAAGGCGTCGGACGACGCCATCGACCTGATGGAGAAAATAATGAAATACGACCCCAACCAGCGGATCAAAGCCAAGGACGGGCTCACCCATCCCTATTGCAGCCAGTTCCATGACCAGGATACGGAGCCGCTCGCTGCGGAGAAGGTCAGCATCCCAATCCACGACAACAAAAAGCTCTCCACGCAAAAGTACCGCGAGCTGATGTACGAGGACCTAAAGGCGAGGCAGGCGAAGGCCTAAGCGCCCCTTGCCGTCAACGCCTGGCATGCCTCAATGGAGAGACCCAGGATTAGGGCAGCAGCCGGCAGCAGCAGCGACACGCTCCCAGACGCCACAGGGCGATGGTTGCGCCTTCGTTCGCGTCGTCTCGAGCGCTACCAGCAGTGCGGAGTACACAACACCCCCCAACCAGCATGCATGCATGGGGCTGCTCCTACGTTGGTTTTCACTGACTCTGGGAGCGCTCGCGACTGTGCGAGAATGTGCTATCTCGTGTACTGTATCGTGCGTCTAAGCATGGAATCGTGAGTGTCGTAATACCTCGTCGGAGACGCGTGTGGGGTGCGGTCGCGTGAGTTTTCGCATGTCGTCCTGTTAAACGGCAAAACCGCGCCGAGCGCGGGCCGCCCGGGGCGGGGCGGGGGCGCGGGACGAGGGTTCCGCGTGCGGTCTTCCCACACGGGCGCATAGCTCCACAGGCTTCCCTGTCGCGCTCCCGCCGCGCCTTTGTCGGACGGCGCCAGAGATGAAGCGAAGTCGCGGCGCTCGCGCTTGCGCGCTTCGCTTGTGATGCCGTATACCTTAGCGGCTGTTGTCCTCTCTGTCCCCTGTCTCGCTTGCCCCGCCGCGCGCCAGCCGAGTCGGGTCCCCGTCCCGTCCGCAGGTCCGAACCTCCGGCACGGACTCCTTCGAGGACTCCTCTCTTACTCCGCTCTCCGGCGGGCTCTCGCCTATCGGTGAGCCGCGTCGTAGAGAGCGCTCTACTCGACGCTCTACGTCCCGTCCGACGTACCACCGGGACGGACGACGCCGCGCGCCGTCCCGGCCCCACACTAGCCTGAGGACCTTATGCCTTATGCATGCACATCAACATGCGACGGATCCCGCTCGGCCCCGCGCAGCTCATCCGATGAAGTAGCCGACTCGAAGCTCGTCGGTGCCTTCGTTTCGTGACTAGGTCCAGCACAGTCTGTCTGCACGCAATCCTGCTGCGGTTCCACAAGACTCGCTCAGGCTCGTCTTACCCCTCCAAGCCAGCCTCCATGGTTGCCGCGCGCGTGCCGTATTAACGGCGTTGCCATGCGCCTCCACACTAATCGGCGACTGCGTCTCCAGCATGCGCTTGACACGGCGCACTTCTGGTGCGCTCTACCGTCGCCTCTGCTGCGAGAGGCGGCAGTGGCTTGTACCGCAGCGCCATCGAGATGCACACGAGCCAGAGCCGTGTCGGGTCGTACCGATCCGTAGCAGGGAAGGACGGCCAGGCAGGCCCAAAGTGGTCCATGTCCTCGAGCACGACGCGCGGGCAGTGGGGCAGGATCGCGTCGCCCTGACACACGAGCCCATCACAATCCTCACCATACCGCACAGCCACATACTCGATCAGGGGCCTGAGGAGTGACGAAGGCGCCCGGTCGCACGTGGCGACGCACAGCGTGGGCACGCGGTGGAGCGGGTACGGGTGGTGCCGCAGAAAGTCCTGCCGCGCCTCGAAAGAGAGATCGAGCACCGCATGCCGGCAGCCGCGTAACAGCTTCTCGAGCGCTCCGAGGACGACCGACTTTTGCACCTGTGTGTTGCTCAGGTCGTGAGCGATGGCGCTGCCGCCGTGAGGGCCTTGCAGCGAGACGACGCCTGCGACGAAGTCGATGAGCTCGGGGAAGAGCGAGAGCGCGGCAGCGGCGTCGACGGCTCCTTTAGAGTGCCCAAGCAGCATGACGCGCCGCCGAGTACCTCGTGGCGCATCTTGTGCAAGCTCGAGGACCTCGTGGCGCAGCCGCGCCGCGTTGACGCGCACGGGCTGGTCCGTGTCGACTCGTGAGAACTGCACGCAGAGCCCGAGCCGCTTGAAGTCGGCGAGCAGGTGCTTCATGTAGAGAGGGTACCACTTCGTGAGAAGGCCGGGCACGAGGAGGAAGACGAGCGAATCCCACTCGACGCCACGCGGCAGTGGCACCGCGCGCAGCGCGGCCGGCGTGAGCATCTCGGGGGCTGGCGGCAGGCCGCCGAGCAGGGCGTGAAAGCAGTCGGTCAGGTCGAGCTCCGGCCGCTGCCGCGGACTCCACAAGCCGACTCCACGCGCGCCGCGCGCGCCGCTTGTGCTGCCCATGCTACTGAGGCTGCTGCTGCTGCTGCTGCTGCCCGTCAAAGTGCCCGCGAGCACGCTACGCGAGCGCGTGCGTGTCTCGGTGCTACTGCCCCCGCTGCCCAGCGCAGGCAGAGGCTTCGGCGACAGGAGAGTTGAGGAGTGCCCTCCGGCATTCACACCGGCATTCACACCGGCACCGCTCGCGGTCCGAATGCACGGCTCGTCCCCAAGCCCCGTCCTGCCCGATCGGGCCTCGGCGTCGACCCCACAGATGCCGTCGGGGTCGGCCGCGTCGATGTCGGCTCGGATAGAGCGGTTCGCGCCGCGCCCATCTTGCCAGCGCTGCGCGAGCGCTGCCTCACGAGCCTCTTGACGGAGTAGCCAGCCGATGTGACCGTGGCAGTACGGCTTCAGGTTCGGGTTCGCGCCGGCCCACGACTGCAGCTCAACCTGCAGCGCCTGCAGATGCACCTCGACCTCGCCCGATATGTCGCGCGTGGCGCGCATCACATTGTTGCGCACCAGCGCGCTCACATGCTTGACGGCTTCGTGTGCCCGCTTCCCGGCTAGAGAGTTGAGCTCTCTCAGCGTGCCGTCCTTGGCGCGCTCGACGCGCAGCAGCTCGGCAGCTTCCTGCTCCGCCGTGCCGCCGCGGTGATCGACGGACGCGGGCAAGGCGAGCTCCCTCCGCGCGCGGGCTAGGTTGAGCTCCAAGGCCTGCGAGGCATCCGGCGAGGCCGGCTCAAGCACACGCAAGGCACGCGTCGGACCGCGCAGGGTCACGATGAGACCAGCGCGGCCGAGCCCGAAGACGGTGAGGCCAAAGCCGATAGGTACGATTAGCGGGCTCAGCATGAGCATCAGCGGCATGATGAACATCACAAAGATAGGCAAAAGCATGAACATGACACCGACACCAGCGCAGCGCAATGGCATCCGCAGCAGTGCCGAGGCTGTCTCTGTTGCCGATTCCATTGATTCGTTGAAGAGCTCTCGGGCCTCGGAGGCGAGCGAGCCCGCCTCGCTCATGAGATCGCGTGCCGTCTCCGAGGACGCGCGGCGGCGGCGTGGAGAATTTGTGGGTGAGGGCATCGCTGTGGATGCAGAACCCGGGCGCGTCTCGACGGAGTTGGCAGCAGACAGAGTTTGTAATGAAGGCTTTCATTGAAAACTTTGGTGATTCTGTTTATGCAGTCGACCAAAGTGCTTCGCAATCAATCCACATCGTACACTTCACCGCTCGTCGATGTCCTCCTCCTCCTCCTCTCCCTCGACAAACACGGTGGCGGCCGCACCTGCTCCCGCGCCCAGCCCGACCTCCTCGAGCGTGCGCGCGCCCTGCCCCTCCTCCTCCACGTCCAGCGTGACCCGCGGGTACCGACTCACCAGTGTGAAGCGCGCAAGCGCGGCAGGCACGTGCGCGCCCACCCAAGCAAACACGTCTACCAGCCGCGTAGAGTGCTCGAAACGGCGCTGGATGCGCCCGCCGTCGCGCAGCCGCACAGCGAGCGTGATGGTGCTCGCTTGTGTGGGCGGCGGCTCAAAAGCGAGCGCCTCCGCGCGCCGCAGGCGCTCGGTACAGCGCTCCGCGAGCTTGGTGCGACGGGCCTCGCGCATCGCTGCATGCCGCGCCTCTGCCGCCTCCGCCGCCCGTGCCGCCTCGGTCCTCTGCGCTTCAGCCCACTGGCGAGCGGCCTCCTCCTCCTCCGCAGCGCGTGCCGCCTCGGCTGATGACTCGGCCATCGCGAGCTCGGCAGCGAGCTCGGCAGCCTGATCCGCTTCTAGGGCGGCCGCGAAGTCCGCATCTTGCTGAGCCACGATCTTCGCCTCGAGCTCGCGCTGCGTGGGCGGAGGCGTGGGCGGCCGAAATTGGCGCGCGGCCGCGCGCCGGTAGGCTGTGAGCAGCGCCCTGGCCCGGGCTGTGGGGACCTCTGCCCGTTCTGCCTCACGTTGGGCATTGGTGAGGATGCGCGCGAGATGAGCTGGTTGCAGCCGGCGCTCGCGTATGCAACGGTGGCCGTGCGCCCCCCAGAGCAGCACGATCGCAGGGAGCACACCTGATGAGGGTCGCAATCAAATGGTCATCAGTGGCGCTCGGTGGCAATCAGAGCCGCGCGATCGCAGGGAGGCTACCGGTAGCGAGTTCCCGCGCCCAAAATTGAGCTTCGGCTCGGTGCGTGGAAGCTTGCAAGCGCATGGCGATCATCGTGGGCCGACGAAGCAGCGCCTGCACCTCGGCATCGGGCCACACGTGCTGCACGAGGTGCAAGCTTGCAGGGTCATTCTCTTCAATCGCGAGCAGCAGCACCGCGCCTACGACGGCGCGGTATGCCGAGGGAGGTGCGAGTGCACCGCCGCCCTCGCCACCACCGCCGCTCTCGCCGCCCTCGCCGCCCTCGCCGCCCTCGCCGCCCTCGCCGCCCTCGCCGCCGCTGACGTCGTCCGCGCCGCCACCTGCCACGGGAGCCCTGATGGCCACGGATTGCGACTGACTGCTCTGATGGGCACTGATGGCCTCCTTGCCACCTTCGATCGGAAGAGCAGTCGCAATCAGTCGCAATCAGTCGCAATCAGTCGCAATCAGTCGCAATCAGTCGCAATCAGTCGCAATCAGTCGCAATCAGTGCCACCTTCGATCGGAAGAGTGATGCCGCGTCCAAAGCACTCGAGCGCCGCTTCGGCGTTCACGTTCACACTGAAGGCACGGGTCCAGTGCTGAGCGCCGAGCTGAGCAGCAGAGGAGGAGGCAGCTGGCGGCGGTGGAGGTGAGCCTCCTGCCGGATGGGACGCGGCCCACTCTGCCCACGAGTTTGCGAGGCTTGGGAGCGGCGTGGCGCTCGCGCTCGCCGAATCGTTCAAACGCGGGGCTGGGGCACCTGAGGCCGATTCTGCCGAGGCCGCCTCCGCCTCCGCCGTCGCCGTCGCCGCTGCCGCCGCCGCCGCCGCCGCGCCCGAAGGCTGCGGGGCGGCAGAGCGCTGAGCAGAGCGCGAAGCGGCCCATGCAGTCCATGACTCATGCAGCGCATAGGGCGGCTCGGCAGGTGTTGTGGCACGCGCAGGATTGCTGGCAGGTGCGGGTGCAAGGGTGGGTGAGCCCGCAGGCCTACGGGGCTGTCCCTCAGCCCAGAATGCATTCCACGCGCCATCGAGAGAGTCACCCGTCCTCGCCGGCCTGTGCTCGCTCGTTGTTGCCACCCGTGCGGCGGCCGCTGTTGAGCCGACACGTGCGCCATCGTCGGCGGCTCGCAGTTCGGCCTCCGCGCTGTGGAAGCGGCGCAGCCGCTGCTCACGGAGGCGTCGTTGAGCCTCAAAATCGTTGTCCGAGGCTGACCGAAACCGCAAGTGGCCACGCTGGAAGGCTACCCACAAAGTGGCTGCCAGCACGGCAGCGAGCGTCCACGCGATGACCTTCAGAGGCCACTCGTCATTGGGGACGGAGAGGTTTTGAAGGCCCTCATTGTTGGCGTAGAGCTTGCAAGCCTTACAGCACGCCGTGTGCATGTAGTCACTGTTCTGTTTGCACTCGCCGCGTGCGGCCCACTGTGTGCATTCCGCCTTGTCGTCCTTGCAAGTCGGCGGCAACGGCTGCGATGCATCAGGTTGCCCAGCAACGGCGATGATGAATACCGCAGAGATCATCCCGCGCAACATAGAAATATGCAGCAAGATTCCCTCTTTCCCAAACGCCGCGCGTGAAACGTGAACACGCCCCGAGTCAAGTCAAGTCAAGTCAAGTCTACAGAAGCTTTCCTCACCGGAGTTCAGATCGCCAATCGTTCACAGCCTGTGATTCGACTTCCACACATCTCCCTCCGCGCGACGGTGCGGAAGACATGGCGCTCGCGTCGCTGCTGGTATCTGTTAACTTCTTGGCGCCAGTTACTTTGCGACCAGCCACGGACACGGCAACATTTCGAATAGCCAGCCTTCTTGTCGCCGATGGCATTTTGAAGCCCGAAGGTCCATCTGATCTGGCCATCCTTGCCGCCGCCTTGCAGCGGGACATGCAAGAGCGATTCACTCAGCGTAATCGGAATGAAAACGCGCTCATCCTTGCGGAGAACGACGAGGGCGACATTGTAGGCGTAGTTGGCATCGACGTGCAGCGGCTCTCGTACAATGCGCTCAACGAGGACCGCATTGGAAGCTCGGATCAGAGGCTTTCAGAGCGACCGCTGCTATCAAGCCTTTCCGTAAGCCCCAAGTACCGCCGGCGCGGCATTGCCAAGAAGTTATGTCGCGAAGCTGAGAGAACTGCCAAGCAGTGGGGCTACAACGAGGTCCTTCTCAAAGTGGAGGCGGATAACTCTCGGGCACGTTCTCTCTACCGAAGTTTAGGCTACAGAGTCGTGGACACGGACAAGCAGGCGGAACGTCCTGTCGTCAAAGGTGGCCTCCGCTTTGTGAAAACAACACAGGTGGCGATGCGTAAAAGCCTAACATTTCCGCCCTTCGACTCCGTGGTCAGCGCTCTCGCCGTTGCAGCTGCAGCAGCCTACGCATCATCCACCTACCATGAGCAGCTGGCGCAGGCTATGGATACGGGTGCACAGGCAGGGAGGCTGCTTGGTGCAGGCGACTTCGAGGCTGCCCTGGCACTGATAAGGCCGTTGTAGACGTGTCCGTGACTCTGCAGCGCCTTTTCTGCTTGTCGTGTGCCCGTGCCCTGCTCAAATGCTCGCTACGGCGCCGTACTGTGAGCATTCACACCACTTTTTCATATGATCTAGATGTTACACCTAGGCACACGCTCCCTTACCGGTACCCTCTGTGAAACCGAGCTCTGAGTCCGGCGCCACCCCCGACGAGATCACGTGTGAAATGGACGAGTCGGCCGACGTGCTCCTCGCACTTGCCGTCGCGAACCCCGTGCAGCTCACGTCGCGTGAAGTTCGACGGTATCAGTGCGATACGTTAGACGCACCTGCGTTGACCGCTCTTTTGCGCCAGTGCATCACCGCAAAAGTGCCTGCAGTCCTCACAGGCTGCGTTGCGCACTGGCCAGCGTTGCGACGATGGGATGACGTGTACCTGCGCAGAGTGTTGAGCGACGCGCCGGTGCATGTGGCGCAGACACCAGATGGACTCGCCGATGCTATTGCTACTCTGCCAAGCGGCGAACGGGTATTTGCGAAGCCATTTGAAACGGTCATGCCTTTCTCAATCTTCGCATGCGAGCTGTGCACTCCGCTGATGGACGAAGACGGTGTGCAGCGCCGGCCGGTGCTTTACGCGTCGCATCAGAACTCATCGCTCAGCGACGAGTACCGGCCCCTCTGGGATGACCTGGACCTCTCTCTTGAGTGGGCTGACGAAGCCTTTGGCAAGAAGCCCGCTGCCGTCAATTTCTGGATGGGCGAGGATGCAGCGCGGACGAGCGTACACGCAGACCTCTTCGACAACCTGTACGTCGTCGTGCGCGGTGAGAAGTGTTTTACGCTACTGCCGCCACAAGAAGGGCAGTTGCTGCGTCGAGAGCCTGTCCGAGCGGCAACGTACGTTCCGGTTCCCAACTCTAGGGGCAAGAGCCCGAGCGTAGGCCTCGAATTGCAAGTGGACGACGACGCGGAGGCCGTCGTCTACTGGGCCACGGTGGCCCTCGATAGCGAAGACGCCGCGCCACTCCAGCCGATGCGTGCCGTCCTTGGGCCTGGAGAGCTGCTGGTGCTTCCATCACTCTGGTGGCATCATGTGTCGCAGCGAGCGAGGTCTGACGACGGTGGTAGCTGTTCGGCGACTGTAGCAGTCAACTATTGGTACGACAATGGCTGAATTCAGCCTTTGTCCACACACTGTGTTGACCCACATTACGCCAGAGCACGACGCCAGAGCACGACGCACACGGACCACACAGCTCCAAAGTTTCGTATTTCAATTATTAGTGCTCCTGTGAATATTCATAGCGCTCGTTCCTCTCTCGGGGTGGCCGAAGCTCGATCCGAAGCTCCTTATGCTTGGAGTCATTAGCGGGCATGA
>Ga0164295_10004629_pt1 | contig 10925 bp, 10 predicted proteins | sample GEODES006metaG_FD_111798 | JGI IMG/M metagenome (GOLD analysis project Ga0164295, IMG submission 111798) | Oligotrophic lake water microbial communities from Sparkling Lake, Wisconsin, USA - GEODES006 metaG | ecosystem: Environmental > Aquatic > Freshwater > Lake | place: USA: Sparkling Lake...
AGGAGGAGAAGGAGGAGAAGGAGGAGAAGGAGGAGGAGGGCGAAGAGGACGACTACGAAGACCCAAATGACGGCGAGTATGAGGAGAAGCCCAAGAAGGGCAGCGCCAAAAAAGGCAAGAAAAAGGACGAGGACGAGGATGAAAAGGCCGCCGACGACGACGACGACGACGACTCCGCGATTCCCACAGCGGACCTGAAGAAGAAATATGTGACGCTGACTCTCGTCCGCAAGGACGACAGCCTTGGATTGTCCCTCGACAACAATCACGTGACTGCAGTGAAACCAGGCGGCGCGGCAGCGGAAGCAGGCGTGCTGGTGGGCGACATCATTGTCGAGGTGATGGGCAAGGACTGCAACATTGAGCCATTCGGAAGCCTGCTCCCGAAGAACAAGTCGCTGCCCGTCAAGTTGAAAGCTATGCGCTTTGTCAAGGATGACGGCGTCAAGAAGCCGAAGAAGCCAAAGACGACGGAGACGGAGGGCGAGGCGTCCACTAGCGCTGAGACCAAGCCCGACGAAACAAAGGAGGAGCCCGAGAAGGAAGCCCAGGCCGATGAGGCCAAGGAGGAGACCAAGGCGTAAGACTAATACCGAGGCTGCTCCCGCTGCCGCCAGTAAGACACAGGCTGGGAATGAGAGCGCGGTTGCCCCTGATGACAGCCCCAATCGCATGGTGGACGCGTGCCCGAACTTGCAATCGCGTGCTGTGGCTCGTGGTCGTGCAAGTGACCCGGCGTATATATGGGAGACATAGACAGAGCTATACGGCATTGTGTACGGGCTATGCAACGTGTGTCGTCTAGGGGTGCGCGCCGCGGGTCCTTGACGCCCAACTCGGGCGGCCTGTGCGGTCTACTATTTTTCATGTTTATAAGGGCCCAACCCTACAGTCACCGCTATGTTTGGGAATTGAATGGTCACCGCTCCTGCACGCTGCAGCCTGGAATACGATTTAGTTAACGCGGACCGCGCGCGCGGGGCGGGGAACACGGGCCGATCACGGGGGGCGCGGTGGCCGACAGCCGGCGGCGTGGGACCGTGCACCGTGACGGTCCACGGTCGACCGTGGGTCCGTGGCTAGTGCGTATGTGGTCCGTGGGTGTCCGCCGCGCACCGGGCGGGGGCGCACACACGCTCTTGGTCTTGCGCGCCCGTGTACGGTACATGTGCGATGTGGTGCTGCGCCTTGATGTGTGCGTGACTTAAGCGTGACTGTGTACTCTGACTCCGACATTCGGTCGGAGTCGGCATCTCTTGACAGTTGACTCTTGGTCTTGCAACCGCCTCAGCAACATGATCAAGAAAGTCTATGTCCAATGTCACAAAAAGCCAGCACGTTACTTACGTGGGCCCGTGCAGCACTCTCGGCACTCGGGACCGTCGTGCCCCCGCAGAGGCACGTCTCTAGACGCCTCCAGACACCAGAGCTCTCCTGCTCGACCTCGTGATGACTGATGCGGCTCTGCACAGCGCGCCTCCGAAGGCGTCGTCCAAACAACGCCCCTCAAGGTCAAGCGTCCCTTGCCCTCTTGTTCTGAGTCCCCATGCTGCCCACGTCGTAGGTCGTCCGCTCCCTCACTGCCCGCCCGCCGCCTCGCCACCGGCCACCCTGCTGCCCCGCGCCCTCCCCAGCCTGTCTCCGCATGGCGTCGTATGCGTCGCTCCCAAGCACGGCTGCAGCACTGCATGGCGCCGATCCGCACACGCGCCGTGGGCACGCGCGCCGTTGACCCACGCGCTGCCGAAGCTCATGAGGAGAGAATTTCCTGCTGGGTCGTTATCTCGGTAGTATCTCGGTAGTACCCCGATGGACTCTTCACGCGAAGGAGAGGATCTCCTGCTGGGTCGTGTGCAGCTGCTCACGAGTGTCGTGCAGCTCGGCCTGGAGTGCAGCGAGGCGCTCATGGAGCGTGTGGATCGTCGCGTCCTTCTTGTCGGACAGTTGGCGCACTCGCTCCTCTACGGCGCACAGCTCGCGCTCCCGCAGTGCCGCGGCCTCAGCGAGCTGCTTCTCGTGCTGCGCCGCCGCTGCCTCGGAGGCGGCTTGCAGCTTGCTCAGCTGCGTCTCGAGTGCGCGCCGCTCCTCGAGGGCGCGGATCTGCATGCAAGGAGGGAGGCACTCGGTGGCTCTCAGGTGCAATCAGAGGCTCGGTGCAATCAGAGGCACTGAGGTGCAATAAGAGGCTCTCAGGTGCAATCATGTGCAATCAGAGGCTGTCAGGTGCAATCAGAGGCACTGAGATGCAATCAGAAGTGCTCGAGCACCTGTGCCGCCTGGGTCGCCGCGTATGCTTGGCGCGCCTCGTCACTCGCGCGCTCGACGAGCGTGCGAGCGTGCAGCTGCTGCTCCTCGCTCCGCGCCGCGCTCTCGCTCAACTTGCGTTGGCACACGGCGAGCTCCTCGCAGACGACCTCCCGGCGAGCCTGGAGCGCATTCGCCGTCTCGACCGACGCCATGTAGCTCGTCTTGAGCTCATCACGTTCCATACGTAGCGCTGCGAGCTCCTCGCGGTGCTTGGTGCGAAGGCTGGCGATCGCCTCCTCCTTTTCCGCACGCAGAGAGCGCTCGGCCGCCGCCATCTCGACGCCAAGCTTGTCGACGACCATGCGGACCTGCTGCGTCCGCTGCTCCGCGGTGCTCGCCTCCAGGGCGACTTTCGCCTCCGCCACGCGCCGCGCCACCTCCGACTCGAAGGCAGCCTCCCACTCGGCGCGCGCGCTCTCGTGTGCCGCGTGGGCCTTGCCGAGGGCCTGTCGGTGCTCGTCGCGAAGCCGCTCCTCGAGCTCCGCTCGGTGCGAGCGTGCGTCGGCGCGTGCGGCATCCTCGCGGCTCTTGGCCTCCCGCAGCTCGTCTTCGAGCCGCGAGATCTCCTTACGCCGCTGCTCGTCGCGCTCCGCGAGCTCGGCCGCACTATCGCGCGCGTGCCGCTGCCGCTGGCGCGTCTGCTGCTCCTCAAAGTGCAACGTCATTTGGTGCAGCCGCTGCGAGCACGCCTCCCTCTCGCGCTCCTGCGCCGCATGCTTCTCAGCGAGAGAGGCCTCCTGCAGTCGGGCGAGCTCGCGTTGCGACCGCGCGCGCTCGCTGCTCAGCTCCTGTCGGAACGTCTCGCGGAGCTCTTCCTCGAGCTTCTTGCTCTCCTCCCGATGGCGTGCGACGAGCCGCTGGATGTCGGGCTCGAGGCCGCGCACTGTACTTTCTTTGATCTCCCGTGTCTTGTCGGCGAGCCATTGCTCGCGCTTCGCCTTCTCCTGCTGACCCCACAGCTCACGCTGCTTCTTGAGCTCCTTGGCGAACGCCTCCTCGCGCTGCTGCGCCTGCGCCGCGTACTTGTCCTCGAGCGCCTTGAGCTGCCCTCCGAGCGCCTCGCACTGCTTGGCGAGCTCGGCCTTGTCGGAGAGGAGCCGATCGATGAACGCGAGATGGCGCTGGATAGTGAGCTCCGACGCCTCCGCCTGCGCCGCCAGCTTGGCCTCGGCCTGTGCCGCCACCTCGCGCGACGCGGCCTGGTGCTGCTCCTCGGCCGCCACCAGCTGCGCCTGCAGCACGGCCGAGCCCTCGCGCAGCGACTGCAGTTCGGTCCGCATCGCGCTCATCTTCTGCTTCACACCCGCGTAGACGGTGTTTGCGAGCTCCGTCGCGCGCTGCGCTTGCTTGGTGCCGTTCGGCGGCGTGATCCGCTCCGCATCGGCCGCGGCGCCAGCGCTGCTGCTGCCGGCGGCGGCCGCTGCAGGTGACGTGGCAGCATGATCGGTACCGACCGCCCCGCCGAGCTCAGAGATGAGCTGGGCGTCGCTCACCGCCGCGGCGGCGTATGGCGTCGGCAGCAGCGCGCCCTCGGGTGAGACATGGGCGTCGAAGCCGAGACGACGCGCGATCGGTGGCGACTCATTGAAGGCAGTGGCCGAGGATGCGGACGCGAGGCGCGACGCGCCGCGAGCGGCAAGTGGCTGGGCAGGTAGCTGCGAGCGCAGAGGCTGCACCGCCGCTGAAGCCGACGCGAGGCGCGAAGCGCCGCCGAAGCCTCCGCTCGTAACCGGCACCATCGACAGAGGGGCGGAGGCGGAGGCGAGCGAGGGCGGCGCGTGCGCAGTCGCGGGCGCCGCGGCGGCTGGCGGCGCGCTCGCCGCTGTGCGCCGCAACTGCTCGTCAGTCTGACTCTGCGCTTCGTCAAGGTACGAGAGGATGGACGCGAGACGATCCTTGGAGGCGTTCGAGGCGACTGAGGAGGCGACCGAGGGGGCGGCCGAAGGGGCGGCCGAAGGCGTCGAGGACGCCTCGAGGGAGGCCTCGAGGGACGCCGAGTCGGAGAGCTTCGTCGTCGATGGCATCGCGAAGGACGTTGGAAGGGCGAACCAGCCCGACGCCATGGGACTGCGGCTGCTTGCCAGCGCTGGCGGCGGCAGCAACGGTGGCGGCGCAGCAATGGCAGTCGGTGCGGCGGTGCGCGGTGCCTCGGGTGCGCGCTTCGCTAGCGGCGACGTCGGCGCTGAGCCCTCTGCCTCCTCCGCTGATGCTGAGCTCTCGCGTTCGCATTCGGCCTCAAGCCGTCGAAATTCCTCGAGGCTCGAGCGCTGCGAGGCGCGCGTCTGGCTAACCGCGGTGCCACGGCGCGCGGGCATGGCCACGCGGCGCTCTTCGAATGCCGGGCTCGCGCCGCCCGCGGTGGGAAGCGCAGCCGGATGCCGTTTCTTCTTGGGTGAGAGAGGAGGTGCTTCATTGACAGCAGAAGCGCTGGTGGTGGCAGCGCTATCGGCGCATTGCGCCTGCAGCTGGGCCACACGCGCGCGCTCAGTTTCGATGAGCCTCATCAGCTCCGCCTGCCGGGCTTCGAGCGATTGTGCCGACGGTGCCACGGAGCGGGGCTTGGCGCCAGGGGGCGTGGCGCCTCTGTGGTGGTCGCCGCGCTCCTGACGCTTCGCCCGCAAGAGCGCGGCGACGCGTTCGCGCTGGCGCTGCCGGCTACGCTCCAGCATGGAGCGCACAGCGTGCTGCAGCGTGCACGCGGCGATGACCTCGTCGACGCGCATAGCCATCGGCGAGTACAGACTTCCCGCGGGACGGGACGGACGCCGCAACGGCGCTTTTTGAGTTTCGTCCTCGTGAGCTAGTGGTATCCGCATCCGTACGTACGCCGGTCCGGTGTCTTGGGTGTCAATTTTTACCATTGGCTGTGCTTCTGTGATGAGAACGGAAATCGTCAAACTCGGTCTCGGATTCGTGCGGGTGCATCGTGCGCATCGCAGTGGCCCATGCAGTGGCCACCGAGCGGCGCCGCGGTGAAATGATACATGTATCCTATTTCGAAATAACGACAAGCGAGGCGAGAGGAAAGAGATACAGTGCCCAGTGGACCCCTTAACGCTTAACGTGATGGTTTCTACGAGTATGTAACGATGCAGTTTGGTAAGCAGTTTGGTTGGACACATGCTGATCAGTAGCTCGCCATTGTGTACAGAGAAAAGGGCGCCCACTTGTTGTCATCCAAGGCTCGCGGAATGCTTGTGACGTGGATTCGTGCCGGAACCTTCCAACGGCTCACATTGATCCATCTTGTGCAACGCCCTCCTCTGGAATAACCACAAGCCTGCGGCCAAATGATTGATTGCAAGGGCTCGGAGAGCTCAAAGTCGTCGCTGGTGTAGATGGAAACCCTGTCTTCCCATGTGCCGTTCACCACCCACGACGCGTTCGCGATGCCCCCATGTGATGGTGGGATGAAGACCTGCACTTCAATCGAGGCCTGCCCCTCGTAGCTGCGCAGATAACCCACGCGAAGCCTACCCGTCATGAAGATCACAGTTGCATCAAATGAGCAGGGCACTGGCGCTCGCACGCTGAAGCTCAGCTTGCCCATTTCTCCGCTTGCTTGAGCGGCAGCGAGGGAAACGGCAGGCCCAGCAGGCAGCAGGGAGTATCCTCCAGAAACCCTCTTGACAGCCATGGCCCATCCCCAAGCATGCTCGAGGGGACTAGGACTGTCTGGTGGCACCATTGGAGGCACAACGGACCTGTTCCAGGACCCTCGCAAGTCTGTAAAGTCAATAAGCGTGCTCGGTGCGCTCGTAGCCCCAAGGTATGGCTCGAGCTGACCCTGCGAATGGTATGTTGTCGGAAGTGATGGAAGGACAAAGGTTGGCGAGTTAAACTCAGGCATGAGCCACTCGTCGCAAAGGAGTCCCTGTGTGAGCAGCATAGCTGTCGCCCAGTGGCCCCCAGCGGATAGGTGCTGCGCGTCAACGTGCGTCCACTCTCGCACCCACAGGTCAGGTCGCGGCAAGGCCTCCATATCCGCAGCTTTGGCCGCCAATCCGAGGTGCACCGTAGGTATGCCATAGTGGCGGAGGATGGGCTCGTGAGAGGTCCATGCACCAAACGTGAATTGTGAGGAGTTGTCACCCAGATTAAATCGAGCGTTCTCGATAAACACGACGGACAGGTTGGCCAAGAGAAGCTGACGGACGAGCGCTTCAGTTTGCACCTGAGTTTCATAATCGTGGCGCAGACGCTCCTCGGCGGAGATGCATCTATGCCACTGGCATCGTTTCACGTAAAAGTATTCGTTGTGGTCGTTGACTGCGGTGTCGACGACCACAAGCTGCGTGGGCAGTTCTGCAAGTGCTCGTTGAATTCGAGTGCTGTATGTGTTCAGGATGTAGTCGATCCCAGTGGCGCCAACGCACAGATTTCGCACCACGTGCCCTGATGGGCAGCAGTTCGGCCGGCTCCAGTTGAGCCAACGGTTGAGCCAGGTTGGCCACGCGCCGTATAAACCAGAACCAGATGTGTTGGCAAACATGACCTGTGCTCCGCCACAGCCAGGATAACCATGGCCACAAGGGACAGACCCGCCGACGACGAGCACACTCGTGCAGCAGTCCTCTGAATTGAGCTTTTCGAGGAAGGTATGCAGCCGTCCTGCACTGTTTTTCACAGCGCGAGAAGCCGCAAGCACGGAAGGCGGCATGTCAAGCCCACTCACATTCCATGGTCCGGGAGGTTGCACTTTGCACGCTGCTTTCTTGTGAGCATGATTGATAGACGGCCAGACCCACGGCGCATCCAGCAGCTTCACGTCGATGGTATGGCCCCCGACATTCGCGCAAGGAAAGACCATGCGCGGGCGACGTCGCGGCGCGTGTGTACTCCGAGTTCCGTCGGTCGCAACATCGCAACACCCTGGCGCGCGGCAAGGCCGCAAAACGGTTGTGCAAAAAGATGTAACTTCGCCCTCTACCGGCCGCCACTACCCGTACTGTAGTACCGGTTTTGTCTCGAGGGTGCCCCTCTTCCCGGAAAAACACCGGGGGGAGGACACACACGGGAAACACGGGGCACACGGGCACGGATCACAACTAGGCGGTACAGTCTCGAACAAGGTCTCGAAGTGCAGAAACACCGTACGTTGCGTCCAGGTTGCGCAAGCAAGCAAATTTTTACAAGTTGCGATCTGGGTTTACCTTAAGGGTTTACCTGTGCATTTGGCAAGGCATTTGGGGCGTTTGCGCGTTTCTCCACGGGACCAAGCGTTTGCTTGCTTGCTTGCTAGTTGCTACCTTGCTTACCACGGGACCGGTGGTCGTGCGTCTTGCCGAGATGACAATTGATCGCGTACGTGAACAGGTGGTGCCGTTACTTGTACAGTGTGTGTATTCACGCTAGTAAAGTGTTGCAGGTCTTCTCTTTGTCTCGTTTCACTGTTAACAAGAAAGACCAAAGTGAACTGGTGGGAAGTGCACCTGGCCGCAGCACCGGTTGTCGCGTCTGTCGTGTTACCGTTCACAGCCAATGGTTTAATTCGGCACCCAAGACACCGGACCGGCGTACATACAGATGCGGTTAGAACCACTAGCTCGGGGACCCCTGGACCCCCTTACCACAGCCATACTCGATGAGCCGCCGGGCCGGGCCGCCTTAGCCCCGCCCGGTCGCCTTAAGCGCGTCCTGAATAAGGCGCATGGCGCGCATCGTTCACACACCAGGAATCCAGCCCAGGAGGTGTCTGGGGAACACAAACCGAGATGCCGATCTTCGCCTTCGGCGTCGCGCTGGGCCTGAGCGCCACCGTGGCATCCCCGCTTCCGGCAATTGTGCGTGAGCTGCCGGCCGGTGTGTGCTGCGATGGAGGCACGAAGGTGCGCTACTTTGCCTTCGGGTCCAATCTGCTTCGCTCCAAGATGGAAGGCCGTGGCGACACAGAGGTTCTCGAGTGTGTGCCCGCCATCGTCTCGGACCATAGGTTGGCATTTAATATGCGCATGTTCCCGCCTCTCGAACCTTCTATGGCGTCGCTGGAGCCCAGTGCTGGCAGCGTGTGCGAGGGAGCGGTCTACACGCTCACGCGTGCAGGCTACGAGGCTCTGTGGAAGTCGGAGGGAGGCTCTATGGATCGGCCCGGGTACCAAGAAGTCGTCGTGAGAGCGTCCGTTGGCAGCGAGACGGTGGATGCCATCACACTTCGTGCGGCGCCGTGGATGCGGATGAAGCGCGATGCACCTCCCAGCGCGAGGTACAAGAAGCTGATCGTCGACGGCGCGATCGAGCTTGGCCTCTCAAGCGGTTACGTCGCATGGCTGTCTGGGCTGCGCGCGACGTCGCCTTCAAAGGCGCTAACAGCCATCGTGCGAGCGCACGGGGTCGTGGCGGTGCTGATCTTCCGACTCAGCACATCGCTCAAGACACCGGCTCTGCGCAACGTGCTGTTTCCGATCCGTGGTTTGTGCTACATTCTCCTGCGCCGAGGGCCGAGCACTAGCGTCGTTGACCGAATGCTCGATCTTGCGTCCGAGATGGCCACCGGTGCACTCCTGCTGCCGACGGCGGCTCTCGGCTGCTTGATCCGGCTGGTACTCCAGCTCCTTGGCAAGGAGAAGCTCGTGCAGATGGGGCCGCCATCCGCCGCCAAGCCCAAGTCGGAGAAGGCTCCAGCTCTAGGTCGTGCGGATTCATGACACGATTCCGCGGTGCGACTGTCTCTAAAAGATATTTACCGCGAACACGTCAGTCAATGCCAGCCACGCACCTCCACGATTCGACTCAACCAGTGTCACTTACCCTTTAGACTGATTCTTTCTATCCTTATCAAGGTTGCGATCCTTGAACAAGGATTCGTTGTATGCTGTGGTGTTGTCCCGCCGCATGCCGTGCGCTGTGGTCCGCGCAAAATAGCCGAGTTTCATCGCTTCCACATGCGGAGGAAATTGACGGCTGGTCTCTGTTTCTGGCGGGCGGACATCAACAACCGTCAGCTTTGGACGCGGAGGCGGAGGTAGCTTCTCGATCGCCTTGACGGCCGCGGCGAATTCTCGGTAGAAGCGTGCGCGGGCGATGGAGCTGTGCCGAGGGTCGTCCATGCGTGGCCGTTGCCGCGCGCCACTCACTCACTCACGTGCCGCCAGCGGAAGCGCGACGAAGAAGCGGAGCGGTGGCTGTTACACGAGTTTCTTGAAAGTGGAATCGTGGTAAACCAATACACGCCTCCTCTCTTTCTCCCTGAAGTAGGTGCTGAACGTGCGATCGTTTAAAGCACTCCAACCCATAATCGCGACGTTTTTCGTGTGAACAGGAGCAGTTGTTGCGGCGCAGTCGCTGAGCTGCTTTAGCGGTGCTTGTCAGCGCTCGGCTGGCGCCCTCTTGCGCCATGGAGGGCAAGTTTACGAGCGTGCACGACGCGCTTTATCAGAAACCGAGCACCCATCCGTTGCTGTCGACCGGGCTGAATCCGCACATCCAAAAGTTTATGGAGCGCAAGGCGCCCAAGCCGATTGCGATCCGCACAGCAAACCACGTTCGGGAGGATGTGTCCATCGTGCACTACCCGAAGCCGGAGCTGAAGGATACGGTTATCCTGTGCGCGCGCCTTGCTTTGGCATTGGGCCGAGACCCTCTACTGCCAATTATTGACACGTCTGCCCTTCGCCTTGCGACCGCAGGAAAAACATGAACATGCGTATGGCAATCAAGGACGACAAACTGCCTGTCCCTATCGAGAAGAAGAAGATCTGGGGGCGGGTTAAGTCGGATATCACGTCCGGCCACGAGAATTTGTACGAAAGATCATACTACTAGGCGTTAGGGCGCACGTCAATTCGCGGTGCATGCATGTGGCAGAGTCAAGGAACGGATGGCCGCTAGGACCCGGGCTGATCCTCACTCGAGCTGCGCCTCCTGAGCTCCACGATGGAGCCGTTGGAGTAACCGGGCCGCCTAGGCCGGTCATGCGTCAAAAAGTTGGCACCTCACTGATTAGATTAGTCGCTTGGGAAACTCGGAAGCGGTTCGACTACAATCTACTCCAGTGTCCAGATAACGTAACGCCCGGTCTCAGCCGGGGTTGAATCGTAAACACGATTTTAGAGAGGCTGCGCCTATTTTTCCGTCTGCTCAGTCACTCTCATCTACGTAGGAACCGGAACGGTTGCGTCGACGTTTTGTGCACGTCGGGACGGTGCGTGGCGCGGGGCGCGATTACCGAGATACCGACGTTGGAGGCATTTCAAATCCCATTTCGAAAAAATCCGATTTCCGCGCGGGGCGCGCGCGCGCGCGCGGGCCGGCTAAAAGCTATATAATCTCAAATCTGCTAACAGGGACAAAGACCTAAAGCTAAACCGTAAACACTGAGTGTAAATGCTAAATCGGTCCCACGAGCCGCCCACAGTCCGGGAGTCGCGCTCTCGCGCAACCGCGAACCGGCGCGCGCAAAATGTTGTACCCGGGGGGTACCCCGGGACCTTCACCACGTGGGAAGCACTGTGTCGAAGTCGATGCTGCTCATTGCGGGTCGCTCCTCCGCGTGTTCACCGAAGAATGATTGACGGCGGGACGCATGGCGACCTGAGGCAGTGCCCCGCGCGAACGCGTCTGCCCTCTTTAGTTTCGTGGAGGGCGACGGCGTCCGCTGCTGCGGCTGTGGCGGCGGCGGC
>Ga0164295_10004631_pt1 | contig 10922 bp, 9 predicted proteins | sample GEODES006metaG_FD_111798 | JGI IMG/M metagenome (GOLD analysis project Ga0164295, IMG submission 111798) | Oligotrophic lake water microbial communities from Sparkling Lake, Wisconsin, USA - GEODES006 metaG | ecosystem: Environmental > Aquatic > Freshwater > Lake | place: USA: Sparkling Lake...
AACTCCTTGTTTGAAACACGGTTGTGCAGCTGTGCCATATGGATTTAATTTAAGCTCAATTACAGATTAAGCAAATTGACCCCAAAGGTAAACTTATTCAGGCTTCCTAACAAATGATCCAGTAAGAGAAGCAAGCCCTCCTAACAAAGCACCTACGAATGCAGTCACTGTAATTAAAGCGATGTATGAACCTCCTAATGGTAAGATCTGTGCTACTTTAGTCGATAGGATATGGTTGTTTGCTAAGTCAATACCAAAAGCTAAACCAGCCCACAGCGCACCCACACCCAAGGCACCTGCAATGAATGATTGTATTGGTTTAATGGGCAATGCAATGGCAATGATTAAATTCGTTACCACAAAACTCCACCAAGGTAAATTGCCGTAGATACCTACTGCAAAGGTGACTAATGCTACTAATACTATTGAAAGAATGAATTTCATAAAATGTTTTTAAGTTGATCTGAAAATTTTAAATAAATTAAGCAACCGTTTTTTTAAATTGAATATGCCATTTTGTGCGCTCATGTTGCTTTAATTTTTCTTTAGGCAAAAATAATAATCTATAATATTTTCCTGCTGCCCAATAATCAATAAAGGTATCGTAATAAGGACTACCTGGGTTTCCACTTTGTCCTCCTGGGTACAATCCATAAGCTTCAATCTCATCTGTCAAATGCACCACCATTCTCCAGCTTGGACCATTGTTTTCTCTTGTGGCATTAATGATATGCTCTCCACCTCCAATGGGTAAATTTAATCTACTCAATGCTGGTGTTTTAGTAAGGTGTAAGACTCTTGTAGCTTTAAATGCTTCCCAGCTTAATTTATTTTCTTTTTCTAATGCAAGGCACTTTAATGTCGCTTTTTCAATGCCCAATCGTACTTGATCTTTCAAACTTTCTACTTTGTCTTTTGTTCGGATATCATCCGCAATCCTAAAATTAGAATCACGAATCATTTGCTCTAATAAAACAAATGATTCAGGCTCAGTCAATGGAATCAATGAACCTGCTAATTCATCTCCCCACATTGCGTTCTCTACACTATCCCAAATTATTTTAAAAATGGTACTCCCTTTTTCTGATGGATCATTGTATAAATTCCACTGCCCCATGATCTGAACCATTCTTTGTGCATCCTTACTCAATGCATTCATATCCACAAATTTCATTAAAGCAGGTCTTGCATGCTGCGCAAAAACATTGTAATTACTCGTTTGTAGTGCTTGTATATCTTGAGCGGTTAATTGTGTCCTACCTGTTAATTGTTGATTGACGCTAATCCCTCTATACAAAGGAAAAGAACTTGCAGTACCTAAATAATAAGGATAGCTTGCATCGGTAGATTTTTGGTTAGCACTACTTACAAATCCACGGGCAGGATTTAGGATCATAGGATTTTCTTCGAAAGGAATGATCCCTTGCCAATCATATGCACTATCAGATCCCGGCATAATAAAGTCGCCTTGTCTGTCCCATCTTGCCACAAAATCGCCTTGTTGCTTAATGGCGATGTCTCCTGTTTTAGTTGCGACCACAAAATTTTGTCCAGGACATTTCCATGTTTGAATCGCTTTGTAATAATCGTCAATATTTTTTGCACGATTTAATTGGTAAAAAGTTTCTACTCCAGTTGACGCATTGTGTGCAGTCCATTTTACTGCAAGGTTTCTGCCATTGGATTGTGGATTTTGATAATAGGCATCAAAGATCACTGGTCCATAATGACTCATCGCAATATTTTCAATCACATCTGTACTGTCTTTCACTTTAATCACTTCTACTCTTTTAGTCACCGATTTCCAAGCACCATTAAACCAATATTCATTTTGTGTGGTATCCTTAAATTTCAATTCATAATAATCCAATACATCACGTCCAGCATTGGTAACACCCCAAGCTAAACTATCATTGAATCCTATGATGACAGCTGGGGCTCCAGGAAAACTTGCGCCATAAGTACTATGCGTAGGTGTCGTGATTTGAACCTCATACCACAATGAAGGTAGATTCAATCCCAAGTGCGGATCACTCGCTAAAATGGGTCTGCCTGATTTGGTCATGGTTCCGCCAACTGCCCAGTTATTACTTCCATTATTAGGATCTGGCGCTGCTGGTGTTTCAACCAGTTTTGCGATATCTACTTGTTGTGTTTTTTTCAAATAAACCGTATCGGATGACAAAGGTTTCACTGGAACAATACTTGGTTTGGCATAAGTCGTGCCTATTGGAATAATTGGATCCAAAGAATCTTGTTGATTGGTATACAATTGGTCAAATAAATCATAGCCTAAATAATCTCTTGTATTGGTCAATTGCAAATCTGCACTTGCAGCTCTTCCAGTCAAATCGTAAGACATAAACATTAAAAACAAATAGGTCTTTTTTGGGGTCCAACTTTCTGGCTCAAAATTCATCAACTTATATTCAAAAGGCACATCTTCTGGCGCTAATTGTTTTAAATAAGCATTCACACCTGCAGTGTAGGCATCCACCGTCGCTTTCATCACTGGATTTTTTTCATTGATATAGGCTTCGGTCTGCTCGGCACCATACACCATACCTAATCTTCTGAAAAAACGATCTATAGATAATTTATCTGCCCCTGCTATTTCGCTCAATCTTCCTGCAGCCACACGTGTTTGAAAGTCCATCTGCCATAGTCTGAATTTAGCATGTAAATATCCTTGAACATAATAAGCATCTTCATCATTGTCTGCATAAATATGTGGTACTAATCGGTCATCCATATACACATCTACATCCCCTTTCAAATCATTGGCAAGAATGGAAGCATCAAAATTGGTATTGACTTTTTCTGCATTTTTCCAAAATCCATGTTGAGGCGATAAAAAATAGCCCAATCTTGGTGCTTTAGTAACTCCTAATTTTAATTGGATATTGAGTGTGAAAACAAGTCCAGCTGTTACAGTCGCTGACACTAAAAATGGTAGGATGCGCATGGCAGTAATTTAGACCACTAATGTAGCAATTATTTGCTTATGCTGGCCTTAAAAAATGCTAAATGATCTTGTAGGGATAGTGCTGGATGTTTAGCTAACAATGTTTCCGTTTTAAGAATGCAGGATTCAAGAAATTTTTGATGTTCAGCAGATCTTGTAAAAAAAGGTTTATGATTCATTGCTAAGTCTAACTCTGCAACTTGTTTCATGATGGCTTGTGTTTTGGGATCCATATAGGTCTCCACCAATTTATCCCATACATAGCCAGAAGCTGCAAAATTTGGATGCACCAAGTCTTCTGCATAGAAACGGTAATCTCTTAAATCGTCCATCACATACTCGTATGCTGGAAAATAATCCACCCCATTGCATTGATTTACTAATTCATGTACCGCATGAATTAAAACTGCTTTACTACGATTATTTTCTATCAGTCCTTCCCTTAAATGTCGAACTGGGCTAATGGTAAAAGTGATATGTAAGGATGGATTAAAAGCATGCAAACGCTCAACCAAATCATGTAGATTTTTGATGAGCATATTGGGCTGCATCAGGGATTTATAAAACCAATTGATTGGGCCTTTATGATTATTCGCAACCACTTGACCATCACCCAAAGGCGCTTCATTGGTCAAATGATACAACCATGCAGACCCTAATGTAATCACCAATCGATTCGCTGATTTTAAAAAATCATGCGCAGCTAAAATGGTGCTATTGATATTTTCTAATGCCTCCTCCTGCTTGATCGCAGAAAAACGACTATGATGGTGCCAGCTATGCCAAAGTTCATTGTGTTGAAATAAATCTTCCACTTTATACATACTCTTATCCATGATCTCAGTCAATGCATTTATAACACTTACCGGATTGAATAAAATGCCATATGGATTCTCAGACAGTTCAAACAAATGTGTCTTAAATTTTGCCCCTATATTTTCTGTGAAACATGAACCAATTATCATAAGCTTATCCCCATATGCTATGGTATGCTTAGAGGGCTTTGCGTCTAATGTTAATTTGAATTTCATTTGAACAATCTTTGCTTCATTGACTCGTATAGAACAATACCCGCAGCAACGGAGACATTAAAGGAATCGAAATTTGTTGCCATAGGAATCTTGAAAAAATAATCTGCAGCCTTAGCTAAATAAGGTTGTACTCCTTTCCCCTCGTCCCCCATAATGATACAACTTGGAATTGTTAAATCCAATTCATGTACATTTTTATCTGCGCGCATTTCGCTTGTAAAAACTTGAATACCGTTCATGTGTAAATCATCTACCGCTTTCAATAAACTAGTTACACGAACCACATGTATATGTTCCAGAGCACCTGCACTGCTTTTAAATGCCTCTTCATTCAATGCACCAACACCTTTGTCTGGGATGATCAACGCTTGTGCACCACAACAATGTATGCTTCTACAAATGGCACCAATATTTCGTACATCGGTGACCCCATCTAACATCATAAATAAAGGAACCTCTCCTTTTGCAACCACAAAGTCAATCACTTCTTGAAGGTCTAAATATTTGACATTGGATATAAATGCAAGCACCCCTTGGTGATTTGCTTTGGTCATCCCATTGAGTTTTTCAATGGGCACTAATTGAACAGGAATGGTATGCGTTTTTGCAAATTGTTTTATCTCATCTAAACCTTCCCCTTGTGCATTTTTTTGTAATAATATTTTTTCAATATTCGCACCCGCATTCAATGATTCAATGAGTGGTTGACGACCAATAATGAATTTACGTTCCGTGGTAAAACTTGGCCTAGGGCTAAATCTTCTTTGTCCTGTAAATTTACGTTCTGGCCTGCCAGATCGCTCTGGTCGTTCCGGTCTGTCGTTTCTTTCTTGCATGGGTCAAAGTTATGGATTAAAATAAAAATCCCGTCCCAATATGTGTCGAGACGGGATCTTCATTCAATCAATGATTTATTTTAAACCAAAGGCTTTTTTAACCTTGGCAACATAATCTAATTTCTCCCAAGTGAATAATTCCACTTTCATCACCTTCTTTTTGCCGTCTGGACTAGTGAATGTTTTAGTCACTGTTTCGTTCTTACGACCCATATGTCCGTATGCAGCTGTCTCACTGTACATTGGTGTTCTTAACTTTAATCTTTGCTCGATAAAGTAAGGACGCATATCAAAAATGCCCTCTACCAATTTACCAATTTGACCATCTGTCATTTTCACTTTAGCAGTGCCATAAGTATTTACATTGATAGATGTTGGCTTAGCCACACCAATCGCGTATGATACCTGTACCAACACTTCAGAAGCCACACCAGCAGCGACTAAGTTCTTCGCAATATGACGTGTTGCATAAGCAGCAGAACGGTCTACCTTACTTGGATCCTTACCAGAGAAAGCACCACCACCGTGTGCACCTTTTCCACCGTAAGTGTCAACGATGATCTTACGACCAGTCAAACCAGTGTCTCCGTGAGGACCACCAATTACAAATTTACCTGTAGGGTTAATATGGTACTTAATATCCTTGTTAAATAACTTAGCGTATTTCTTGTATTTAGCTTGTACTCTTGGAATCAAAATTTCAATGATATCCTTTTTGATCTTCGCTAACATTTTAGCTTCTCCATCAAAATCATCGTGCTGAGTTGAAACTACAATCGCGTCAATTCTTACTGGCTCGTTTTTGTCGTTGTACTCTAATGTTACCTGAGATTTTGCATCAGGACGTAAATATTTAATGGCCTTGTTTTCTCTTCTTAATGCAGCTAATTCAATTAAGATTTTGTGCGCTAAGTCTAAAGCCAATGGCATTAAGTCTTCTGTTTCGTTTGTGGCATAACCAAACATCATCCCTTGGTCACCAGCACCTTGGTCTTCTTTTTTCTTTTTATCAACCCCTTGGTTGATATCTGCAGACTGCTCATGTATTGCAGACAATACACCACAGCTATCTGCTTCAAACATGTATTCACTCTTTGTGTAACCAATCTTCTTGATCACATCACGTGCAATGGTTTGTACGTCTAAATACGCTTTAGATTTTACCTCACCAGCCAAGATTACTTGACCTGTTGTTACTAAGGTTTCGCATGCCACTTTTGATTGTGGATCAAATGCTAAAAAGTTATCGATTAATGCGTCAGAAATCTGATCCGCTACTTTGTCTGGGTGTCCTTCAGAAACACTTTCTGAGGTAAATAAATAAGGCATATTGTTTTATTTAGATGTATATTTTTATGGTGCAAATATAATAAATAATCTTAATTTTTATAGACTGGATAAAAGATTGGATTATAAATTCGTATAGTAAATACGTAACCTCATTCTGAACTTAGAATGTGATCCTCCTCCCAATCTTACTCGACCAATAGCAGGCTGGTTACCCAAAGAGGTAGACAAGTAATCTGTGGATTGGTTTTTATTGTAAGGATAGGGCTGTACGAATTTAATAGAATCGTTCACAGGTGCATATAATCTAAAATCAAATAATGAATCTGTTCTTGCAATTAACCCTTGAACATACCTACTTACATTAAAATTATAAGTAGCTACATTACTATAACCATTCAAGGATTTTGAGATTTTTTGTCCACCAAACTGAGCTAAAAACTGTGGGTTGGATTGCCCTAAATAATCATTTGGCACAGACCTTAATTGCTTAGTTGCTGTATCATATACTCCTAGGAATAAATAATTAGGCGCAGTCATATAACTATCTGTTGTAGACAATCTTGCATCATCTGGAACCTGTTCTGCAATTAATTCAGCCCTATGAATAATCTTATTTTGAAAAGTCTTTAATCCAGGTACTTTAATTTTTACCATGGTGCCAGGACTTGTTTGCACATACACCAATGAATCTTTTGCAAAACCATTTAAATGGCTTGCAATTTCAGTTGCAGCTCTATTTCTTTGAATAAAGTTTGCATTTTGTGAAGTATAATAATTGAACCTAAAATAGGTAACTAATGTATCTCTAGTTACACTTCCTGTTGCACTTGTAGAATAATATAAAGCCAATTTTGTATTTGAATCTAATAAAGACAATTTAATGAGCGCATTGTGATTGTCGGCAGCATTAGTAGATAAAGCGAAACCAGAAAATGCATTTCGAAATGTAGTATCGCTTCGGTAAACTCCATTTGAATCATATGTTTTTAACAATTCGACTCCTATAGATTGATTTAACCTTAAACGGATTTGACCCATAGCATTTTCAAAGCGATCATTGATAGAATCTTTTGCCCTTGCAAAATCAAAAAGTATAGGATTGCTAACAGTGACTCCTTTTTTTATATTATAGGCATTTGCATAATTACTTGCATACAATTTCCCTACTTCCAAAGGGGTTGTTGGATCTATTTTGTTTACGTAAATTTTAACCGGCTTTGAAGAATCTCCATAAAAACCTCGATAACTTAAAATCAATACCGCAGAATCTACTACTATACTGTCTTTTGTGCCTTTAATATAGAAAGGATAAAAAGTGGGCTTTAATTGTAAAAATAAGGCCGCGCTTGTCTTCCCGAAAATTGGATCATTGGAAATATCTCCAAGTACTTGTTGGTCTGTTGCAAAAATTCGCAATGAATCTTCTAAAACTATAGTTTCTGTTTCTACAACTAACAAAGTGTCTTTGGTGCTAGTAGCGTCTTTATCAAAAAGGTCTAGGCCTAATTCTGAAGTACTAATTCTTGTACAAGAAATAAGCAAAAGTGAAAAAAATAAAATATAGGTCACCCTTCTAAATATGTTGATTATTGCCATGTATAATTGCTTTACTTGCCTGCAAGTTCGGTGTATAAATCTAAATACTCTGTTAAATCAGAATCCCATCCATTAAAAGGCACTACTTTTTTCCCTTTAACTGATGCAAATTCTGAAACCAATTTTTTATCAATCACGTCCGATCCAAAAGAAATGGCATCCGCATAGGTCGCACCACCTCTGAACATAGCAGAGTTGGATAATTCTTTGAATGCATCTAATTCTTTCTCTTTCACATTGGTATTGATCAAAGCCTTGGTCATAAAGTCTTTTGGAAACTGCTCTTCGAATGTATTTTGTCCAATGGTGAACACTACTTTAGCATTGGAGAATACCGGTTCTTTCTTGAAAGCAGTTTTAATATAAGCTGGGATTAAACCGGTCATCCATCCACTACAGTGAATGATGTCTGGAGGCCAACCGAATTTTTTAACGGTCTCTAAAGCGCCGCGGCAAAAGAAAATGGTTCTCATGGCATTGTCATCGTACCATGTATCATTTTCATCATGAAATATATGCTTACGCTTAAAAAAGTCTTCATTCTCTAAAAAATAGACCTGTAATCTTGCATTGGGTAAGGATGCGACCTTGATTTGTAATGGGTAATCATCGCTATCCACTTGAACATTGATCCCAGATAAACGAACTACTTCATGTAAACGATGTCTTCTTTCATTGATCATCCCAAATCTTGGCATGATACAACGGACTTCTAATCCACTGTCATTGCTTTTAATTGCGAGTTTATTGATCACCTCTGCAAATTCTGTCATCTCTAAATAAGGCGACATTTCTGTAGCAATGTATAAGATGCGTTTTTTTTCTGACATTCCTTTTATAGTTTAACTAAATAACCTCAACGAGTTGGCGAAGGTACGGCTTTTAAAGGACTTTATAAAACCCTAAAAAAGGCCAATTATTAACGCTTTGTCAAGGGTATTCTAGACATTTGGTCGTAAATTGCGGGGCAAATGAAACCTTACAAAAATGGGAAAGTTTCTTAAAATCGGGTTCTTTTTTCTTTTAGGTATCGCTTTGATATGGTGGAGTTTACATCAAATTCCGGCCGAGGAATGGACAAAATTCACCCTTGCCCTAAAGCAATCAAAACTTTGGATTGTATTCCCTGTCTTTATAATACTTGGTCTTTCTCATTTTTTACGCGCATTAAGGTGGCGCTTGATTATGGAACCTTTGGGGTACCGACCAAGTATTGCAAATACTTATCTTGCTGTGCTGATTGGTTATCTTGCGAATCTTGCCGTCCCGCGACTTGGAGAAGTACTTAAATGTACTTTACTAGCCAAGTATGAGCATGTACCTGCGGAGAAAATTGTGGGTACCATTGTTGCAGAAAGAGCATTTGATGTGATTAGCCTAGGCATCGTTTTTTTATTGGCACTTGGTTTACAATTCAATGTGATTGAAGCTGGATGGAATCAACTAAAAAGTCAAGCCACTGCCCCAGTGAATGATTCAAATGAGGGCGACTGGAAAATGTATTTACTTGTTGGCATCGGTATTGTATTGATACTACTATTTTTTTTACTTAGAAAACGCATCCCTACAATAGTTGGCTCAATAAAAAATATTATCAGTGGCATTTGGGAAGGTGTCATGAGTGCTACTAAATTAAAACAACACAATTTATTTTTCCTATACTCATTTGGTATTTGGTTTTTGTATTTACTAGCAACCTATGTTGGATTGCATGCTACAGCAGGAACAGAAAGTAGTTTTGCCACCGCTATAAGTTGTTTAGCCTATGCAAGCATTGGTATGATCCTTACACCAGGGGGCATTGGAGCCTATGCTTATTTTATGGCAAAAGTGTTAGAACTCAATGGAGTTGATTATACATTGGGTCTTGCCAATGGTACTTTACAGTGGTTTTCACAATTCTTAATTGTGATTGTATTGGGCGGAGTCAGTTTAATTATATTACCTATTATCAATAAACAAGCTAAGTAAGATGCGCGCAGTTGAACAAATTGAAAAAAAAATCATGTCCCTTGCACAAGCAAAAGTATTTATGCAAGCTTGTAAAACTACAGGAAAGACTGTAGCCTTTACCAATGGCTGTTTTGATATTTTACATCCTGGTCATTTATTTTCATTGGCTCAATCAGCAAAAGAAGCAGATTATTTATTGGTTGGATTAAATAATGACGCTAGTGTTAAAAAGCTAAAAGGCCCCGAGCGTCCAATCCATTCTGAATCAAGCAGGGCTTCTATATTGGCCAATCTGGTATTGGTGGATGTGGTGGTCGTATTTGAGGAAGACACGCCGCTTCAATTGATTCAAACCCTCCTACCCGATGTGCTAGTAAAAGGTGGCGACTATACCATTGAAACCATCGTTGGTGCAAAAGAAGTGATTGCAAATGGAGGAAAAGTAATTATCAACCCTATTGTGGAAGGATTTTCCACAACAAATATTATTGAAAAAATAAAAAAATAAATATGCAATTTTTACAACAATTACAAATTCAGAAAGAAAACGAAGGCAGTTCTACTGGTGCGCAATGGATTAAAAGTAAGGGAGCGCAAATTTCCTCTTTTTCTCCAGTGGACAATCAATTGATTGGTGCAGTTGTAACGACAGATAAAGCTGCATATGATCAAGTAATTGCAACTGCACAAAATGCATTTATACAATGGCGTAATTGGCCAGCACCTAAAAGAGGTGAAGTGGTTAGACAATTAGGCGAAGCTTTAAGAAAAGATAAAGAAGCACTTGGTCAGTTGGTGAGCTATGAGATGGGAAAGAGTTTGCAAGAGGGATTAGGAGAAGTACAAGAGATGATTGATATCTGCGATTTTGCAGTGGGATTATCAAGACAATTGTATGGATTAACCATGCACAGCGAACGACCTTCTCATAGAATGTATGAACAATGGCATCCAATGGGTATTGTTGGTATCATTTCTGCTTTTAACTTTCCTGTAGCAGTTTGGAGTTGGAATGCAGCATTGGCATGGGTTTGTGGTAATGTAACTGTTTGGAAGCCTAGCGAGAAAACGCCATTATGTGGCAATGCAATTCAAAAAATTGTAGAAAAAGTATTTGCAGATAATGATGTTCCAGAAGGTGTCAATAATTTAATTCAAGGAGGACGTGAAGTGGGAGAATGGATGACTAAGGATACCAATATTCCATTGATTTCTGCAACAGGTTCTACGCGCATGGGCAAGGAATTGAAT
>Ga0164295_10004632_pt1 | contig 10922 bp, 11 predicted proteins | sample GEODES006metaG_FD_111798 | JGI IMG/M metagenome (GOLD analysis project Ga0164295, IMG submission 111798) | Oligotrophic lake water microbial communities from Sparkling Lake, Wisconsin, USA - GEODES006 metaG | ecosystem: Environmental > Aquatic > Freshwater > Lake | place: USA: Sparkling Lake...
AAAGGGGAGTTTTTTATGTTTGTTGGTTTTTAATTTTCAATCATTATTTATCTATTAATGTTTAATAGGCACGAGCGGTATTGTGTTTTTTGTGCATTAGTATTTGGATGACGATCAGTGTATGGTCTGTTGTTTTTATCGCTTTTTAGACTGGATTATTGATTTTTTGATAATTCTAATGACAATTTATCCAATTTACTTGGATTTTCCCAAAAACATCCCTCCAGCAACGTTTCAGACGAAGCCAGGCTACAGTTAATTGCGACCAACAACTCAAGAAAAAGTGCATCATCACTTGCTCTGGGTTAGAAAAGCGCATCATAACTAAATTTTTCAGGCAGTTTTATATCTATTTTGCGACTAATTAGTCGATTTTCTTTGTCCGTTTTCTAGGAAAACGCCTTATAACTCAAGTAAAAGAGCATCATCACTTGCTTCTGGCCAGAAAAGCGCATCAAACCCGTTTTTTCAGCTAGGTTTAAATTTATTTTGCGACTGATTGGTCGATTTATTTCGTCCGTTTACGGGAAAAGCGGCTCATGACTCAAAGGGAAGTGTATCATCACTTGCTCTGGGCTAAAAAAGCGCATCTTAACTAAATTTTTAAGGCAGTTTTATATCTATTTTGCGACTTATTAGTCGATTTATTTTGTCCGTATTCCGGGAAAACGCCTCATAACTCAAGCAAAAGTGCATCATCACTTGCTCTGGGTTAGAAAAGCGCATCATAACCAAATTCCCAGGGCAGTTTTACATCTATTTTGCGACTTACAAGTCGATTTATTTTGTCCGCATTCCGGGAAAACGCCTCATAACTCAAGCAAAAGTGCATCATCACTTGCTCTGGGCTAGAAAAGCGCATCAAACCCGTTTTTTCAGCTAGGTTTAAATTTATTTTGCGACTGATTGGTCGATTTTGTTTTGTCCGTATTCCGGGAAAACGCCTCATAACTCAAGAAAAAGTGCATCATCCCTTGCTCTGGGTTAAAAAACCGCATCATAACTTAATTTCCAGGCAGTTTTATATCTATTTTGCGACTTATTAGTCGATTTTTGGGTCCGTATTCCGGGAAAATGCCTCATAACTCAAGAAAAAGTGCATCACCACTTGCTCTGGGCTAGAAAAGCGCATCATAACTAGATTTTTAAGGCAGTTTTTTATTTATTTCGCGACTGATTAGTCGAAATAATATGTTCGTTTTCTCGAAAGACGGCTCATAACTCAAACGGAGGTGCATCAGCACTTGCTCTGGGTTGGAAAAGCGCATCAAAACTAGAATTTTCAGACAGTTTTTTATTTATTTTGTGACTAGTTGTTCGATTCATTTCGTCCGTTTACGGGAAAAACGGCTCACGACTCAAAGGGAAGTGCAACATCACTTGCTCTGGGTTGAAGAGGCCCATCATAACTAAATTTTTCAGGCATTTATTTATTATTTAATCGCGACTGATAAGTCGATATATTTTGTTCGTTTCTTAACTTTAGAAAATGTGCATCATCATTTGCTCTGGGTTTAGAAAAGCGCTTCAAGCTTGATTTTTCCTCCGGTTTTTTAATTATTTTTTTTACTTTTTTTTATTTATTTTGTCTGTTTAGGAAATTGCCTCATAACTCGCTAATCTGGGTGCATCTGGGAAGAGGTTGGAGAGGATTCGATTTGTTTAATAAGTTAACGAAGGCACAGTGGTCGCTATCGTAGAGTAACGATAGCGTTTATATTTTTAAGATTTTATATTGTATCTCTTCCTGTGAGATAGTCTATGGAGATATAGGTCAAGTATTTACGCCAAGATGCGTGGTTATGTAAAGATTATTTATACATGATGGTTAGATCTTTGAGTGAAACGGTGAGTTTTGAAGTGCTGTTTCGTTGTAGGTTAGGAGGAGTAGTGTTTCTTCACGGTTGATTTCGTGGTATTTTTCCCAGTGAAAAATGGATGAGATAGTGATAGGATGAATGCGTTTATAGAATAAAAGGCGATGTTCAGGGAATTTAAATGAAAGATCATGGATAAAGTGATCAGTTCGAAGATAATATTTAGGAGCGGATAGAGTTGTATCTATGCGGAGGTATTCGATGCATCTAGTTTTGTCGTCATCTTTGAAAGATAGCCAGTTGATTAGGTTCGTCCTTGTGGAGTAGGAAGTAGGATAGATATCGTAAGAAGTAAATAAATTAAGAGAAATATTTTACGAGTAGTAGCGTTTATTGATCTAAAAGTGTGTTTTAATAGGTTGCCAAAGGCTGTGGCTCAATGTTTTGCTTAAGTACCAGCATTTTTAGAGTTTTGCCATTACTGAAGTGGCTGCCCGTGATGGTTTCAGCAAATGGGGGTACAAAGAACGGGTCACATTTAAAGTAATGATAGTTTCTGTTTCTTATAGTGATGAAGAAGTCGGAAATGGATCCTAGCCGGTGTTCGTAGAAGGTGTATTTATCCCCCCATCGATCAGGTGTTATTATGATACAGTAGTTGGTGATGACTTTGAAACCGTGTTCATTTTTAATCAACATTCTTTCGGTAAAGAGACGTCGTGGATTCAGCGTCTGCCTCTGCATTGAATTTTATTAATTCAAGGAATGAGTTTCCGGGGTGTTCTGAAAATATGGACCAATTGTAGGAGTTTGAGACTATTAGCATCGGGTCGTTTGAGAATGCATAGTGATAAGAAGTATGGGATATGGGGTGTTTGAAAGAGAACTGGCTGGTTGTATTCTTATCAGTGATAAGTTTGTAGTACTGGACGCGACCGTGTTTTGAGAATCTGATGTAGTTAAGGGAGTAATGATCAGAGTATATTCTGATGGTGAGACTTAGTTCCATTGATCGTCTGCCATTGCCACAGTGGTTGGTAGGCTTAGGTGGTTTAGGCTGCCTGAATGTTTCCCTTGTTTAACGAGAAAAGGAGTGATATTTAAATATAATATCTAGAGTTTTTTGGCCAAGAATGTATAGTTAATTGATCGAGAGGGTAATCGGTCGGAGTGGTTTAAGGTTATTATTATTTATTACGTAGTAAGATTATAAGGGGAGAAAGTGACCGCCTAAATGATCATTATATCAATTTTATTAATGAGTTGTTGCCAGCGGTGATGGGGTGGCAGGGTGGTGTGTCTTGATGGACGAAAAATATCCAGGAATTTAGAGGTAGAGTTCATGGAGCCGCTGGGTTTTCCAGAGGTCGTAAAACGGGTTCCAGTCGAGCCAGTGGAAAGTGGTATTGCCGTGTTCGAATTTAATGGTTGTGGACAGATATCAATTGATGCCGTTAATGCTGATGTAGTGTAGAGGGTTAAAATATGCCAGCTGGTGGTAAGCTAGGTTTAATGGTTTCGGAACAGAGGTGTTTGCTGTTAATTTGTCTCATGTTATTCAACGAGAGGTGTGGTGGTATGGGAAAAATTTTCTGGCAAAATAAGGTGTTCAATAGGCTGGAAAATAGCAGCTGAAAGTAGGTGAGAAACCAGTTAATATATGCTTTAAGAAGGCCATAGTAGGCCAGTTGTTGGTTTGTTAAGTATGCCTCATCTAGGCTAGAAATGTGTAGCCTATGGTAGGTTTTTTTGTTTATATTAATTAAAATAATGGCTTGGTGTATATGACCTGGTGTAGTTTATATAAGAAGAGTAACTTAGTGTAGGCTGGAATTTTTTGGGTAGCCAAATGAAGACCATTATAAGTAAAACAGCTCAATGTAGGTTGAGAAATGAGTACTTCAGTGTCGGAAAAAAAAGGAGGGACTAGTCAGGTAAGCGTTAAGAAATATTTGTTCATAAGATAATTAGGTTTGTGTGGTATTTCGAAAATTTTTTGAAATTCTTTGTTTTAAACAGTAGATTGGGTTTAAAGGGAAAAATGATTTTAGCCAGTTTTTTGGGGTTGTTTTTTTAGGGGTAATAATAAACGTCTGGTGTGCTGAGAAATATATACAGCCTAGTGTTGATAAATAGAAAATAAAAGTGTCAGAGATGGTTGGATCAGTGGTTGAAAGTTTTTTTATTATTAATAATCATGTTGATTTAAAAAGGAGGGTACGATTCAAAATATTTTTCAAAGAAGAGGTTGTGGCTGCCAAGGTTTTCTTTAGAGTATGTGAGAAGAGATATCGTTTGACCTTCATCGTTGATTGATTGTTGTTCCCATTGAAAAGAGGCACATTCATTTGGGATACAAATTGACATGATAGGTATACGGATGTAGTATAGGGTAAAGGGAATTAGCGGAAAGTCAAACGAGATTTCGTAGTTATTAATGTTTGATTTCACGTAGAAGTTATCATTTAGGCCCGACATCGCAGTGCGTAGGTAGGAGAGGCATGTTATTTTCCCTTCTTGATGTACTGTCGTCCAGTAGGAGCTGTGGCCTTCCATTGCTAGCTGAGTGGTAAGTGTTTGAAACAGAGTCAGAATGAGATTTCTCTTGGTTTTTGGAAGCGGAAATGAATAGGTTCATGACTTTGGCGTGAGTCTCGGCAGAGATCTTAGGGACAAGGATAAAGAGGTCTGTATGGTTTTCAAATTGGAGCCATTCTTGTTTGGGGTTTGCATTCATGAAAGTTCTATAGAGAGGTATAATTTTGTGAGCACTATTGATTCTAGCTGCTACAACCATGTTTTTTCCTATTTGGATAGTTAGGTGAGTTGGGTTTGCAGTCAACGGATTGAGGGAATGAAAGATGTAATATCTAGAGTAAGGATTAGAGGTTCCTTGTTTACAGAGTTTAAAGTAAATATTATTTTCTTTTTGGTCCATTTTATCTAGGAGGAGACGGACTGAAGGTGGTGTAAGGAGTGGCATAGGTGTCAGTTCATCAATGGCAAACAGAACTTGAATGACGTCGCCTTTAGCAGTTCTTGTCGTCCCCCATTTGAGATTTGGCTCTAGAACTAGTTGATTGATGGTGGGTTTTGAAGGTAGGTAGTAGAATGTGTGGCTAGATGAGGCTAAGTTGAAGCTGACGGCGTGTTCAGTTGGTTTCGGGCTGCGATCGTATTGTTGCCATGTTGCCTGGTGTTGTGGTGTGACAGTGGCTTGTTTGATTAAGTCGAGTAGGAAAGGTTTTCCAGTAATTGGGCATGGGAATGACCATTGGTTGTTTTGTTTGTTCCAGATTTTATGTCGGAAGAAAAGTAGCTTCTGCTATTTTTTTCGGATGAGAAGATTATGGTCGAACAAGTTTCCTCAAAAATTTGATTGATGCAGGAATCGTTGTAATATGATTTAATTTTATTATGTAGCTGGTTAACGATTTTTTTAGCGTCTGTCCAGTTGTAGGCGCTGTTAAAGGGTCTGATGATTTTAATTGACCGACCGATTTTTTGGCTGAGAGTAGAGTTGGGTTTGTTTGTTAGCAGTGAAGATCTGCTTATCAGGTTGACTTTTGCGAGGCATTCTTTAAGATGCTTTTGGCAATATCCTCTAAGTCCGAAAGCTTTAATCATTCTTTTCGCATGGATTTGAAATATCTCATCTGTCGATGAGTTGCGTTTTATTCGAATAAGTTGAGCTGTCGGGATGCTCTTGATAGTGGAGGGGGGGTGATTTGACGATGAGTGTAGGAAGAATGGTGTCGCCGTTGGTTTTGAGTACGGTGACGTTATCAGTGTGAGTGAGTTTGGGTCTATGGTGATGCACAGATCGAGGAAGACCGCCTTTGTGTCTAGGTCGGAAAGAGTGTATTTAATTTCTTCCGTTGATATAGGTGCAAAAAAATGAACGAGGAGGTAGTCAAGTGTTGATTCAGTGATGATCAAAAGGTCGTCGATAAAACGTAGGAACAACTGTACTGTTGGTAGGGGCCGTGAGATGTGGTCCCATGTCAGAGTCATCATAAAGCAATTTGCAAAGTAAACTGCTATAGCTACTCCCATCGAAGTGCCACTGATTTGGTGGTAGAATTTTTCATTTCGAAAGTGGATGTAAGAGTTTTTAGTTACCAGAGCGAGGAGCTCTTGAAACTGTGAGGTTGATGGAAGCAGGGTACTTTTTTTATTTTTAAAGTGGTTGGAGAGGAACTCAAGGTTGTGGTTGTAATGTTGTGTAGAGGCGTTGATGCCCTCTTTCCAGGGTATTTTTGGATAGAGCGAAGTTACGTCGGCTGTGACGATTTTACTTGATGGGGTTATGGTAATTTTATCGAGTTGATTCAGCAGGTCTTTAGTGTCTGTAAGTGAACCGAGTATAAGCTGCAGGAGCGGTTTGGTAATTTCGGTTATAAGCTTGTCTATAAAGTGCAATGTGCTGTTGTACGCAGCGACAATGGGTCTTCCAGGAGTCGGTTCCTGATTTTTATGTCGCTTAGGAAGGAGGTAGAGAGGAGATGGTTCAGCTCGGCCGACTGTAAAGGCTTTAAATTCTCTCCAAGAGATGATATTGGAGTCAAGCAAGGCTTTAGAGATGATGTCTCGTTTTGTTTTTAGGGCTTCGAGAGCAGAGGTAAGTTCGTCTTTTGTTAATTCCTTGTAGACTGAGGCGTCAGATAATTGAGTGAGAGCCTCAAGTCGGTATTGGTCGTCGGGCCAGATGACGGTGCATCCACCTTTGTCTGCGATTGTGATGTTGATAGACGGGTCTTTTTTTAGGTGAAGTAGTATTTTACCAAGTTTAGATGCTTGGTATTTATTATCTTTATTGGGGCTCAACTGTCTCATGAGGCGATAGTCTTCTTGTAAGCGTTTTATTTTCTTGTTTGCTCTCCATTTTTTCTTTGGGGGGCACCAGATTTTTTGGCATAGGTGACTAATGAAGCCGGATTTGGTGCTAGTGTTTTGATTCACAGCCAGGTGAACCATGGTATCAATTTGGATGCTGTAGTCATCCATTTCTTGTTTTCTCAGTTTTTTTTGGGTGTTGGGTACTGTGTGCGTGCAGTAAGTGAGACCAAGAGCGAGAGTTTCTACCTCTTCGTTCGATAAAACTCTTTTTGAGAGATTTAAAATAGTTTTTTCTTCGAGAAATTTGTTGAGATTGTAGTTGTTTTTAAACACTAGAGGTTTGTAGCCTCTGTCCACCCTGGTGATATACATGGTGGATCTGAATTGATTTTTTTGGGGGGTAATATTATAATAAATCAGTATGTGTGTATAGTTCAATAGAGTAATATGTTTAACTTGTTTTTTTAATAATTATGATATCATTTATTTATAGGTAAAATTGTGCTTAAGTCCCTTTTTTTTATGTATAGAATAGTGTGGTGTTAAAGGTATAATTTAAAGGTGAAGATTTAATGAATAGGAGAGATAATTTCATCCAGTTTAGTTTGTATTTCAGCGATTATTTTTAATAAACAGCATAAAGAAATAAGTTATTATTAGGCGTGGTTTTGATTTTGCGGCTGCGATTGATTTTGCTGCGGCATGCCTTGATTTTGAATTGGACCTGGTTGCATTTGGTTAAAGGCAGGAGAATGCTGTTGGTAAGGGAAATTGTTGCCAAACTGTGGTGGTTGCATTTGACCGTTGAAACCCCAGCTGGGTTGTTGGTACATTGGTTGTTGTACATATTGGATTTGGGGTGGCGTTTGTATCGGGGTAGCCGGAGGTGGTGTATGGTTCGGTTCATCGTAGTACGAGTTTCTGCGACCACGGCTGTTGCCACTGCGGAAGTTGTTTGTTCTGCCGCCTCTGTTGCCGTATCCGTTGTTAGAGGGCTGGTTGCTGCTGGAGCCATTAGCTCTAGGTAGCGAGTTCATCTTTGGTAGATGAGTGTTTTTGAATGGGCAGGAGATCATAGTCTTCAGCGTAGGATCTGAGATATTTGTACCTTCTCTGACTTTAAGGATTTGTGCAAGTTGGCCATCGGCTGTAGTGAGTAGGTCCCAGGACAGCCATTCGGTCAGAGGTCCTGTGAGGTCAAATCCGTGACATGGGACGTAGTAATCCATTTCACTATCGCTTGTCAGACGTATGGGGAGTGTTTTTGTATCGGATTCATCTTCTGGGTTGATGAGTAGAACGAATTTGTTCCAAATTGGGTTTGTATCCGTCCACGAGGGGAGGATGAGGAAATCACGAAGATATGTGTTGTTTCCAACATTGATGACTTTGTCTGTGTTGATACAGAGTGGCCTGCATAAAGGCGATAGATAGTTTATTATATTTATTTAATTAAGCCAAAAATCATTTGTTTGTTTTTTATAGGGAAGGTGATAAGTTGTAAAGAAAGGGGGGGGTTTAAGTGTCACTGAAGTGATAGAATAAGTTAATGTTTTAGTGATGAGGCCAAAGATGTGAAAGTTGTCTAGTTCTTTTTAAAGGGGAGGTGGGGATGTTTAAATCTTTGTTTTAATAAATCTCTAAGGTTTTTTTTATTATTTTTTAAAATAATGGAGACGATGATTTGTTGGGTGACAATATAAGTACGGCTTGTCTCGGTTTTTTTTCGAAAGAGTACTTTGGTGGATTTAGAGTCCATGTACGGTGTGTGCAAAAGCGTACAAATCGGTATGAGAAAACTATAAGAGATTGTTTTCATAGATGAGTGTATATTTAAGTTAAGTATATTTCTAAGTATAAGAGATAGGGTTGATTGAGATCTGGGTGAGGTCTGTCTATTGTATTTTATACGATCCAAGAGGAGACCGGTTGCTTTTTAGTCCCTACGACCTGTGGGGAATTTGGGGAGTGCCCTGGACTCCAACCAGGGCTCTACCGGGTGTGCCGAGAGTTCAAGCCTAGTCTTATAGCTAAAGGTTTGGGTTATAGAGTGAGCTTGCTGGGGCTTTGAGTCATCAGGCGATTAACAAATAAAGCTGTTATCCAGCTTCCCTCTACTGTGGCGGTCCACGGTGTAGAGGGTAGATTTCGACTCCTGAATCGCTATCTATGATTTGTCGGAGTCAAGTAGTCAGTCTATTCTTTCGAACTGTCTGTCTACATCTCATACCAGCGCTCAGGTTGATGTACATACAAGGGTGGGAGGGACTTAGAATTATGGTTGTACTAGTTTGTTAGGCTGGTACTTATAGCTAATTTACACATTCGGTTTTTTTTAAAAGTACATTAGTGTGTTCGGACTTACATTTTTTAGAGAGATGAGCGCGATCGGAGGTCTGGTCGGTGAATTAAGTAAGCTAAGGATAGCAGAGCTTGGTCTAGTAGTGCCTGGTAGTAGGACAGAAGCAGAGTGATGTTCAGGGAGAGGTGGGTCGGGCCTTTTATACATTTGGTAGGTATGCATATAATCTTTGCAGGGTCGCAGTTATGCAAAAAATCTGGTGAAGTAGTGTGAAGATGCAGATAATCTCTGAGGGTCATGGATTATTTGCATACTTGTTGCCAGGTCGATAGTTTTTTTAGGATATGTATTGATTTTTAAGGGCGGGAAATTTGATTTCAGCGCTTATTAATCAATTTGTGATGGTATTACAGTCATATTGGCTCGTGTGGTAAGCCGGCTGTTTTTAAGAAAAGCATGGGGTATGCTAAGGTCAAACAAAGTGTGACGATGTAGTCGGGTTTGTGCTTTGAATACATCAGATCGAGATTTGGAAGGAAAAAACGACTCACTTTTTTTTAAAAGGATATAAAGAAATAGTCCACACCACTGTAATAATGTTGGTTGATTTGGTCTAACGTCTAACGAACAGTAACAGTTTTATTTAGCTGTAATTGATGATAAATGATATGAAACGTTGTGTTGAATCTTAGGAGCAGGGATGGTCAATATTTCGTGTAGGGAGTAGGGAGCTCTTCATTGTGTCTTTTGTTTATTATTACATGGTTTTTGACTGGTTTGAGTTTGTCTGTTCATCGAGTCAGTGGTTTAAATAAAATAGTATAGTTTGAAGCGCAGAGGACCAGCGTTGTTGGTGATAGACTGGTTGCAATCGCATAAAAATTTGTAATTTAGCAGTTTAAAATATGGCTGCAATCATACATGTTAGTTTTATATCACAGTCTATATGACTTTTTGCTTTTATCCCCTAGTCGTTAAGAGTTAAAGTCGGTTTACTTATTATATACATGTGGCACTATTTAAGTCTTTGAGTTATGAAGAGTGCAGCTATGATTACTTGTAATTTTCTGGGATCAAGCTACTGGTGCATAAGTAGAGCAGCCTCATTTTGCTATCTGTTTTATGGAAATTGCATGGTCTTTATCATCGATTGATCAGTTAAAGAATATTTCAAGTAGAAGCGGTGAAACGCTGAGTGGCAGTGTTTTACAGTTAATTGGCTGATTTTTATCGCTTGAAGAATTTGTTATGAAGCAAGGGGATAGGTTTGTAATCTGGCCTCCAAGTTTTATCAATCGTGATGGATCGATTGGCTGCTTTTGCCAAATAATCGTTTTAATTATTTTTGCTGGTTTATTTATTCTAATTAACAGGTGGTGCAGTTACATTGGATTATGAAGGCTGGGGACTAGGGTTTTAGCCTAAGATCCCTTGCTTATATCCAATCGAGCAAGTGGGTGGTACGACAGTAGAATCTGCTAACTTATTATTATCCTTGATATGAGGTCAAATCAAAATATTTTTTGGAAATGATGGGTCAGTGTTTTATAATAGATGGGTTGATTGTGATTGCAAGTATTTTTCATATAGTGAGCTGGAGAGATGGTCTGTAATGGCAGGTAAGTTTTTTCGATCGGGGCGGAAGGATTTTGCCCAAAGCGCATGTCATCGTGAAAAACAATTAATTTCTATAGGTTGATTTCTATACAGATTGGGCTGTTTCATTAGGTTATAAAGGATGAGTTCGGTTGGGTTTTGAGTATAGGCAAACGCTCTTTCGATTTTTACATCTAGCACGGGAATAGTGCCGAGCTCTCCTGAAGCAGGGTTGTGCAGGGGTGAAAGGGGAGTTTTTTATGTTTGTTGGTTTTTAATTTTCAATCATTATTTATCTATTAATGTTTAATAGGCACGAGCGGTATTGTGTTTTTTGTGCATTAGTATTTGGATGACGATCAGTGTAT
>Ga0164295_10004634_pt1 | contig 10920 bp, 10 predicted proteins | sample GEODES006metaG_FD_111798 | JGI IMG/M metagenome (GOLD analysis project Ga0164295, IMG submission 111798) | Oligotrophic lake water microbial communities from Sparkling Lake, Wisconsin, USA - GEODES006 metaG | ecosystem: Environmental > Aquatic > Freshwater > Lake | place: USA: Sparkling Lake...
CCTCAGGATTAACAGGTAAAGAAATAATTAAAAAGCGATTAGATAAATACATTCACCACTTGGAATTTATAGAACATGTTTCTTTAGAGAAAATTCCTGGTTATCTGACCGATGCAGTGCTATGTGTTTTTCCCAGTTTATGGGATAATTTCCCAACAGTTTGTTTAGAAGCTATGAGTGCCGCAAGAGTTGTTGTGGGAAGTAAAAATGGAGGTATGGTGGATATGCTGACTCAGCCACAGGCGGGACTGCTAGTTAACCCTTTGAAATCAAAAGAGATAGCAGATGCAATCTGCTTCCTGTTGAATAATCCTGAAAAAAGAATTGCATTAGGAGAACAAGCAAGACAAAATATTTTAGAAAAATTTAATGCCTCAAAATTAGGCAGTCGTTTCGAGCAAATGATTAATGGTTTATAATATGAAAGGTGTTTCAATCATAATATGTTGCTATAATAGTACTGATCGAATAGTTACGACACTTCAGTATCTAAGAAAACAAGTAACAATGAATCTTTTATGGGAAGTGCTGATTATTGATAATAATTGTAAAGACGATACGGTAAATAAAGCAAAAGTTGTTTGGGGAAATCATCCTTTTAAATTAAAAATTGTACAGGAACCAGAAGCAGGGCTTATTTATGCAAGGGAGGCGGGTATAAAGTCCGCTATCTATGATTATCTAATTTTTTGTGATGATGATAACTGGTTAGATCAAAAATATGTGCAAACTGTATATGACCTTTTTGAAAAAAATCCACAGTATGGTGCCATTGGCGGGCAATCATTTTTAGCCGTAAATAACATGGCTGTTGTTCCAAATTGGTTTAGAGAACAAGAAAATGCATATGCAGTTGGGAAGCAGTGTTTGCAAACTGGAGATGTTACAAGCAGGCTTTATTTATGGGGAGCAGGCCTTGCTTTAAGAAAACATTTGGCTGAAAAGTGCTTTGAAGTAAAATTTCCTTTTTTGCTAACCGGCAGAAAAGGAAATAAAATAACATCCGGTGATGATACAGAAATTTGTAACAGAATAGTTTTAATGGGCTACCTTTTAATGTACGATGATCGCTTAATGTTTACACATTTTATTCCGGAAATACGATTAACTGAAGATTATTTTTCTAAACTGAAAAAAGGATTTGAACAATCGTATGGTGTACTTGCACTTTATAGCGAATTTATACGGTGCATTGTTTTAGATAATCGTTCAAAATTCGCAACTCTAAAAAATACGGTTATTCAAAAACCAATCAATATAAAAAAAATTTTAAGAATGTTATATTGGCTCTATGGAATCCCACTTTATGTGAATGATCACATGATATTAATAAAAGGGTTCTACAAAAAATATAGTGGTCATTAATATTCATAAAATGAACTTATATCCAAAGGTCTCTATAGTAACACCTTCTTATAACCAAGGTCATTTAATTGAACAAACTATTCAAAGTGTACTCAGTCAAAATTATCCGAACCTTGAGTACGTTATCATTGATGGTGGCAGCACCGATAATTCTATTGAGATTATTAAAAAGTACGAGCAGCACCTCAAATATTGGGTAAGTGAAAAAGACTTGGGTCAAGCTAATGCTATTAATAAAGGGTTACAACATTGTACTGGTGAAATATTTAACTGGCTTAATAGTGATGATTATTTAGAACCCAACTGCCTTTTCAAGATTTCAGAAGCCTTTTTAGATGAGAGGGTGCAGATGGTAGCTGGTAAAGTGCGTATTTTCTCATCAACACAAGATGATAATATGATTCAAAATCAAAAACTTTCAGCTAGAGGTTTGATGTGCTGGGAGCAGGGTGTACAATTTGTTCAACCGGGCGTGTGGATGCGAAGACAATTGATTGATAAATGTGGTGGTATTGATGAACAGTTTCATTATGCATTTGACTGGGATTTGTATATACGTTATCTCTATCAATTTGCTGAGGTAAAAGAAATAGATGAGTTACTGGTCCATTTTAGACTCCATGATCAGTCGAAAACACAATCTTTGGGTGAAAAGTTTCATGTTGAAGAAAGAAAGATTATTGAAAAAATTTACACTCTAGAGGGGTTCACTGAATTAAAGGATGTGTGTTTGTATAAAATCCAGAAAACAAATTGGACTACTTTTTTATCAAAGACTTCTAATTCGAAGATGACATTGTTGAATAAGTATCTTACTGTTTTAAAATCAATGCCCAACTACAATAAAGTAAGTTACAGCCGTCAAACAGCTGGAGCGTTAAAAGCATTTATAAGCAATAAAGTCATTTAGCATTTTCAGTATATCAGGTATGGAAAGTGAAAAAAAAAAAATTCTGTGGCTTACACACGAGGCTAACGTAAGTGGAGCAAATATTTCCATACTAGAGTATATCGATGCCTTGGTGTATGATTTTCACTTTTTTATTATTCTGCCACACCAAGGAAATATGCAAGATGAATTAGAGCGACGAGGTATTCCTTATTCTATAATTTATCAATACAGTTGGACCAATGTATATCATTGGTGGAATATCAGTAAATGGATGAAGGTTTTTTTGCGCAGTACTAAAGCTGTTTGGCAAACAAGGACACTGCTTAAAAAAGAACAACCCGCCCTTGTATGCACCAATACGCTTGTACCGTTTGTTGCGAGTATTGCTGCACGCCTGCAAGGTTTACCCCATGTATGGTGGATCCATGAATTTGGGAAAGAAGACTTTGGTTTTACTACCGGATGGGGATTTGAAAAACTTTCTTTGAAGTGGATACAACAATCGAGTAATCTTATTATCGGTAATTCAAAAGCCATAAGTTCCAAGTTTGCCAGATTGATGCCAAAAGCAACTATAGCAACCGTATACCAACCTGTAAGCTGGCATGCAAATGAACCAATGCCTATAACTAAAAAGGCTCGCTTTTTAATGTTTGGTCAATTGGTTGAATCGAAAGGGCATAAAGATGTATTACATGCCATGGTTTCCAATAAACAGCAAGGCAAATCTTTACATAAATTGCACATTATAGGACCTAGCGAAAAAAAAAGTTATTTATATGAACTTCAACAGTTTGTAGAGCAAAATAATCTGCAAGCATTTGTCCAGATAGAAGCGGGTTATTTTAAAAAAGAGGAGGTTATACCAAAATATGAGGTCTTAATTGTTGCATCACATGCCGAGGCATTTGGTAGAGTAATTGTTGAGGCAAATAAAGCAGGGTTAAATGTATTGGCGCGTAATAGCGGAGGTGCTGTTGAGCTGATTAACGAAAGCAATGGACTTTTATTTAACAACCAAACTGAATTGGAAGCAGTATTATGCAGTGAAAGAACGTTTCCCAAAACAGATATCCAAATTAATTACAGTGAAGCAGCAGAATTACAAAAATTAACCGAATTACTAAATACAACATGCAGGTACAACAACCTTTATTTACAGTAGCGACTATTACTTATAATTCTGCTAAATGGGTAAAGCAGGCCATCGAATCGGTGCTGGCATCTTCTTTTACTGATTTCGAATTACTTATTTCAGATGATTGCTCAACAGATAATACCTGGGAGATAATTCAGCAATACAATGACCTACGCATAAATGCTTGGCGCAATGAAAAAAATATCGGGGAGTATCCAAATAGAAACAAAGTATTGAATGCGGCAAAGGGAAAGTTCATTTTATACCTGGATGGAGACGACATACTATATAAAGATGCATTAAGTGACTATTCAAGATATTTAGAAGCTTTTCCTGAAGCAAAAGGTGTTTGGGGAGTTTACAATATTGATTTTATAGCATTTCCATATTTATTAACACCTTACCAATTATCATGTTTAAATTTTCTCACAACTTACCCGATTACAGTAGTGGGATTTACCGATTCTGTTTTTTCTGTTCATGAATTAAAAACTTTGGGTGGGTTTCACGAAAAATATAGTATAGGAGATACCTATATCAAAAGAAAATATTGTTGTTTTAACAATGTGATACTTGTACAAGCGGGCAGGGCATTTTGGAGACAACATCCTGGACAAGCAAGTAATAAAGTGAACAAAAAATATATTAACCTAATTGAGTCATATTTAATTGACAAGGAAATTCTTTCAGCCAATTATTTTCCATTAAAAGGAGTGTATTTTAAACAAGCTAAAATGAATTTCAGAATAAGTATAGCAAAAAGAATAGTATCAAATACACTCCAGAAGGGAAAGGTACTTTCTTTCATTAGAATAATGCGAAAATTGTCAATTCCGATATCAGAGCTTTTTTTGATATTCAGAAAAGGAGAGTATAATTATAATATAGGAGGGAATGCTGCTGAGCCATTGTTAAACAATTATAATCTGAAATAATAAACATGTTTATTAATCTCCTCTTTAGAATTAGCAGGAAAATGTCAAGGAATTTAAGGGATTTATTTATTAAAATTACAGTTTTTAAAATGAAGGCACTTTATTTAAACCGTTTTTATTCAGGCAGGGCAATTGTATTTGGTAAATATTTTTCAATAATACTGGATAGTTCAGGTTCTGATATTACGATAGGTAACGAGGTTCAATTCAGAGATTTTTGCTGCTTAAGGGCAGGATCGAATGGTCACATTGTAATAGGTAATGGTGTCTTCTTTAATAATAATTGCAGCATTAATTGCTTAGTACAAATAAATATTGGTGATAATTGCCAGTTTGGTGAAGGCGTTAAGATTTATGACCATAATCATCAATATTCAAACAAAGAACTTTTAATTAATCAACAAGGCTATATAAATAAAGAAATTAAAATTGGAAATAATTGCTGGATCGGTTCCAATGTTATAATACTTAAAGGAGTTGAAATTGGAAATAATGTTGTAATTGGAGCCGGATGTACCATATTTAAATCTATCGAATCAGGACATGTTGTTTATAATAATCAGGAATTAATTATTAATAAATATTAAATAATTACAAGAATGTCTAATTCTCCTTTAGTGACAATCGGAGTGCCCGTATTTAATGCAGAAAAATATATAATTCAGACGCTGGAAAGTATATATTTTCAAACTTACAAGCACATAGAGATAATCATTGTTGATGATTGTTCTACAGATAATTCTTTTAATATAATTAGCGAATGGATAAAAAGTTCTGGGTGTAATTGGCTGCTATTAAAGAATAAAGAAAACCTAGGGGTTACCAAAACTAGTAATATAATATTTAACCTTGCCAACGGTGTCTATTTTCAGAAAATTGATGCTGATGATATTATGAAATCTTCAAAAATTGATCGTCAAGTTCAATTATTTGAAAAATTAGATAAGGGTATTGCATTAATATTTTCTAATTTGGCATTGGTTGATCAGAATGGTTCTTTGACAAGGGAAAATTATTTTGAGCGTATTGGATATAGCAATGATCTATCCACGTCCAATTATACTGATTTGTTAAAATCAAATTTCATACCTTCTGTCACAGTTTTAACACGGTCAGAAGTTATCAGAAAATTAAATGGATTTGATAATGAACTTATGTATGAAGACTGGGACATGTGGTTAAGAATCATGGAAGCTGGTTTTGGCATATATTACGATAAAGAAGTTACTGCATACTATAGGATTCATAATGAAAGCATGATGTTAAATGTCAAAAATAAAATTGAGCTAAATAATACGCTTTATAAAATGTTTAAAAATAGAATTTTAATAAATAATAAGATTCATAAGGATGTGGTAATTGAAAAGATAAAAAATGCTGCTATTTACAGCTTTGTATTGAATGACCCTGATGCACTAATTAAAATCAAATATACTTTAATGATAAACTGGAATTTAAAAATTCTTTTTTATTATTGCCTAGCTTTAATGGGATTTAAACATCAGGTGTTAAAAAATCTCTTTACACTAAATAAGTTTAAAAAATTATAAGCATTAAAAGGGCAATTACCAATTTGTACACATTATTATACTATTCATAAAGGTTTAGTTTTTTTAATGTTTTGTTTTTTTATCTGAAGGATAGTTTTGGAAAAAATTATCAAATAAAATTTAAGCCTGATGGCTGGAAGGAGCAGGTCAGTTTTAGACGTGGAAAAAGCGATTTTACTGTCTTCCAGCAGATATTTGTTGATAGACAATACGAATTTGTACTCCCTTTTGTGCCTGTTGTAATTCTGGATTGTGGAGCAAACGTTGGCTTTTCAACCCTTTTTTTTTAGAAAAAAATATCCAAACGCTAAAATAATTGCTATTGAGCCGGATAAAGAAAATATATCTCAAATGAATCTTAATCTTAAAGGATATGATAACTGGTTTCCTTTATACGGAGGCGTTTGGAATAAAACATCCTTTCTTATGGTGAATGATATACCTGGAACAAGTAGTTGGAATTTTACTTGTTCTGAAATTGAAAATTACAATGAGGGATGTATCAATGGTTTTTCAATAGAAGATATTTTATTTAAATACGAGATCAATGAAATAGATCTACTTAAAATTGATATTGAAGGAGCAGAATACGAGCTTTTTTCTTCTAATTATGAAAAATGGTTACCGAAAACTAAATGCATATATGTAGAATTACATGATTGGTTTAGGAAGGATTGTTCAAGATCTTTTTTTACTGCATTGTTAAATTATGACTTTTCCATTTACACAAAAGGAGAGATCATAATTTGTTTGAGAAATAATTTATAAATAAAGATTTAAGATGAAGATCGCTAACATTCTCAATCATTTTCTTCCACATCAAATCGCTGGTACTGAAGTCTATACATGGGCTTTAAGCAAGGGATTACAAAAATTTAATAACGAGGTAATTGTATTCATCCCCAATTATGGTGAAACATTTAATGCAGATTATGAATATGATTCAATTAATGTTGTACGTTTTGCAGAGCCTTCTGTAATAGACCGCTCCTTAATCATGGGTAAGAGAATTCCTGAAGGAGTTGATGCTTTCAAGAAACTGATTGAATCTAAAAAACCAGATATAGTACATTTTCATGAACTGGCTGGCAGTAATGGAATTACAAAACATCATATTAAAGCTGCTAAGGATGCAGGCGCCAAAATTATACTAACCTTTCATCTTTCGGGAAATACCTGCCGAACAGGTAATCTTGTATACAAAGGGAATGAATTATGTGATGGGATGATAAGAACAAAACGTTGCAGTGAGTGTTACTTGCATTCTAAAGGTTATGATGGATTTGCAAAAGTATTAGTTCCATTTTCAATTGTACTGCAAAAAATTGGGCTTGATACAACTAATTGGAATAATAAATCAGGAACTGCGTTAGGTACTGCATATATTATTAAAAAGTTGAAAGACGATTTTAATACATTAATTAATTTTTGTGATCATGTTGTTGTACTTACTGAATGGTACAAAAAAATTTTATTATTAAACGGGGTTGATTCCAAAAAAATAAGTCTCATCAAGCAAGGATTACCATTTATCACTACAGTAAGTAAATCTAAAAAATATAAAACAGGCAATGAGCCTGTCCGTTTGATTTTTCTAGGGCGTGTCAGTCCATTTAAAGGTTTACATCTTTTGCTTGAAGCTTTACAATCACTTCCCGAAAGTAAAATTTCACTTGATATTTACGGACAACCTTCTGATGCAGAATATGAACAAAGATGCAGGCAACTTACAGCATTTAAAATAAATATTCAATGGAAAGGTGTTTTACATCAGCGGGATGTAGTTGCTACAATTCAAGATTATGATGCAATTTGTCTTTGTTCAACTTTTTCTGAGATGAGCCCATTGGTGATTCAAGAAGCTTTCGCTGCAAACATACCTGTTATCGCAAGTGAAGTGTATGGCAACATGGAGCAAATAATACACAATTTTAACGGTTTGTTATTTCGTTTTAATGATACTGATTCTTTAAGAACGCAATTACAACGTTGTATTGAAGAGCCTGGGTTACTTTTGCAATTGAGTAAGAACATCTGTCCAGTAAAAGAATTTGACAAAGTTACTTACGAATACCAGTCTTTATATAAATCACTTATTCAAATATGAGAATATTACTTATAATGGATCCTGGTATATTAGTTCCTCCAAAAGGTTACGGAGGACATGAACGTTTGGTTTATATGTTTGCCAAAGAATATGCAAGACTAGGCCATGAAGTACATTTATTAGTAACTAAAGGTTCGGTAGTAGAAGGATGTACAGTTCATCCATTTGGTAAGGTGGGATTTCCTCCCAAGAAACTGGATTCAAAAATGGCAATACCAAAAGCATGGGTATTTTTATGGCGACACAGAAACTATTTTGATTTAATCCATAATTTCGGAAGGTTAGCGTACTTACTTCCTGTTTTAAATAATCCTGTTAAAAAGATAATGACTTACGGTAGAGAGATCAGTGGCAGAAATGTTAAATTGATGAATCAATTGCCAAATAAAAATATTGTATACACCGGTTGCAGCAAGAATCTCATTAGCAGGGTAGATGCATACGGAAGATGGGAAGCGGTTTATAATGCTATTGACTTCGAAAAATATACATTGAAAGAACAAGTTGCAGAAGATGCTCCTCTCATGTTTTTAGGAAGAATTGAAAAAATAAAAGGAGCACATACGGCAATTAAAGTTGCTAAGGCAACAGGACATAAACTCATTATTGCCGGAAATGTTTCTCCACTGGATGATGAACGTTCTTATTTTGAAAAGGAAATTAAACCTCTTATTGATGATGTACAAATACAATATGTAGGAGCGGTAAATGATGAACAAAAAAATTTTTATCTCGGTCAGGCAAAAGCATTATTATTCCCAATTGAGTGGAATGAACCCTTCGGTATGGTGATGATTGAGGCGATGGCTTGCGGAACTCCAGTGATTGGTTTCAAAAAAGGTTCTGTACCCGAAGTGGTAACTGAAGGTGTTACAGGTTTTTTTACAAATGACATGGAAAAAATGATCGCTGCTATTTCACTAATACATTCAATTGACAGAAAAGAATGCAGACTCATTTCTCAAAGTAGGTTTGATATACCTATAATAGCAAAAAGATATCTTCAATTATTTAATTAATTTTCAAAAGTTATGTTATTAAAGAATTTATAAATCAAGGTAATGAAAGATAGAAAAAAGAAGATACTTGAATTAACAGGCTTGAGTGAGGAAGTCTTTGAGTTGTTCCGTTTTGAACTGAATATGTTTTTTGTTCGATTAAATTCTAGTTTTAATCCTGTTAAGCTTTATAAAATAAACCAGTTTTCTAAACAGTCAAATATTAGGATGAATGTTGGAGCTGGACCTTTTGGAGAAGAAGGCTGGATAAATATAGATATGTTCTGTTACAAGAATATCTCATTTACTTATGATTGTAGAAAAAAAATTCCACTAAAAAATAATTCTGTTTCAGTGATTAGGTGCGAGCATGTTCTTGAGCATATGGACAAACAATACGAAGCAACTATTTTTTTAAAAGAATGTTTAAGGGTTTTAAAGAATGGAGGAATCATTCGTATTGTTGTGCCCAACATTGAAAAATATATAATTGCCTACTATGAAAAAGATTGGAAATCTGTAGGAATTGATTATAACCTAAAAGACAATTGGCAGGAAGCTGATGTTATGACACATATGTTTCGACAGGGAGGTGAGCACAAATTTGGATATGATTTCAGTGCATTATTCTATTTACTTAAAGAATGTGGGTTTGAAAAAATTCACAAGCAATCTTTTGAGCAATCATTGAGTGAAGATTTAAAAAATGATCAGTCTAATCATCAGTATCATTCTTTGTATGTTGAAGCAATTAAATGATTGTAAAATTATTTTGATTCATTTGATTAATTTTTATTTTAAACTTGTTCTTAATTTCTATGGTTAAGAAAATTACTATAGTATCTTCTGGGCAGCCTTCAGCTAATCCACGCTTAATAAAAGAGGCAACTACTTTAGCCGACAATAGTTTTGATGTTACAGTTGTTTATTGCCCTTTATCTCCTTGGGCAGATGTTTATGATCTTAAATTATTCAACCGGTATCCGGCAATAAAATGGTTACAGGCTGGTGCACATCCAACAAATCAAAAATTCACCTATTTGTATGCACGTTTACGAAAAAAATATTATCAAGCTATTTATAAAATTACCGGTAATCAGTGGAATACAGGGTTACGTTCAATAACACTTTTTAGTCAAGAACTAGAATCAAAAGCAAAAAAAATTAAAGCTGATCTCTACATAGGACATAATCTTGGTTCTCTACCTGCAGTGGTAAATGCTGCTAAACTTCATAATGCCAAAGCTGTTTTTGATTTTGAAGATTTTCATCGTGGTGAAGATCATGAAGGGTCACTTCACTGGAAAATAGTACAACATATAGAAGATGCGTTTGTGCCTTTTCTTTCAAGAGCTACAGCAGCAAGTCCCTTGATAGCCCTGGCTTATCAAGCTTTGTACCCATCACTAGAGATTACAGTCATTAATAATTGTTTTACTAAAATGTACAGTATTGGTTACAAAGATGATTTACCTGTAAAACCATTAAGTATGTTTTGGTTTTCGCAAACAATCGGCAAGTTTCGTGGTATTGAAAATGTAATAGAAGCAATGGGAATGTTACCAAAGGGCCAAGTATCATTGAGTTTACTTGGTAATTGTAGTAACGAAATCAAAGATTATTTTTCAGGTATTATTTCTAAATATAATATTGAGGGGTATGTTCATTTTTTTAATACTGTTGAAGAAAAAGATCTGGTTGCAGTCGCAGCAAAGCATCAAATTGGTATAGCATCTGAAGTCCCTCATATAATTAATAGAGAGTATTGTTTAACAAATAAACTCTTTATTTATTTAATAGCTGGGAATGCTATTATTTGTTCAAATACAAAAGCTCAATCATTATTTAGTGAAACGAATGATAATATAGGTCTTGTTTATGATCCAAATAATGCAGAAAATCTTGCAAAAATTTTAGAACGCTATTTGAAGGAAC